>VOFH01000750.1_pt1 | contig 30775 bp, 34 predicted proteins | sample 5384091 | NCBI WGS metagenome assembly VOFH01 (sample SAMN12384727, study PRJNA508395) | human gut metagenome | isolation source: healthy gut G | host: Homo sapiens
CTGCATTATATTGAATTATATCAACGGCAAATGCGGTCAATGGTATCATCAAGCACAAGCAAGCTGCAATAGCCCCCCACTTTACCCAAATGGGCTTTTTGGCTTTCTTCTTGTAGTTGAGAGCTTCATCGACATATTTTGTGTCAAGCTCGCTCATAGCGTCGGAAAACTTCTTTGCATTCATACGAATACCTCTCTTTCAATCAAATATTGCTTCATCTTCTCGCGGATACGGGTCAGCCGGACAGAAATGTTTTTTTCTGAAAGCCCCATAAACTCGGCTATGTCCTTATAGCTGTCGGAAAACCAATAGCGGCGCATGAAAATAACGCGGTTTTCGGTAGTCAGCGTGTCTAAAAATGCTTCAATGATACGGGCTAACTCTTTGGCTTCGATTTCTGCTTCTACTGTATTCGAAGCTGCTATATAGGTTTCAATTTCCTCCAAAGCAATCGTGTAATGGCTGCTCCGTTTGGCTGCTTCCTTTCTCCAATAGATTTTGAGTGAAATGTTCCGAACGATTTTAACAAGATAAGATAGCAGCGGGTTAGGTCGTGCCGGGGGAATGGCGTTCCATGCGCCTAAATAAGCGTCGTTTACACATTCCTCCGCGTCTTGTCTGCTGCCTACGATATGGTAGGAAAGATTGTGGCAGACCTTTCCGTATTTTATATCCAGCTCTCGTATGCCTTGTTCTGAACGTCCAAAAAACATTTCTATGATTTTTTCGTCGTCTATCATCTCACCGCCTCCTTTCGGGCTTCACCTATGTACTACGGTTTCAGCGGCAAATACTACATCTAATCCGAAACTTTTTCAAAAAAATTATAGCACATCTTTTTGAATAGGGTGTGTCAAGTTGCCGGAATGTTTCTTTGCCGCTTTGCTGGCGGCGTTCCGGCGTTCCTCTCTGTATGGGGCGGTCAGCCGGAAAGAGAAGCGTCCCTTGTGGATCTCAAACTCCTTGCAGCCTGTGTCCGGGTCTGCGTCGGTCTGGCGGCACTCGTCGGGGTACTGCTCGGCATAAGCAGCAAGCCGCTTCTTTGAGGTTGGTGTTGTGGGTGCGGATATGGATAAGGGGGTCTTTCTCGTCAAACCAAATATCAGTGGTCTTTTCCTGCTTGGTAAGCCCTGTTTTCATGCAAGCTCCTTTCTGCGCCCCTGTTACGCAATAGGGGCATTTTTCGGGTGTTTTCTCCGGCTCTTGACTTGGAGAAAACGGCGTTTTTGACGATAAAAACCGCCCAAACGGGGAATATATCGTCGGGGCGGCTGTTATCGCAAGATTTCCGTTTTTTCCGGCTCTTGACCGTCAGACGCAGAAAAACGCAGACTGTCGGCAAGTATCGTTTTCAGCAGCTTGTCGGAGAATGTTTCTGTGCCGTTGGGATTGAAAAACAGCTCCGCAACTATGGTCTGCCCGTTTCCCTGTGTCGTGATAACTCCGTCCGGCTTGGTCGGCGGGGTGGGTGTTCCTTTCTTTTCTGTCAATAGGTTGCTCCTTTCTCCGGGCGTAAAAAAGGGACTTCCCGTAGTTCGGAAAATCCCTCTATGATGTTGCTATTCTGTTTTATGGTGCGGACAGTGCGGCGGCAGCCTGCGCCTTTTTCTTCGCCCGATATTCCCGCGCTTTGATACGGTCGTACTCCCGCCTCTTTTCAAGATTTCTCGCCCGGTATTCTCTTGAATAGTTGCGGTGGTAGGCGCGGCTCTTTTCCTTTCTTGCTTCTTCGATTTCCTCCCGCATTTGCCGGATTTCCTGCTCGGTCGGCTCTGCAAGCTGTGTCAGTTCATTTTCAAATCTGCCGATATGGTTAAAGTATATCCCGATATGCTGAATGGCTTGTTTTGCCCTTTTCTTGTCGCGCTCATGCACTTCAATCCGGCTGATAAACTCGTTGAGGATAGTCGGGGTAAGGTCGGTAAAGTCAGCGTAACGGTCTATCAGCTTTACAAACTTCTGCGCCCGTCCTCCCGCGTTCTCAAAAGCGGATAGCTGTTCCCTAAGCTGTTCAAGCTCGGCTTTCAGTGAGTAGTATTCTTCGGAATACTTCTGCGACATCTGCTCATAGCGGTCTTGCGGGATAGTGCCCAGAGCGTTGTCCTCATAAAGTTTATTCAGTACCTTGTCAATCTGTTCAAGGCGCGTCGTGATTTGCGGGATACGCTTCTGCTGTTTCTTTGTCTTGTCGGTCTGCTGCATGGCAAGGCTCTTTTTTACTAAGGCTTCAAACTCTGCCCGGTTGCTGATAGAGTAGTCCGCGATTTTTCTCAGCACGTCCGCGACGGTCTGCATGAGCAGATCCGCGTCGATGATGTGCGGGGAGCTGCACTTGGGATTTTTGGCTTTCCCCTTGTGGTACTCGCTGCAATAGGCAACATGCCGCTTGCCGCCGTTCCGGTAATCTATGCGAATGTGCATTTTTGCGCCGCAGTCTTTACAGAAAAGCAAGCCGGACAGCGGGTGGATTTCCCCGTCCCCGTTGGGGCGTTTGACAGGCGCGTTCTCCAAAATCCGCTGTACGGTTTCAAAGTCGGCGCGGTCAATTATCGGCTCATGCACGTTTTCGGTTATCTGCCACTGGCTTCTGTCTACATAGTGGTTTCGCTTGTCGCGGAAATGCTTGGTGGTTTTGAAGTTGACAACATCGCCGCAATACTCCTGCCGCGTGAGGATATGGGTCAAGGTGGCTTTGTTCCATTTGTAGCGGTTATTCTCGTTCAGCGGCTTGTTTTTGCACGTTCCCCGCCCCCGGTCTTTCATGTAAAAGGTGGGGGTCGGGATTTGCTCCTGTGTCAGATAAACGGCAATTTGGTTGCGGTTTTTCCCGTCCAATAAACAGACGGAAAATAAAGCGCACGACTTCGGCGGCTTCCTCGTCGATTATCCAAAAATCCTTGTTGTCCGGGTCTTTGACGTAGCCGTAGGGGGCTTCGGTGGCAATCGGCTTCCCGCTCATGCCTTTGGTCTTAATGCCCGTCTTTACTTTCTTGCTGATGTCCTTTGCGTACCACTCCGACATGATATTGATAAAAGGCGCAAACTCTAATGTGTCAGGGTTTTCGCTGTCTATGCCGTTGTTGACCGCGATAAAGCGTACATTGTTCCGTCTGAATATCTCCATAGCGTTGCCGACTTGGAGATAGTCGCGCCCCCAGCGGGTCAGGTCTTTCATAATGCACACGCCGATTTTGCCGCTTTCCACATCTTCAATCATGCGGGAATAAGCAGAACGGTCAAAGAACCTGCCGCTTTCGTCGTCGTCAATGTAGTGCCGGATATTGGTTAGGTGCTGTCCTTTGGCGTAGTTCTCCAAAAAGATTTTTTGGTTCTGTATGCTGTTGCTCTCGCCGCCGTCCCTGTCCTCGTCGCCTACGGATAGGCGGGAATAAAGGGCTGTGATTTTATTGTAATTGCTCATGTGCATATCCTCCTGCGTCCATAAAGTCGTTGTTTACAGTTAAGATTATGCACTCCAACGTGCAGAGCCGTACTCCATGCCCTTACGGTATTTCTTTGCGTTCTTGCCTTTCACATAGACCGCAAGCCGGATAACGACAGCCCCGACAATGCCGATAAGCAAGTCCATAGGGGCAAAACTCGGCAGGGCATTTGAAAAGGCAGCGGAAAAGCCGCTGCCAATGGAAAGCAGCTTGCCGGAGAGGCCAGCCCCCGGCGAGAGCCGCACCGCCTGTCCGACTTTATCAAAGAGATACACAAAGAGCAGATAGGGGGCGTTTAGGATAAGCAACTTCTTGATATTCGGCTTCATAGCGATACCTCCCTGTCCTTGTGTTTTGTCTTTTGACGGTTCGCATTAAGCTGCTTTGCTGCTTCCCGGAATGTGGCAAGTGCCTTTCGGATAGAGGGCTTTTGCTCCTGTGTCAGCTTCTTTGCGGAAAACTCCTTAAAGGCTGCGGTCAGAGCGTCCGCGTCCCGCCCCTTGAAAAATACGAGATAACGGGGCGGCGTTTCGGTGCTGTCTTTCTTTAGGGCAAAGTCGATACCGTATTTTTTTGCCGTCTGCTCAAAGGCTTTGATATTGCCCTCAGTTATCTCAATGTTGGAAAGCCCCGCGTTCTGCTTCGCAAGCTGCTTTAGCGTCTGCTTCCCGTGGGGCTGTTTTTCCTGCTGCTTTTTTGCCTGTGCAAGCATGGCTTTGATTGCCTTTTGCAGCGTTTCAGCGGTCAGCTTCGCTCCCTTGACAGAGAGCGCAACCACTTTTTCGTTGATTTCATCTTGCAATGTTTACCGTCCTCCTTTCCCGGTAGTAGTGATAGTGTTAGGGTGGTACGCCGCTTTTGGGCGTGAAAAAAGGGCGTCCGTTCTTCACGCCGCCCCGTTAAATCCGCACCCGCAGCCCGTTCAAGTCCTCGGCGCGAATACCTACAAGATACCAGTTGTCCCCGTACTCAATCCGGGTCGGCTTCCATTTGCCGCCTGTGAATACGTCCATGCACTCGCCGCAATGCAAGCCGCCGTAATAGTCGGCAATATCAAAGCGAATATCGTAGCGGTCAGCGGTTTCGTCAAAAATTAAAGCTCCTGTTTTCTGTGCCATGTGGTAAATCCTCCTTTTTTCGTTTACAGGCTTTCGCCCTCGTTGTAGGTGTAGTAGTCCGGGTCGCCGTACTTTGGCTTTCTCGGTGCAAGCGCGCCGCTTGCCATATCGTGAGCGACAAGGGAAGTATAGTAGCTGTCAATGGTAGACGGGGCATTGAAAAGCACCGCCTTTAGGTACTGCTTGATGTTGCGGATTTTCGTGGTGTTCTCCTGCATACAGTCAAGCACAAAGCGAATATGTTCGCTGTCCAGCTTCATAAACTTTGACTTCACAAGCTCGGCGGGGTAATCGTCCCCTGCAATACGGATTTTCTTTCTTGACGTACAGACGGTTTCAAGCATGATGTCAACAATCTCATTCAGACGGTCGCGGTCAAACTTCTGTCCTGCAAGAGAATGTTATACTCGATATTGTCCTTGATGATTTCCTCATACACTCTGTAAGCGTCGTTCCTTTCCGTTCTTTTCCGTTCCGGCGGCTGTGCCGTTTCGTCCTCGCCATAAGGCAAGGGATTTAGGGAATGGATAGGAATGGAATGGGTACTTGATAAATCCGTATTTGATTTTTCTTTTTTTGGTAAGTTAGTTCTTTGTATATCTTTATTTAATTGCGTTGGATTTTCCGACGTCGGATTATCCGTTGTCGGGTTATCCGCTGTTGGATTTTCCAATACCGGGCAATCCAATTCCGGCGGCTGCGGCTGTTCGTAAATGGTGTACTCGATAGCGGTCATTTTGCCTTTCTCGTCGCGTCCCTGCCGCCTTGTGATATATCCGGCTTTTTCAAGCTCCCAAACGGCGGTACGGATAGCGTCGATACTTTCCCGGTTGATGTAGGACAGCCCCGCAAGGGTATAATCCCAATCCTCCGGCAGGGACAGCATTTGAGATAACAGCCCCTTTGCCTTTAAGGAAAGCTCCTTATTGCGTAGGTGGTGGTTGCTCATTACGGTGTAGCCCGTGTTTCGTTCCACACGGAAAACTGCCATAGCTTCATCACTCCTTTGCTTTAGATTTGTTGCGCAGTAGAACGCGGATTTTGAGGGGTAAGGTATCTTTTCCTTGCTTCCTCTGTTTTGCGTTCTGTAAGCCCGATAAATCAAGGCTTTTTTTGCCCCTACTGCGTAACATGAGGGCATAAAAATAGCGGCGTTCCTGTTCTCCCAGTGAGAGAGTGAGAAACGCCGCTGTGCGGGTCGCTATTTCATTTCTTCTGCTATCAGTTCTTGCATGACTTCTCCAAAGTCTGCCATGAAAGAAAAGATGAAGTATTCCAAAACGTCGGGGTCTGCGTCCATAGGCTCGGCTTCCTCTGAAAAAGGCAAGCCCATTAGCCCATAAAGCAGTTTGATGATTTTGAACAGCTTGCCCCGGTCGGTGGGGTTGTTCATGGTTACAAGTACGTTGGTAAGGCGGTTGATTGTTTCCATGTCGCCGCCTGTCGTTACCCATACCATTTCCGCGAACGGCTGCGTGATTGCCCCGGCGACAAGGTTTATCTTATCCTTGCCGATTTCGCCGGACGGAAGTATAATACCCTTAGTCAAAAGTTCGTTTTTCATGTCGTCCTCCTTATATTCTGTGGTGCTAAAATGGTGCCCGGTCTTACAAAAACACCTTATGCGGAGATATGACAAGAAAAATGAAGATATGCGGAAAACCTTGATTTTAAGCCATTTTCACATTGGTTTATAAACATTTGTGAGGACTTATAAAAGGTTTTGCGTCTCAAATCAATAAAAAAATCAATAAAAAGTTTGACAATTGACAAATATACGGATCTGCAGCGCATTAAAAAATCCAATGGCGGTGTGGAGAACAAAGAACTTGATTATCAGATTAAGGTCACACTTGCAAAGTTATCTTCACTTGGTATATCCGTCGAAGATATTACATTGTAGATTGTGAAAAATTTATCAGGGTGTGGAGCCAAAACTATGGCTTCGCACTCTTCTCATCTGGGAGAAGGTTATGTTAAAAATAGCAATCGTAGAGGATGAACGTGAGTGTCAGGAAGCACTCATCGAGCATCTGAGAAAATATGAAAAAGAGAAAAACGAAGCATTTATCGTAAGAATTTTTAATGACGGCATAGATATTCTGGATGACTATTCTGCGGACTATGACCTGATTTTTCTGGATATCCATATGAAATATCAGGATGGAATGACAACCGCAAAGAGAATCCGCGAAGTGGATGCGGACGCACAGATCGTGTTCATCACGGCGCTGGCGCAGTATGCAATAGAGGGCTACAAGGTAAATGCGCTGGATTTTATTTTAAAACCGGTTGTTTATGAGCAGCTTGCGATGACCATGGACAAAGTGCTGGCAGTAACGTCAAAGTACCACAAGGAAAAACAGCTTCTGGTTGCAGAAGGGGAACGAAAATGCAAGATATCTACCGAGGATATTTTATATATTGAGGTTGTGGGACATGATATGTTCTTCCACACAAAAGATAAGGTGTATTCAAAACACGGAATCCCTTTAAAAACAATGGCAGATGAACTGGCGGAATATTATTTTGTCAAAAGCGGGCAGTCACAGCTTGTGAATCTGCGGCATGTGGATGAGGTGAAGAAAGATACTGTTTATGTGGGCGGAACGCAGATATTTTTAAGCCGGAGCAGGAAAAAAGAGTTCTTAGAGGCATTTGCCGATTACGTCGGAATGGAGATTTGAGATGGAAGTGACAAGTTTTAATTTCCTATACATGTTAGAAATGCTGCTTCCGGCGATCGGACTTTGTATACCATTGAAAAAAAGAAAACATGGCATGGGAAAAGCGATGGCAATCATAATTGTGGGTACCTGTCTGCTTGGTGTCTTACCCATTTTTTACATAAAATACTACGGGACGGAAATGCAGCAGGGGATTTTGTGGGTGGAATCCGTCATTCTTATGTTTGTGTGGTTTGTTTTGATATGGGCGATACTGATTTTTTCAATCTATTTCTGTACGGAAAGCAGTATCTATGAGGCGATGTACATTTTTGCCTTAAGTTATGGTGTGGAACATATTTTTTACTGTATTCGGGTTCTCGTGGAACATTTTACAAGTGGAATCATAGGAAACAAACATCCGCTTGTATACATTCCGTGTCTTGCAGACTCTTTTCTTCTGGCGTATTTCTGGTTTGCAAAAGGAACCGTGTATGAGGGAAAATACCCGATCGGGGCGATTTCCGCGACTACAACATCCGTTGTTTTAATGGGAATTGTGTGGGAACTTAGCATTGTGATGGACTATCTGGGGTATGCGCATATACATAGCATTTATGCAATCCTGTGTTGTCTGTTTATTCTGACGAATCAGCGGGAACAGATGAAAAGGGAGACAGAGCGCATCGAATTTTCACAGAAAGAACAGCTCTGGGAAAAGACAAAGCTGCGTTACGAGATGTCCAAGGAGAGTATCGCAGTTGTAAACCAGCATTATCATGACATGAAACATCAGCTCATGATTTTATCGACGATGAGTGATGAGGATAAGCGCAAGGCAAAGTTACAGGATATGGAGAGTAAAATTGCTGCTTATGATGCGGTGGTCCGAACCGGAAATGAATATCTGGATACCGTTTTAACCGAGAAAAAACTGACCTGTCAGAGTAATCAGATTTCCATGAGCTGTATTGCAGATGGGAGCCAGCTTGCGTTTATGGATGAGCTTGACCTATATACTTTATTCGGCAATGCCCTTGATAATGCGATCGAGGCAAACCGGAAAATTTCAAACGTACATGAACGCTGGATATCTGTGCAGATACAGAACAAAAAAGGAATCCTTCTGGTGGAGATTGTGAATCCTTATGAGGGAAGTCTGGTCTATGACAGTAACCATATGCCGGTTACGTCCAAGCAGGATACAGGAAGTCACGGATTTGGAACAAAAAGCATGAAGAACATTGTCGAGCATTACGGCGGTCAGATGGTCATAAAGACTGAACAGAACAAATATCTGCTCCGCATGATTTTCCAAAATCCGCATGGACGATAAAAACATATGGGAACCCGTACAATATCGGATTTTACAAAAAACAACGGAATATGTCTCTCAAAATGCAGGTTACGTCCAAACCTGCATTTTTCTTTTCTTTCGTGTTATTTTTATGGTAAATAGAAGCAGCAAAACCTTTCATAGTCTTGAGTTTTGTTGCCGGAAGTGAATTTTTTAAGAGGAGGAAACTATGAGTAAAGCCAGAAAAATAATAGGAACAACAATACGTTCTGTGCTGATCATTTTATTTGCAGTGATCATCGCAGTCGTAAACACCATCCTTCCGAATCATGCGAGAATGATGGACAGTATGATCGGGGGATCAACACACAGATTGATAATTCCGACGTAGATACAACAGGTCTTGATCTTACGTATAACAAAGCAGATTATACGACGGACAGTATCAAAGAAGCAGAGGCAGCGCTTCATCAGCAGATCGCAGATGAGGGGACAGTGCTTTTGAGTAATGAGGGAATCCTGCCAATGGCACAGGATACGGAGTTCAGCTTTTTCAGTGTAAATTCAGCAACTGTTTCCGCCAGTGATTCTATGCTGGGAGGAAGAAATCTGACACAGATTTTCGAGGACGCAGGAGCAAAAATCAATACAACTTTAATGGATTTTTATTCAGAGCAGTCGAAAGAATACGGACTCAGCTCCGGTTCGATCAGTTTTGGTGACGCAGAAGATTTTGCAATCCATGAAGTTCCGTTATCCGTATTACAGGAGAACACAGAGGTCATGGATTCGGTAAAGAATACCGTGCCGGTTTATTTCTTAAAGAGAGTGGCAGGCGAAGGCCGTGACATGCCGCGTTCCATGTACAATCATGCGGAGAGTGAGGAAGATAAGGCAAAAAGTTATCTGGAGCCTGATTCCACAGAGCTGGAAATTATTTCTTATTTAAATGACAACTTTGATAATGTGATTCTTGTAACCAATTCCAACGCTGCATTAGAGCTTGGTTGGGTAAAAGATTACGAGAATGTCAAAGCAGTGCTTTCCTGCACCGCAATCGAGTCCATTCCATACATTCTGACCGGACAGGTAAACCCATCCGGAAGAACGGTAGATACGTTTGCAGCAGATGCATCCAAATCTCCGGCTGCACAGAATTTTGGCGATTATCAGTATGTGGATGAGAACGGAGAACTGACAAAATATAACTATGTGACTTACGAAGAGGGAATTTATGTAGGTTACAAATATTATGAGACACGTTATGAGGATGCCGTTTTAAATCAGGGAAATGCAGGAGATTATGATTACACAGAGGAAGTGGTCTATCCATTTGGTTATGGTCTTTCCTACACAACCTTTGACTGGTCGAATATGCAGACAACATGGTCTGGTGACGAGTGCACCGTGACTGTTGATGTGGAAAACACCGGAGATATGGCAGGAAAAGATGTCGTAGAAATCTACGCACAGTCCCCATATACCGAGTACGACAAAGCAAACGGAGTAGAGAAAGCTTCCGTACAGCTTGTAGCCTACGGCAAGACAAGCGAACTTGCACCGGGCGAGAAAGAGACGGTAACCTGTACATTCTCCAAAGAGCAGTTAAAAGCTTATGATGAAAACGGAGCAGAGACATATATTTTTGACGCAGGTGATTATTACATCACAGCAGCTGCTAACGCACATGCAGCAATTAACAATATTCTTGCGGCGAAATCTGAGAAGCCAGCTCAAAAAGCAGAATTTGTATCTGTATACACACCAGATAACACAGACACCGATGTGACAACCTACGCAACAGATTCTTACTCGGGTGTGACAATCACAAACCAGTTACAGGATTGCAAGGCAGACGTAACTTATCTGACAAGATCAGATTGGGAGGGAACTTTCCCGACACATGACGGAGAGGCAGGAACTCAGATCAGTACCTGGGGAAATGAGATCAATGGTGAAGATGGAGTTTCCTATACATATGTGAAAACAGCGTCCGATGATCTGATCGCAGAGCTTGACAGCTTTTCAAGCGGTACAGATGTTGCGCCGGAGACACTTGCAGACACACAGATTGTCTATGGTGCAGATAATGGATTAACATTGATTAACATGAGGGGACTTGATTTTGATGATTCGCTCTGGGATGACCTTTTAGATGAACTGACTGCAGATGAAATTTATAATACGATCGGCGTGTCCGGTTATGGTATTGAATACATTGATTCTGTAGAAAAACCTTTTAATATTGATGCGGACACCGCAGCAGGATTGCTTTTATGGTGGTACAGGAGCAATGTTCCCAAACGCAATGACGCTTGCACAGACATGGAACTTAGACCTTGCCAGTGAATATGGAACAATGATCGGAAATGAAGGATTGCTCGGAGGAGCTGATGGCTGGTATGCACCATCCATGAATATCCACAGAACACCATATTCCGGTCGTAACGGAGAGTACTATTCCGAAGATGCATTCCTCTCAGGAGCCGTTGCCTCCAGAGAAGTTTACGGAGCTGCTTCCAAAGGTATGTATACTTACATCAAGCATTTTGCATTCAACGATCAGGAAAACCATCGTGGTGACCGTGACGGACAATTCAGTGCTGCCACCTGGTTTAATGAGCAGTCTGCAAGAGAGATTTATCTTGTACCATTTGAGATGTGCATGAAAGTCGGCGACGTTACCTTAAATTATGTCGAGAAACAGGAAGATGGAAGCTATGCGAACGCATCAAAATCAATCCGTGCTTCACAGGGTGTTATGACTTCCTTCAACAGAGCCGGTGCAACCTGGGCAGGCGGTGACTATGGACTGATCACAGGAATCCTTCGCAACGAGTGGGCATTTGATGGAATCGTTATGACAGACAATGCCAATACCGGTGTATTTATGGATGGCTACCAGATGACAGAGGCGGGGGCAGATGTGAAACTGACAAGCCTTCCGGCATCTGCAAGATACAATTTTGACAAGAGTGATCCTGCAACTTACTACTATGCAAGACAGGCAATGCACCGTGTACTTTACACGATCGCAAATAGCAAGAGCATGAATGGCGCAATGCCGGGTTCCCAGATCAAAGACGGAATGAGAATTTCAGACAAAATCAAACTGGCAATTGATATTATCTTTGGTCTGCTGATCGTTCTGGAAGTTTACAGGATTTTCCGGTTGTTCAGACCGACAAAGAAAAAACTTGCAAAGCTTCAGGCAAAAGCTGAGAAAAAGCACAGAAAAAACAGATGTAAAAGTCACAGGACTTCTTTACATCAATGTAAAATTTATGTAAAATAGTAAATACAAAAAGAGCAGAACTGCGATCATATTTGAAGTAGTTTTGCTCTTTATTTTTACTGGAAAATATGAGGCGATGGGAGACAGTGTATTTTTCGGGGAATAGCAAAGGAGAGAAAAATATGAGAAAAAACTGGGCAGCATTGGCACTCACAGGCATGTTATGCTTGACAACTTTTGCAGGAACACAGACTGTTTCCGCTGAGACAGCAGATTCCGCAAAACAGGTGGATATTGTATTCACACATGATACACATTCCCACCTTAACACATTTACGACCATTGTAGATGATGCAGAGAAAGAAGTGGGAGGATTTGCGAGGATCAACACCTTGATCCAGGAGCAGAAAGCGAAAAATCCTGACACGCTGGTGATTGATGGCGGTGATTTTTCCATGGGAACACTGATCCAGACTGTTTTTGAGACGCAGGCGGCAGAAATCCGTATGTTAGGCTATATGGGATGCGATGTGACCACACTCGGAAACCACGAATTTGATTACCGCTCCAAGGGACTTGCAAATATGTTGAACAGTGCGGCGGAGTCCGGAGATGATCTTCCGGCAATGGTTGTCTGCAATGTGGATTGGGAATCCATGGAGGCAGCAGGCTTAAGTGAGGGACAACAGCTGATCAGAGACGCATTTGATGAGTACGGGGTCAGTGACTATGTTGTATTGGAAAAAGGGGATACAGACATAGCTGTCGTAGGCGTTTTTGGTAAAGATGCACTTGCCTGTGCGCCGACCTGTGAACTCTTATTCAAAGATCCAATCGAGGCGGTAAAAGAAACGGTCGAAGAGATCAGGGAGAACGAGGATGTTGATATGATCGTCTGCGTTTCCCACAGCGGAACCTGGGAGGACGAGAGTAAATCAGAGGATGAAAATCTGGCAAAAGCAGTGCCGGATCTCGACCTGATCTTAAGCGGTCACACACATACAACACTGGAAGAGCCAATAGTCCATGGAGATACCTATGTGGTATCCTGCGGTGAATATGGTAAGAATCTCGGCGAACTTTCCATGACACAGAAAGCAGATGGACGCTGGGAGATGACTTCTTACGAAATTGTGCCGGTCACAACAGACATTGATCAGGATGCAGAGACACAGAACACCATTGATCAGTTTATGGATACTGTGGACACCGACTATCTGGCTCAGTTTGGCTATACCAAAGATCAGGTGTTAGCGGAAAATGACGTGGATTTCTCCACACAGAAGGATCTGGAAAATATCCATGAAGAACACAATCTTGGTGATATCATGTCAGATGCCTATGTGTATGCGGTGGAAAATGCAGCAGATTTTGATGGTGTCCCGGTGGATGTGGCAGTTGTTCCAAGTGGCACTGTCCGTGACACCTATGCAAAAGGCGATATTACCGTGGAGCAGGTATTTAATTCGTTTTCCCTCGGAATCGGGGCAGACGGAGTGCCTGGATATCCGCTCATCAGTGTGTATCTGACGGGAAAAGAGTTAAAGACAGCAGCAGAGATCGATGCATCCGTTTCTGATTTTATGACGACAGCAAGACTTTATAGCAGCGGACTTAATTTTACATACAATCCAAACCGCATGATCTTAAACAAAGTCACAGATGTCTATCTGGATGATGGTACACAGAGAATTGAGATTAAGGATGATAAATTATACCGCGTGGTCGCAGATCTTTACAGCGGACAGATGTTAAGTGCGGTTACAGATATGTCCTACGGTCTGTTGTCACTGGTTCCAAAATATGCAGATGGAACACCAATCGAAGACTTCGAGGATGTCATCATCACAGAGAACGGAAAAGAGTTAAAAGCGTGGGATGCGATCGCAAGATACATGGAGTCATTTGAGGATACAGACGGCGATGGAATCGCCAATGTGCCGGAATATTACAGCACTACGCATTACAGAAAGCAGGTGGATGACAGCCGGAATATCGTTGACCTTGTAAAAAATCCAAATAAATTTACCGCAATCATTGTTGGTGTGATTGCAGTGTTGATTTTACTTGTCATTTTCATTATATTATTAATTAAGAAAATTGTGAAAAAAGTAAAATCCCGTAAGATGAAAAAGTAAAAAATTTTTCCGGTATCAGTGGATCATTCGGACATACGTTGAAAAAGAAGTTTACATAAGTCGGGATTGGCAGGGAGATTCAAAATGAGCGCACAGGACAACATGGAAAAGGTTCTCAGGGAATTACATGTCCTTTTATCAAAAAGCAATCCATATGAGAGAGATTCTAACTATCTGGTCGTAAATAAGAAAGAGATGCTGGATATTTTAAAACAGCTTGCAGTCTGCATGTCAGAAGTTATGGATGAGTATGAACTGACACAGCAGGGCAGGGAGCAGGCGCAGCGGGAAAACCGGAAGATCGGGGAAGAAATCATCAATGACGCCAGAGCAAAGGCAGAGGATGTTTATGCTGCGTCGGTTATGTATACGGATGAAGCGCTCCGTCGGATCCTTGATATTATGGATGAGGCGAATGAGTCTGTGAAAGCGGTCTATGACAGCATGGGCGAAAAGCTTGCGAATGAAAGAAAACTGGTTTCCGGTGACAAGCTGGAATTAAAGAGTCTGCTGCAGGATCTTAAGGATACGGACAAATACATGGGTATTATTGAGGAGCGGAATAAGAAGATCGCGAAGCAGAAGAAATGGAAAGAAGAGGATACGGAATCTTCTCCTTATGCAGCAGTGAAGCCAGAGATCAAGATCAACCGCGATTATTTTGAACAGCAGGGAATCTCGTTTGAAGAACCGGAGGAAGAACAGCCGGAAGAAAAAACAGAGAAAGCTGCCCCTGAGATCAGCGTGAATCTGGATTCTGAGTACTTTAAGTGGAAAGAGCAGGAAGGAAAAGAAGAGGATTCAGAGGATGAGAAACAGCCAGAGAAAAAAGGATTCTTTGGAAAATTTATGAAATAAAATTAATTGTGTACAACCTATTGACAAAGATGCCAATAGGTTGTATTTTATTATACGTAAAGATTGAACACAATTAAATTGTAAGCAATATAAAAGGAGAGAAAAACAATGAGTAAATTTTATGATTTTGAAGCGGAAGATGTAATCTGACACCAATGCTTGAAAGTATGCTGACAAGAACACGGCCGGACTATATGGAGAGCGCAGATATCAAATGGAACTTTACAAAGTTTTTAATTGACCGGGAAGGCAATGTGGTAGAACGGTTTGAGCCGACAGCGGATATGGATGTGGTAGAGGAAAAAATCAGAGAAATTCTATAATGTTGTAAAAACAACGGAAATTCTGCTCCCAATTGCGTATAGTAAAGATACAAAAAAAGGAAACTATATATGAAAATAAATCGCACAGTATCATTGCCAAAAGGAGCGTAGGAAGTATGAATAGAGAAGAGCAGATCGCAAATGCTGAAAAAGCAACGGTGGATTCGATCCGGGAACAGAGATTTGCAAAGACGGCGGAGCTTGTGAAGATTCCGGGGCATCCACTTCACACATTTACGTTGGAGAACGAAGCACTTGCCAAAACGATTAAAAAATGCAGGGAAGCATTAAAGAGCGGGCATGTAGAGTACAAGCTTATAGAAGAAGTCCGGCAGCTTGCAATCCATTATGCCAAAAAGGGAGATCTTCTTTATCCGCATTTAAAGGTAAAGTATGAGATCAGCGGTCCGTCGGATGTTATGTGGACGGTGGATGATGAGATACGGGATGAATTTGCTGCGCTGGCGAAAAAAGCGGATTCACAGGATGATGAGTGGAAAAAACGTTTCGAGGCGGCACTCACAAGAGCGGACGAGATGATCTATAAGGAAGCCAATATTCTTTTCCCAAATTGCGCATTTAACTTTACGGATGAGGAATGGTTTGGAATTTACCGGGACTCAAAAGATTACGCAGAGTGTTTTGGCGTAGAAAACGGAGTCTGGGAGGATGCAGAGAAGGTGCAGGAAGTAAAAATGTCGTCCATTAGTCAGGATGAGATTGTCATGGCAGGCGGTCATATGACTGTGGAGCAGTTGACAGCAATGCTGAATACCATCCCGCTGGAGATTTCGTTTGTGGACACAGACAATATCAACCGCTTTTTCAACGAAGGTCCAAAAATGTTCAAAAGACCGGGAATGGCGATCGACAGAGAGGTATTCTCCTGCCACCCGCCGAAGATTGAACAGCAGGTACGCCGTATTATTGAAGAGTTCAGAGCGGGAACACTTGATAAAGTACCTGTCTGGATGGATAAAAACGGCAGAACCATGTTAGTCACTTATATGGCAGTCCGTGATAAAAGCGGAAAATATCTTGGAACCATGGAACTGGTACAGGATATGGAATTTGCAAAAGAGTATTTTCAGAAATAATTAATAAGTGGAAATCTCCTTATGGGAGGCAGCACGGTACTCGCGTGGTCTGCTTCCCATAATTGTTTTAAACTGCTTTGAAAAATAGCTTGGGTTGGAAAAACCGCAGTTTAATGCGATCTCTGTGATGGGTGCGTCTGAATCGGTCAGCAGCTTTGCGGCATGGAAAATACGGATCCGCTGCAAATATTCGATCGGACTGTAATGCAGATACTGCTGAAAAATGCGTTGACATTCTCTGGGACAGATATTTGCAGTGTCCGCAATCTCTGAGACAGAAATGGTTTTATCTAAATTCCGGTGCAGCCAGGTCAGCATTTTTTTCAGGCGTTCGTCTTGTATCGGAGAAATAGAAGGGCTGGAATCCACGGACATTTTGGACAAAACAAAAAGCAGGATATTGGACAGCGCATTCCGTACCTGAAATTCATATCCGTAGTTTTCACTGATACAGGCATGGTAGGCACAGTCAAATTCCTGAAAATACGGAGCGTCCTCAGAAGTATTATGAAACACAAAGAAGGAAGGACCATTTTCCAACAGCGGGCGCATGTATTTGATGTGAAATACACTTTCCGGGGTTCCACAGATCATGTCAGTGCTGAACACAAAGGAGCGGAACAGGCAGGGAGCGGCGGTTTTCGGAACAACAGCATGAATGATCTCTGTGTTGATAAAGCATCCCTCCCCGGCTTTCAGTTCATAGGACTGGTCGCCGATGCGAACCGTGACAAGCCCTTCGAGCAGCACAAACAGTTCCAGCTCACCGTGCCAGTGAGGAGGAACATATCCGCCCATATATTCATGCAGATCCATATTATTCAGGGAGAGGTCAAAAAGTCTCGCATTTTTTTCAATTAGTTCTTTGCCGGATGCATCAATAGATAAAGAAATGGAATTATTTAACATAAACACACCGCCTTGTCGCTTTTGTTATATTATAAGTCGCATTTTCTAAAGATACAATGGTTTTTGCTGTGATAAAATTCAGAATAGAGATAAAAGGTTTTATGTTCAAATAGTAATAATAAGGAGAACAGCATGAAAAATACAGTGATTTTTGATCTGGATGGTCTGTTGATCGACAGCGAGATCATTTCCTTCCGATTGTATGAGGAACTGACCGGAAAATATGGACGTTCCATGACGCTGGAAGAATATGCAACGGATTATAGCGGAAAAACCGGCATTACAAATATGAAGCTGCTGCTGGAAAAGTATCAGCTTCCAATCACGTTCGATGCTGGAATGGCTTTCGTGGATGAGAGGGAAAAAGAATATTTAAAAGAAGGTGTTGCGCTGAAACCGGGCGCACGTGAAGTGCTGGCGTATTTAAAGGAAAATCACTACAAAATATTGCTGGCAACGTCGAGTACCGAAGACCGCGCAGAGGGAATTCTGCAGCAGAATGGGATCCGTGGCTACTTTGACCATCTGGTGTATGGTGTAAATGTGAAACGTGGCAAGCCGTTTCCTGATATTTTCCTGAAAGCATGTGAGGATGCAAATGAGCCACGGAAAAACTGTCTGGTGTTAGAGGACAGCGAAGCAGGGATTCAGGCGGCACATTCTGCGGGAATTGATGTGATCTGCATTCCGGATATGCGGGAGCCGGGAGAAGAATTCAAAAAGATGGTAACAGCACAGCTGATCTCTTTAAAAGATGTGATCATCTGGTTACAGACCTTACAATTGAACGGTGTTATGTAAACTAAAAACAGGGATTGTTGTTTTGATGCCTCCGGCTGTGGTACAATATTGGAATCATAGGCGGAGGCATTTTATATGAAAGTGGCAGTGGCAATTGATTCTTTTAAAGGGAGTATGACAAGTATGCAGGCGGGAAACGCCTGTAAAGAGGGGATTCTTGCGGCGGCGCGTGCGCATTGTGACGGTGGGGCAGCAGCCGTTAGGGACAGGAAACCTGCAGCAGATAATATGGATGTTGTCGTAAAACCGCTCGCGGATGGAGGCGAGGGTACGGTGGAAGCTTTGGTAGAAGGGATGAACGGAACCTATGAGTATGTGACCGTGACAGACCCGATGGGAAGCCACGTAAAAGCAAGATATGGTATTCTGCCGGATCAAACAGCTGTGATGGAGATGGCGGAGGCATCCGGCATTACACTTGTAAAAGAACCGTTAAATCCATGGAAAGCAGCATCCACAGGAGTCGGAGAAATGATTCTGGATGCAGTTCAAAAAGGATGCCGCAAATTTATCATTGGAATTGGCGGCAGTGCGACGACAGAGGGTGGCATCGGAATGTTATCGGCACTGGGCTATGATTTCATGGATGAAAACGGAGACATATTGCCACCGGTTTTTGCCTCGCTGGAAAAAGTGGTGCAGATAGAAAATAATCGTGTGCCGGAAGTGTTAAAAGACTGCCATTTTCAGATCGCATGTGATGTGACAAATCCGCTTTGTGGAGCGCAGGGGTGTGTTTACGTTTTCGGAGCGCAAAAAGGCGTGAAGGAAGAAGAAAAAGAGAGCATGGACAGGGCGATGCAGTCCTATGCGGCATGTCTGGAAAAATTTACCGGCAAAAAGCTGAGTGAAATTCCAGGCACAGGCGCAGCCGGGGGGCTTGGGTTTGCGTTTCTGTGGGGACTTCCAAACGTGGAACTGAAACCGGGAATCGACATTGTTCTTGAGGCAGTCGGGCTGGCAAGTGAATTGCAGGATGCAGATATCGTGGTGACAGGGGAAGGCTGTCTTGATTTTCAGACGGCGATGGGAAAAGTTCCGGTCGGTGTAGCAAAGACAGCAAAGAACTACAATTGTAAAGTGATTGCTTTTGCCGGAAGTGTGACAGAGGAAGCAAAAAACTGCAACGAAAAGGGAATCGATGCATTTTTCTCCATCCTGCCGGGTGTGTGTTCACTGGATGAAGCTATGGACACGGAAATTGCGCAGAAAAATATGCGGAATGCGGCGGAGCAGGTGTTCCGGTTGATTTTGGCACTGCTGAAAGAAAAATGTTGTGAATAATGTTACAAAATTACAAGAAAATCACGGAAAAATGTTACAAATACGAAGTCAAAACGAAGGAAAAATGTTACAACAAGCCTTGAAATACTTTGAAAAATGTTAATATGAATGTAAGAAAAGGGAATCCTAACATTCGGAGGGCGTGACATGCTAAAAAGAAAAGTATATCAGGAACTTTTAAAATGGAAAGAAAATACAGAAGGGAAAGCGCTGTGCATTATAGGCGCGAGACAGATTGGCAAGACAACTCTGATCAGGGAATTTGGAAAAAATGAGTATGAACATTTTGCAGAAATAAATTTTGTGACAGATGAAAAAGCAGCAGATATTTTCAATGATAAACTGACAGCGGAAACGATTATCACGAATCTGACAGCATATCTTCAGACACCGTTAGAACCGGGAAAGACACTGATTCTGTTTGATGAGGTGCAGGAGTGTCCGGCGGTACGTTCAGCAATCAAATTTCTTGTGGAGGATGGCAGGTTTGACTATATAGAATCGGGTTCTCTGCTTGGAGTGAGGTATAAGGAAGTGAGATCATATCCGGTTGGCTTCGAGCAGATTTTACCAATGTATCCGCTTGATTTTGAGGAATATCTGTGGGCAAATGGGGTGCAGGATAAGACGCTGCAGTATTTGAAAAACTGTTATGACAGAAGAGAAAGGGTTTCTGACTCCGTGCATGAAACGCTTTGCAAATTATTTTACAGTTATCTTGTGGTCGGGGGCATGCCGGAAACGGTTCAGATTTATATTGATACGCACGATATTGCAAAAGTTGTGCTGAATCAGAGAAGTATTCTGAATTTATATCGGCTTGATATTGCAAAATATGCTGAAGGCAGCGACAAAGCGAAAATCAAAGCAATCTTTGACAGTATTCCGGCACAGCTCAATGAGAAAAACCGCAGATTTAAGTTAAACAGTATCAATGCATCTGCCAGACATATCCGGTACGAGGACAGTTTTAATTGGCTTGCGGATGCAGGAGTGGCATTGCCTTGCTATAACGTGACGGAACCACAGGCTCCACTGCAGCTAAGTGAGAAAAGGAATCTGTTCAAACTTTATATGAATGATGTTGGACTGCTTTGTGCTTCCTGCATGGAAAATATTCAGTTTGATCTTTTGATGGGAAATGTCGAAATCAATATGGGAAGTATTCTGGAAAATGCTTTTGCACAAAACCTGAAGTCAAATGGATTTGAGCTTCATTATTATGATTCCAAGAAAATTGGAGAACTGGATTTTGTTTTACAGAAAGGGCTGCATACGGAGCTTGTGGAGATAAAATCTGGAAATGATTTCAAAAAACATCTGGCAATGGATCATGCAATGAAGGTGGAACAGTGGGAGTTCGAGCAAAGTATTGTTTTCTCAAAATCAAATATTGAAAAAGAGGCAGATGTTTTGTATCTGCCGTGGTATATGATCCTTTTCTTCATGCAGGAAAAAGAGCCGGAAAAACTGATTTATGAGATTGATCTGAGCGGACTGTAATAAGTGATAGGAAATGAAAAAACGATAGAATTCCCTGCAAAAGCGTTCTATAATAATCCCAGATAAAAAATCAGGAGGTTCCAATCATGAACGATACATTAAAAGTTTTAGAGACAAGAAGAAGCTGCCGCAATTTCAAACCGGATATGATTCCAGAGGAAACACTTGAGCAGATTGTAAGAGCCGGAACCTATGCGCCAACCGGAATGGGAAAACAGTCCCCGATCATCCTTGCAGTGACGAATAAGGAATTGCGTGACCAGCTTTCGGAAGAAAACCGTAAAATCATGGGAGCACCGGAAAGAATGGATCCGTTCTATGGAGCACCGGTCATTCTTGTGGTACTTGCCAATAAGGCAGTTCCAACACATGTGTACGATGGTTCTCTTGTGATGGGCAATCTGATGAATGCCGCAGAAAGCCTCGGCGTGGCAAGCATCTGGATCCACAGGGCGAAAGAGGAGTTCGAATCTGATTTCGGCAAAAAAATTCTTGCTGATCTTGGTATTCAGGGCGAATACGAAGGGATCGGCCACTGCGCACTCGGATATGCAGCAGAGCCGGCAAAAGAGGCGACCGCAAGAAAAGAGAACTATGTATATTATGTGAGATAATTTTTACTCGGTTGCGACTGACTCGGCTGCGACCGAATAAAAATTGACATTCTGAATATAATACCCAGTTTGTGAAAAAACTTTCTTCTATATTAGGAAATATGAATAAAAAACAAATATGATTTTTGTGTAGTATTTGAAAAGTTTGCAGATTTTAATGAAAGAACTTTCAAAAAAGAGTATAATGATTGAAAATCACTTTCAATGAGGTTATGTTATGGGCATGGAAAAATATGCAAAAACGATCATACCGACGATCGAGGCAAACTATGAGAGATACACAGAAACAGAAAGACATATTGCAGACTATTTTTTGAAAAATGATGCAATCGGGGATCTGTCCGCAGAATTTATTTCCACGGAGCTTTCCGTTTCGCCTGCGTCACTGTCAAGATTTGCCAAGAAAAGCGGATATCAGGGTTACCGGGAATTTGTGTATGAATACCGTAATTCTTATGTGGAGAAAACCACAGTGGAACAGGAAGAGTCGCGGCTGGTCTTAGACACGTATCAGAGCCTGTTGAATAAAGTCTACAATCTGTTGGACGAGGCACAGATCAAACGGATCGTGGAAAAACTCAGGATGGCAAAACGTGTTTATGTCTGCGGAAGAGGAAGTTCCGGGCTTGCAGCAGAGGAGATGGCAACGAGATTCCGCTGGATCGGGATCGACATGGTTGCACTCCGGGATAACGAAAACATAAAAATGCAGTCGGTGTTTCTGAATCCACAGAATCTCGTTATCGGGTTGAGCCTAAGCGGCACGAAATCAGAAGTCTTATACATGCTTGCACGTGGATGCCGGCAGGAGCAGACACCATACTGATCACGGAAAAAACAGAAAGTCATACGAAGACTTTTTGCAGGGAAGTGATGCTGGTGCCTTCCTTACAACATTTAAACCACGGCAATCTGATCTCGCCACAGTTTCCGCTTCTCATGATGATCGACATTATTTATGCGGCTTATGTAAACCATGACCGTGTGCATATTGAAAAAATCCAGAAAGAAGTCCAGCGCACCTTAAGAGGCAGCGAGGATAAATGATGAAAGATAGGAGAGATGTCAAAATGAAAATTATCAGAACAAAGGATTACCAGGATATGAGCAGAAAGGCAGCCAACATTATTTCTGCACAGATGATCTTAAAGGATGACAGCGTACTTGGACTTGCAACAGGTTCTACTCCAATCGGTATTTATGATCAGTTGGTAGACTGGTACAAAAAAGGAGACCTTGATTTCTCTAAAATCACAACTGTAAATCTGGACGAGTATAAAGGACTTCCGAAAGAGAACGACCAGAGTTACTGGTATTTTATGAATAAAAATTTATTTTCAAGAGTCAATATCAGACCGGATTACCACTTCCTTCCGGATGGAACGAATCTTGACAGTGACAATGAGTGCGAGAGATACGAAAAACTGATCGATTCTCTTGGTGGAATTGATCTTCAGTTATTAGGACTGGGACGTAATGGACATATCGGTTTCAACGAGCCATGTGATTCCTTCCCACAGGATGTTCATGTTGTTGACCTGACCGAGAGCACGATCGAAGCCAACAAACGTTTCTTCGCAAGCGCAGATGATGTCCCAAAACAGGCTTACACAATGGGTGTTGGAACTATCCTTCGCGCAAAAGCAATCCTGCTCGTAGTCAGCGGAAAAGATAAAGCGGAAGCATTAAATGCAGTCGTAAACGGACCGATCACACCGCAGGTTCCTGGCTCCGTTTTAAGACTTCATCCGAATGTAATTATTGTTGCAGATGAAGATGCTTTATCTGAGATGGAATAAAATGCTATAAGAGGATTTTTTACAAGTCCAGTTTTGTATGTAATAAAAAAGAAAAATCGTGCAGACGAAATAGGATGTTCCTGTTCGAAAGAACCACAAAGGAAATCATATTTCGTCTGCACGATTTTTCTTTTATTTGTGTTTTACAAAAACTTTGCCACCATGGCAACACTGGTTTTATCGCGGGCGATTTTGGCAAGCTCGCGGTTGTCGAGCAGATAACGCATGATAAGCGATTCGGCAACGAATAACTCACTGACCTTGACCGGGATACTGCCGCCATCCAATGGTGTTTCCAGGGCACCGCACAGGAGGACAACATCTGCAAGTGCTGTGCCGGGTGCGTCCGGATAGTGCGTGATGAGGATGATCTTCGCACCGGTCTTTTTGGCAACGGATAAAGTGTCCATCATGTCGTGCGGGGAGCCGGAGTAGGAAACAAATAAAATGACATCACCTGGACCCATGAGGCTTGCGGCGATCAATTGCGTGTGGCTGTCACCACAGTTGCGGAATTTATTGGAGATCGTGGCGAAGCGCACCCAGATGTCATTTGCCAGAACCCGGCTGCCACCCTGACCGAGACAGTAAACGGAGGTTGCGCGCTGCAAGAGAAGGGCAGCCTCGTCAATTGCGTCAAAATCAAGAACACTCATAGTGTTACTGATCGCAGCCTGAAAAGAAGCACATACATTATCACATAATGAAGATGTCGACATGGATGGATCTAAAGAATAGGAAGAAAACGGTGTCGGTGTCACATTTGCCTGTGCAAGTGAAATCTTCATTTCATTATAACCTTCAAATCCGAGTTGTTTACAGAAACGGTAAATGGTGGCTTCTGCCATATTGCATGCCTTGGCAAGTGAGGAAATTGATAAAAACTGCGCTTCCTCGGCATGTTTTGTCAGGTAATCTGCGATGATCGTACCTGATTTGGTGAGTGAATCCTGCTTTTCCGTAAGCAGATCCCAGAAATTCTTATTAATCATAATTTAATCCCCTGTAAAATGAAGCAAGTGTTACCGTTTACCCTATGTTTTACTGCGTAAGCAGGCGTTTACAGAAACACATTAATATTTACTATATAAAAGTATATGTCAAAATGAAATACACTGCAAGATAAAATCATAAAAATGAAAAATATTTTCATACAAAAAACAAAAGGAAAATGGATGAATATGCGGAATTGTAGGTATAAAATATACACTTAGCACTATTTTAAAACTGATATGCACGGATTTATGTGCAAATGTACTATATTTTCAAAATGAAATTAGTACAAAACGTATATGGACAAAATGAAAATATTTTTCTAAAATATAATTACTTCGAAAGATAGAATCTTTTAAGAAAAGGAGAAGAAGAATATGAAAAAGAAAGTTTTGGCTACCTTACTGGTGGGAGCAATGGCAGCAAGCTTATTAGCAGGCTGTGGAACAACAGTTGAGACAACAGGAAGCAGTGACACAACAACAGCTCCTGAAAAAACTCAGACAACAGAGACCGCAGAAGCAGGAGAGGCAGGCGGTTCTGATGTTTCGGCAGACATTACCTTATGGACATATCCAATCGGTGAATGGGGCAATGCAGAGACAGTTGATTCCTTAATTCAGGATTTCAACAAGGAGTATCCGGGAATCAATGTGACAGTGGAATATCTTGATTACACAAACGGTGATGATCAGGTAAATACAGCGATCGAAGGTGGACAGGCTCCAGACCTTATCATGGAAGGACCGGAACGTCTGGTTGCAAACTGGGGAGCAAAAGGATTGATGGTTGACTTATCCGACATCCTGGACGACACAGATAAATCAGAAATTTATGAATCTGTATTATCCGCATGTGTGAACAAAGAGGGAGCTACTTATGAATATCCGCTTTGTATGACAGCACATTGTATGGCGATCAACAAAACAGTATTTGAGGAAGCTGACGCTATGCAGTATGTAGACGCTGAGAACCATACATGGACAACAGATGATTTCTTCAAAGCAATGGACGCTGTTTATGCTCACACAGGACAGACCGTAGGCGCTGTTTACTGTAGTGGTCAGGGTGGTGACCAGGGAACAAGAGCCCTCATCAACAACCTTTACGGTGGAACATTCACAGACGCAGATCACACAAAATATACAGCAGATTCCGCTGAGAACGTAAAAGCAATCCAGGCACTTGTTGATTCCAAAGCAATCGGATTTGATGCTTCTATCGCAGGTGGTGACGAGATCAACTTATTCCGTCAGGGTGTTTTAAATGTAGCATTCTGCTGGAACATTGCACAGCAGTTAAATGCTGACAACAACGATGCAGGACTTACAAACGATGGCGATGAGATCCTTTTCATGGCATTCCCATCTGAGAAAGCAACAGACACAAAACTTTGTGGCGGTATCTGGGGATTTGGTGTATTTGATAACAAAGATGCAAACAAGATCGAAGCATCTAAACTCTTTATTAAATACATGGCAGACAGTGCAGAAGGAACACCAGACGCAGTTCTTTCTTCTACATACTTCCCGGTACGTGATACTGTAGAAGGCAAAGATTTAACAGGTCTTTACGGTGATGTTCAGACAATGAGCGATTACAGTACATTAATGCAGTACCTTGGTGACTACTATCAGGTAACTCCAGGCTGGGCAGAAGCTCGTACAGCTTGGTGGAATATGCTTCAGCAGGTTGGAAGCGGCGCTGATGTCCAGACAGCAGTTGATGAGTTCGTTGGAACAGCAAACGCAGCAGCAGCTAACTAAGCAGTTCGTATAGCAACTAAATAAATGATAAGTGGAATCCCCTCCTCGCAGGAATACCGGAGGAGGGGATTTTTAGCCAAAAAGTTATGGAAAGGATGGTGTTTTCTTTGAAATCAGCAGTAAAACCATCAAAGCGCAGCCGTGTATTGGTAAGAAAAGAAACGACCGCTGCATATCTTTTTTTACTTCCTAGTTTGATTTTCTTTCTGGGATTTGTAATTTTTCCAATTGTATTATGTGTGTGGACCAGTTTTTTGATTCAACAATGAACTCTGCGGATGTTTTTGTTGGACTTGCAAACTATAAAGAATTATTTCAGGATAAAGTTTTCCTTGGGGCGTTGAAGAACACTCTTATTATCGTAGTGGTTTCCGTTCCGATCACATGTGTTTTTTCCTTATGGGTATCTTCCGTGATCGTAGATCTGAAAGGATGGGCAACCTCCTTATTCAGAATTGTATTTTATCTTCCGGTTGTAACTGGTTCCGTAGCAGTTACCGTTGTATGGAAGTGGATGTTTAACAATTACTATGGAATTTTCAATTACCTTGGTACAAAGACAGGCATCATCGACCAGAACATCAACTGGCTGGGTGATGAGCGTTATGCACTTGCATGTATCATACTGATTTTGCTTACAACTTCCGTTGGCCAGCGAATTGTACTTTATGTATCTGCACTTGGTAATGTGGATGCATCCTTGGTGGAAGCGGCAAATGTAGATGGAGCTACAAGCCTTCAGGCTTTCTGGAAGATCAAGTGGCCACAGATTATGCCGACCACATTATATATTGTTGTTATTACAACGATCAACAGTTTCCAGTGTTTTGCACTGATCCAGCTGCTGACATCCGGTGGACCAAACCACAGTACAGACACGATCATGTATTACATCTATTATTCCGCATTTAAACTGTACCGTTACGGATACGGCGATGCAATGGGCGTTGTCCTTGCAATTATGATCGCAATCCTGTCCGCAATCCAGTTTAAATTTGGAAATTCGAATGATTAGGAGGAGGGTTACAGATATGGAAAACAAAAATAGTACAAAACATCCTTCTGCATACAAGATCATCAGCATTGTTGTAATTGTGATACTGGCAATATTATTTACCTTCCCATTATATTGGATTATCACAGGTTCCTTTAAGACAAACGCAGCGATCAACTCCACAACGCCAATCTGGTGGTCCAAAAGAGTGGACACTGGTGAACTATCAGAAATTATTCAGCCGCCAGACCGCACCGCTGTTCCAGTTCAATATTCCATTCAGCAGCCTGATCACAGGAAGCAGGGATTTGAAACTGACACTGACAGGACCGACGGTACCGGCTGCAGTCCGCTGGCTGATCAATACCGTATTCATGGCGATCATGTCCATGATCCTTACCTGTATCACGGCTTCAATGGCAGGGTATGCGCTTGCAAAGAAGAGGTTTGTGGGACGGCAGTTACTTTTTACACTGATCGTATGCGCAATGGCATTACCAAAACAGGTTATTTTGATCCCATTACTTCGTGAGATGTCAAGCCTGAATTTATATAATACGATCTGGGCGGTTATCTTCCCAATTGTAGGATGGCCGTTTGGTGTATTCCTGATGAAACAGTTCTCGGAGGGTGTGCCTTCTGAAATGCTGGAGGCAGCGCAGATCGATGGAGCGAGTGAGGCAAAGACATTTTTACAGATTGTAGTACCGATGATCAAACCAGGTATCGGAGCACTGGCGATTTTTACATTCATCAACAGCTGGAATGATTACTTCATGCAGTTGATCATGTTATCAAGCACAAGCAACCTGACGATCTCCCTTGGTATTGCCAAGTTACAGGCTGAAAATGCCACAGATTTCGGTCTGATCATGGCTGGTGCGGCACTGGCAGCCCTGCCGATCATCATCGTGTTCCTGTTATTCCAGAAATACTTTACAAAAGGAATTACAATGGGAGCTGTAAAAGGCTGACAAACTATCCTTCTTGTTTAAGAAGGGCGGTATAAAAAATAGGACAAAAATCTAACAGAGGAGTGAAGATAAAATGAAAGATATTACAAAATATCAGGGAGTCATTCCAGCATTTTATGCATGCTATGACGAAAAAGGAGAAATTTCAACAGAGGGTGTCAAAGCATTGACACGCCACCTGATCTCAAAAGGGGTAAAGGGTGTATACGTTGGCGGTTCATCTGGTGAATGTATTTACCAGCATGTGGACGAGCGTAAAAAAGTGTTGGAAGCAGTTATGGAAGAAGCAAAAGGAAAACTGACCGTCATTGTACATGTAGGATGCAACAATACCGCAGATAGTGTGGAACTTGCGGCACATGCACAGAGCGTTGGAGCAGATGCGATCGCTTCGATTCCACCAATTTATTTCCATTTACCGGAGTATGCAATCGCAGAATACTGGAATGCAATGAGTGCAGCAGCGCCGGATCTTGATTTTGTTATTTACAATATTCCGCAGCTTGCAGGAACGGCATTATCCATGAACCTGTTAAAAGAAATGCTGAAGAATCCGAATGTGATCGCAGTGAAGAACTCTTCCATGCCGACACAGGACATCCAGATGTTTAAGGCAGAAGGTGTCAAAGAGCGTGGCGAAAATGGATTTGTTGTATTCAACGGACCGGACGAACAGTTCGTATCCGGACGTGCGATCGGCGCAGACGGAGGAATCGGTGGAACATATGCGGTTATGCCGGAATTATTTGTAAAAATGGATCAGCTCATCCGCGAAAATAACATCGCAGAGGCAATGAAGATCCAGTACAAAGCAGATGCGATCATCTACAAGATGTGCGAGGCAAAAGGAAATCTTTATGCAGTCATGAAAGAGATTTTACACAGAATGTATGGCTTAGAACTTGGAAGCGTCAGATTGCCGCTTGCACCTTTAGCACCGGAAGATGAGGCTGTTGTTGTTGAGGCTCAGAAGATGATCGAGGCAGCGATCAAAGAATTATAATAAGAGAAATACATACAGAAATATGCCGGGGTGTACGCACTGCTTCGGCTTATTTCTGTATCTGCAGAAAAAAATGATGCAGCTGCCAATGTACGGATTTAAAATTAAGAATAAGATTTACAGGACGATTTCGGGAGGAGATACAAAATGGTTACAGACAGTTTACAGAATCTGGAGCAGTATCGTGGTTTACATAAAAATATGGATACCGTCATTGATTTTTTGAAAAAATGTGATCTGACTGCACTTCCAGACGGAAAAACGGTGATTGACGGAGAACGGGTTTTTGTCAATGTCATGGAGGCAGACCTTCGGGAGGCAGAAGGTGCGGAGTATGAATATCATAAACGTTATGCAGATCTGCAGATCGATATCAGTGGAAGTGAATACTGGGAGTGGACAGACAAGGCAGAATTTACAGATACATTTCAGGAAGCTTCGGACTGCGGACTTGCAGCAGGCAGAAGCAGATGTGGCGGAACGCTGGGGGACAGAAGCTTTGCTTTATTCCTGCCGGAAGAATTTCACAAACCAAGCTGCAAAAACGGATCACACACACATGTGAGAAAAGCAGTTATTAAAATTGAGATGTAATTGCAGGAGGAAAATAAAATGGATAAACAGGCATTATTTGATCAGATAAAAGGTGGATTAATTGTTTCCTGCCAGGCATTGGAGCATGAGCCTTTGTATACAAAAGAGGGCGGCATCATGCCTTTGATGGCAAAGGCTGCAGCACAGTCCGGAGCAGTCGGAATCCGTGCAAACACAGTACGTGACATCACACAGATCAAGGAAGCAGTAGACCTTCCGGTCATCGGTATCATTAAAAAAGACTATGAGGGAACACCGATGTACATCACGGTTACCATGAAAGAAGTGGATGAGCTGGTGGCATGCGGTGTGGATATCCTTGCGGTACAGGGAACAAGCGCATTAAGACCGGATGGAAGCACAGCGGCACAGTTTATTGAGGCAATCAAGGCAAAGTACCCGGAGCAGCTTGTGATGGCAGACTGCGCAACCATCGAGGAAGGAATCGCATGTGCCAATGCTGGAGCCGATTTTGTCGGCACGACCATGCGCGGATATACACCGGAGACACAGGGCTGTGATGACATCGATTTTGATTTTATCCATGAACTTTCCGAAAAATGCCCGGCAAAGATCATCGCAGAGGGACATATCCACTATCCGGAGCAGGCAAAGAAGGCACTGGAGGCAGGAGCTTTTGCACTGGTAGTCGGCGGTGCGATCACAAGACCGGCGGAGATCACGGCAAGATTCGTGGCAGCGATCGAAAAAAAAAAAGGAGAAATTATGAGAATTGTGGCTGTGGATATCGGGGGAACAATGATCAAGTCCGGTCTCTGGAACGGAGAGACATTCGTGGAGCTGCGTGAGACAGAGACGTGCGCATCGGAAGGTGGAGCGGCGCTGATGGAGCGTGTCAAAGGACTGATCCATTCCTATCACGATTTTGAAGCGATCGGGATCAGCACTGCCGGGGAAGTGAATACGGAAGATGGAAGCATTTTTTATGCGAACAGCAATATTCCGGGATACACAGGCATGCCGGTAAAGCAGATCATGGAAGAGGAATTTTGTGTGCCTGCCGCAGTGGAGAATGACGTCAATGCGGCGGCTCTTGGCGAACTCCGTTCAGGAGCAGGCACTGGATGCGATGATTTTTTATGTCTGACCTATGGAACAGGTGTCGGCGGAAGCATTGTGATGAACGGAAGCGTTTACCCGGGGGCTTCTTTTTTCTGCCGGAAGCTTTGGCGGAATGGTGATCCACCCGGAAGAAAAGGCGGGAACGGACAGTCTGGAGGGCTGCTATGAGCGGTGCGCTTCCACGACCGGACTGGTCAGACGTGTAAAAAAAAGTCGATGGATCTCTGGATAACGGCAAAAAATATTTGCGGCAAAGGACAGACCGGAGATCAAAGAGCAGAT
>VOFH01002918.1_pt1 | contig 30677 bp, 46 predicted proteins | sample 5384091 | NCBI WGS metagenome assembly VOFH01 (sample SAMN12384727, study PRJNA508395) | human gut metagenome | isolation source: healthy gut G | host: Homo sapiens
TCACTTCATTAAGCCCGATAACGGTGGCGGCCGTATTTGCCTACTTAGGTTCGACAAATCAGTTTAAAGGGGGTAACTCTAATATATGTGTAAAGGCATTTCCAGCATCTGCCTCTCTCTGGTACACAGGGATATGAGAATCATGTCCTTTTGCATAACTTTTACTAGATTATAGTATCACAGAGAATTAAAAAATTCAATACGGTTCAATAGTAAATTTCATAAATTCTATAAATTAAAGAAACGCCTTCAAACACATCATATAAAAACGGCCCAATATAACTGATATGTACCCCCAACGGGTTGTCCATTAAAGGGGGTACATATGAAACTCGAGCCGTTTATTAAGATTACATACATATATGCTAAAGTGGCCTGTACTAAAGCACATTGTACATAGACTAGATTATTAGCGTTTAAAGTTTGTAGATAACATAAGCGCCAATTACTGTTTTTTCCAATTTGCTATTGGAAAGATCTGGGCCTTTTGTAAAGTGTTAAGAGCACATCATTAGAGTTATCTTGTTTAGATACCATCATAACACCATAGGACGAGCACCGTTATCGTCGTAATCTTTTGCTACGATAACGAGGTTCAAATAATAATCTTTTGCTTCATATATGTATACACTTTACTTTGTACGTGCAGAGGAACCAATCATTTTTGCCATGCTCATACCACGGTTGAATACGATTGCATTTGCATTATGTGGGTTTGTCGCTAATTGTTGTTTTTCTTCATCGTTTAAAGGCATGAGATTCACCATGAGGGAATCACCCATTTTACCACGGAACATAGCTGGCATTGTTTCGCGCACATCTTCAGGAATGTCGTGTGTCAGCAGTCAATTTAAATTCCTTTAGGAACAGTCATGTATAGAACGCCCTTGCTGTTTCGGCCTACCTCTGTTGTACTGAGGTCTACGGCGCTAAGCATAATGGAATCTTTAATAGTTGCTACTTGATTTGCCAATGGCTTTTCAGGAATGCCACGGCTTGCCAATTGCACGTCACCAGATTTAGTTTTTTCAAGGTTTCTACATTCCAGTTAGCACCTTTTTTTGTCAGCATCGCTAGCCTCTGTGAACGCATTCAGGCCCCATCTTTTTGTACCTACATACATAGGTTTGAGCTGGGATAATTGTATCAGGAGCACCAGTTTTATTGAACGCTGCACCATATACAACATTAGGAATCACAGTGGAGCCAACTTGTAAATTATTGTTAGTTTGGCTTTCCACATCAAAGTTAATATTGCCAGTGAAGGTCATATCTGGACCATGATTGATGACAACTACACCCCTGCTTGAGGAATGATAACAGGACCTACAGGCGCTGCAATAGCTACGGTTGCCATAGATACACTTAGACAAGCTGTTAATAATGCACGTTTCAAAATAGATTGTTTTCATAGATATTCTCCTAATTTTCTATAATTCTCTAATTGATGTAATTATAAAAAATATGATATTAACCTCGATAGTGACATAGTCCGATAGACTATTTAATAGCTCAATAGCCAAGAGCGTGTTGAAGGTGTACACCTTACCATACAGCGCCCATTTACATCTAGATGTCATAACCCCTATGTATTCATAGCCTTCAAGATGCGATTGACATAATTCGTATGTTTTGGATCAAGATGAAAGTACAAATATCCTTCCTCCCCAGTGCCGCTATACGAAGGCGGTTCTGGAAAGCCTGATCAGTGAACGCACGGCATCAATGGTTCTTGATTATCGCGTAACGGTATCGTCTCATCAGGTGTCACTTCATCAGGTGTATAAAAATTTCATCATGACATAGGTATAGACATTGCAATAGTATTTTCATGTACCATGTTACTCTGCTTTTAGTTTGCACTCACGGCGCATCATGGAATATGGTTCCATTTTTGTATCCATATACAAACGAACCTTCATTTGCGCATGAGGCGCTACGTCGATTGGGTTACCATCTTCGTCTGTCATTTTTCGATAACAGCCTCTACAAGTTCACCTTTTAGGTTGGCAAAAATTCTACCTTATCTCCTACCTTGAAATTATTACGTTGTTCAAGATCCACGTATTTTTCTTCATCGTTGTAGCCCATAACTAAACCGATGAAATCATGGCTTTGTGTATTGGTAGATTTCCCATAGTTTTTGTTTGTTTCATCAGGACGACCTTCTGCAAAGCCATCTGTATATGGACGGTGGGAAATTTTTTCTAATTCAGCAATCCATTCTGGACGAACATACCAGTTTTTCCTTCTTTAAGATATGTATCGATAGCTGTACGATATACCTTTGCTACTGTTGCACAATAGTGAACGGATTTCATACGTCCTTCAATTTTAAGGCTATCAATACCAGCTTCATATAAATCTGGAATGCGGTGAATCAAGCACAAGTCTTTAGAGTTAAAGATATATGTGCCATGTTCATCTTCTTCAATTGGGTAATATTCACCAGGTCGATTAGACTCTACAAGAGAATATTTCCAACGGCAAGATTGAGAACATTGACCACGGTTAGCATCGCGATTACCTGTCATATAGTTAGACAAAAGGCAACGGCCAGAATAAGAAATACACATAGAACCATGTACAAAGGACTCAATTTCAATATCTACATGGTCCTTCATTTTCTTTAAGGTCTGCTAAGGATACTTCGCGAGCCGCTACGACGCGTGTAGCCCCCCAGTTCTTTCCACATTTGCACTGTATGCCAGTTTGTTGTAGATGCTTGTGTACTTACGTGAAGCCTCAAGGCCTGGAGCCACGCGTTTAGCAAGGCTAAAGATACCCCATATCGGCTACGATGATCGCATCAACGCCGATACTTTCAAGGAATTTCAAATAGTCCTCTAAACCTTCAAAGTCCTCATTATGAGGAATGATATTACATGTAACATGGATTTTTTACCATGAGCATGTACGAATTCTACAGCTTCCTTTAATTCCTCGTCGGAGAAATTAGAGTTACCTGCGCGCAAGCCAAAACGTTTGCCTGCACAATATACAGCATCCGCACCATAGCGAATAGCCATTTTAAGCTTGTCCATATTACCGGCTGGACAAAGCAATTCCATAAAATGTTCTGCCATTATTTGTTGTGCCCTTTCCACACACTCACACTCATACCATCACCCATTGGATAGATGGTGGTGTTAAACAATTCTTTATTTTCAACATACGTTAAATATTCCTTTAACCGTTTCACGATAGTTTTAAACCGTTTTGGCGGCTCCTTGTCGCCACTTACATAGCCTCTAAAAGAGAACATTGTCTGCAAGGATAACGCCTCCTTCTTTCACATGAGGCAAAATGACCTCTAATTGCTTTAAGATATTGCCCCTTTGGGACCATCTAAAAACACTGAGATCATATTCCCCAGTGAGTTCCGTTAAGACTTGAGACGCATCGCCTTTCAACAATGTAATTTTATCGGCATAATCGGATTGGTTAATATAATATTTCGCCATTTCGTGACGCACATCATCTAATTCAATAGATGTAATATGTCCTCCTCTTTATCAGTAGCGGAGCCATCAAGTAAAGCTGAGTAACCAATGGCGGTGCCCACCTCTAACACAGAGGTGGGCCGGTACAAACCAATTAATTCTTCAAATAGATGAACCTCAGATTCCCGAAAATCGGTACATCATTAATCATCGCGTAAATACGCTGTTCATTTAAAATATCATTTAATGTCATGAAAGTAGATTCAATCTCCTACATTATTTATTGCTATTACCACTAGGAACTACCAACGTAGAACCATCCACAGATTCAGCTGGCTTTACTTCAATATGAGGTACTTGTTTGTGTACTTGGTACAACATTTTGCATAGATTCTGGAACAGGTGTTGTAGTTGGCACATAAGAGTTATATTTAGATGATTGAGTTGCTGGTGCAGATTGAGCTTGGTGCTTGTGGAGCTGGTGTTGGTGCTGGAATTTCAGCAGCTGGAACCGTTGTTGGTGTATATTTGTACGTAGGTTCCACATTAACATATTGAGAATCTGCTTCTACACCGCTTCTTCAGAGCTGTAATTGTAGTTAGGCTCTGTCGTTGCCACAGCCACGTCATAGTTAGGACCAGCTTGTACTGCGGCCTCTGTATTAGAGGATGCCTAGCCGTATCATTACCATAGATTTTATGAACTTCCGCCAAATGTTCTTCATATGTTTTAGAGAAGTGGTTATGTCCATCTTTATCTGCTACAAAGTATAAATAATCTGTATCTTCAGAATGAAAGACTGCATCTAATGCTTTTTACCAGGGTTTGCAATTGGTCCAGGTGGCAAACCTTTAGATACATATGTATTGTAAGGGCTTTGTAATTGCGTATCACCAATAGTTACATCTTCTTTTGCATAACCAAGTACATAGGAAATTGTCGCATCAGATTGCAATGGAATACCATGGGCTAACCGTTTTTTAAATACCCGGCAATTGTTGGACGATCTGCATCAAATAAAGATTCACGTTCAACAATGGATGCCAATGTTACAAAGTCATGAATACTCATGTGTTGAGCTTGAATTTGTTTCTTCACAGCCGGTGTGAGGTAACGATTCATTTCGTCAGCCATCATTTGAATCACTTCACGTGGCGTTGCACCTACTGGAATTTCATAAGTACTTGGGAATAAGAAGCCCTCTACAGGATATGTAGTCAGGTCTTGTACCTTTCATATATGGATATGGTACAAAGGTTTTGCTTCTGCTAAGAAATCCTTTGCCTTCATAATTTGATTTTTTTCAAGAACGATAGCTATATCACCAACTGTGTATCCTTCAGGAATTGTAACACGAATAGATTCTACATGACCTTCTTGTAATAAAGAAATGAGTTCATGCACAGTTACCTTGTTTGGAATTTGATAGTGACCAGTTTGAAGTTTATCATTGGTACCGCTCAAATATAACCAAAGCTTAAATCCTTGTGTAGAACGAATAAGACCTCGTTCATAGAGCATGTCTGCAATTTCAGTACCAGTCTGCCCCTTTTCGATGACAAGTACTTGTGTACCATCATCTTGCGCAAAGGTATTTGGCACTAAATAAATCGCTCCTAAAACCACCTGCGATGATTAATACGCCTACAATAATAAGGATTAAAATATATCTTAAGGCTTTTCTCACGACGTTGAGTTCCTTTCTGTAACATAACAGTATTTATCATCTTATTATACCATAAAGTCCATATTTCCCCTATATAAAAGGACATTATCATATTATGGGCATCTTAATATATAACAAATAAAAATAGCGTATTGCCCAAAGACAACACGCTAGATTTATAAAGAAAACAACTACTCGCCATCTTCCATTTCTTCATACAATTTTACTAGAGTCTCAAAAAACTTCATCTTCTTCATCTAAAGGTACGTATACTTCTACGCCTTCTTCATTTTTTTCGATGCTAGCCAAGATCATGTATGTGTCATCTTGACCTTCGTGGTCTGCCTCTTCGTCTTGTACATGTACAAGAACTGCATACTCACGACCTTCATGGTTTAGAACAACATCTTCTGTGAAGTATTGTTTATTGCCGTTTTCGTCTTCGAATTCTAAATAATACACTTCACCTTCAAAGTTTTGGTCAACCATTGGAAACCCTCCTTGTTATGTATAAAAAAAGATTTATTTATTGAACTGCAAGCGATTTATCTAAGTATCCTTGCAAAATTACAACCGCTGCCATTTTATCAATAACGGATTTACGCTTTTTACGACTTACGTCAGCTGCAATGAGTTGGCGTTCAGCCATAACCGTAGATAACCGCTCATCCCAATATGAAACAGGTAAATCGATGACTTCTTTCATCTTTTCAACGAATTCTTCAGTCTTTTCAGCTGGTTCACCTTTTGTACCATTCATATTCTTCGGCATACCTACTACAAGCTCATGTACTTCATATTCAGCAATGAGTTCTTGTAAGCGATTAAAATCTTTTTCAAGAGATGTTCTACGAATGGTTTCAATACCTTGTGCTGTCATGAGCAGTGCATCACTACAGGCAATACCGATAGTACGGCTGCCCACATCTAATGACATAATTCTCATTATAGTTGTTTTTGCCTTTGCGTATTCTTTCAACAATTCCTCAATCAAGTCATCCCGCTCTAAACGACGGATATCAGAACGTGCATTATTATAACTTGTAATGTACGCTGGATCTCCAGAAATAAGATACCCTAAGATTTGATTGCTTGGATTGTAACCTTTTTCTTGAATAGATTGATAAACACGAGTAAGAACCTCTTCAGCTGTCATCGGTTCATCGTCTACTTTACGGAATAACATAGTTTCATCAGAAACCTTCATCGTATCCCTCCTTTTTTTATTACATTGGCAGGTTTCACTGTAAAAGTGAAACCTCGCCTACTATTATACTTGAATTAAAGGTACAAAGTCAGTAACTTTTTATGCATCATAAAATTTTTCTATAACAGATACAAGTATAATTATAAAATTATATGCCTATTGTAACATAGATGTTAAAGCTTCACCACCAGCTTTTAATGCTTCCATCAATTTAGCTGGTTCTTTACCACCTGCTTGAGCCATATCTGGACGGCCACCGCCATTACCACCAGCTACTTGAGCTGCTGCTTTTACGATATTACCAGCTTTAGCACCTTTAGCAACAACATCTTTGGATACTTTACATACAAAGTTAACTTTATCATCGCCCATAGCAGCACCTACGAGGACTACGCCAGAACCATCTAATTTATCAAGGCCCATATCAGCTAAGTCACGTAATTCATCAATAGAGGATGCTTTTACAGCAGCCGCTACAAATGCAACATCACCAATCATGACTTTACCAGCAATGATATCTGCCGCACCAGCTGCAGAAACCTCTTTGCGAATTTGTTCTAATTCTTTAGCAGTTTCTTTTGCTTCTGCCAATACTTGGTGTAAACGTTCTTCTACTTGAGGTGCTTTAGTTTTTAAGTTCGCTTGCCATACGTTCGATAGTCAAGCGATCATGTTTTTGCTGCATCTAGAGCTGCGCGACCTGTAATTGCTTCAATACGACGTACACCAGAACCGATACCCGCTTCAGATGTTAAGCGGAAGGAACTAATGAAAGCTGTATTACCTACATGAGAACCGCCACATAATTCAACGGAGAAGCCAGGAACCTCTACAACGCGAACTACATCACCATATTTATCGCCAAAGAGCGCCATCGCACCTTTAGCTTTTGCTTCGTCCATGGACATTTCAGCAATAGCTAAATCTGTAGCTTTTAAAATTTCTTCATTTACAAGAGCTTCGATTTGATCAAGTTCCTCTTGTGTTACAGGAGAGAAGTGAGTGAAGTCGAAACGCAAGTAATCTGGAGTTACTAAGGAACCTGCTTGGTTAACATGCTCGCCTAGAACCTTTTCAATGCTGCATGTAACAAATGTGTTGCTGTATGGTTACGAGCCATAGCAGCACGGCGATTTGTATCTACTTCAAGCGTTACATCATCGCCTTCGGAAATGGAACCTTCCACAACAGTACCGATATGGTATACAGTGCCTTCAGGTAAACGTTTTGTATTATGAACCTCTACCTTACCCATTGGGCCAACGATAAAGCCTGTATCACCTAATTGACCGCCCCTTCAGCGTGGAATGGTGTGGTGCGCACGATAACAGTAATTTCATCGCCATCAGCAGCTGTTTGCAAACGTTCAGAGCCTTTTGCCGATCATTAATACGGAAGAAGCAGTTACAGCTTCATCTTCAAGAAGCTCTTCGTCTTTCAAGAATGTGATGTCAGGTGTTGCTACCTTAGCATCTTCTTTTTACACGAGCTTCACGAGCGCGTTCACGTTGTTCCTTCATAGCTGCTTCAAAACCTTCATGGTCGATTGTAAAGCCGCGTTCAGAAGCGATTTCTTCTGTTAATTCCCAAGGGAATCCGTATGTATCATATAATTTGAATACTTCTGTACCAGGCACTACAGTTGCTTTTTTTTTCAGCAGCAAGTGTATCAATCAAAGAATTCAACAATTCAAGACCTTGTTCCAAGGTTTGGTTGAATCGTTCTTCTTCGTTTTGTACAACCCGTTTAACGAAGTCTTGTTTCTCAGCAATGGATTTAATACCAGGACCAAGAATATCTACTACTACATCAATAAGTGGTGTTAAGAAGATACCTTCAATACCAAGTAAACGGCCATGACGTACAGCACGACGTAAAAATACGACGCAATACGTAACCACGACCTTCGTTAGATGGCAATACGCCATCGGAAATTAATGCAGTTACAGCACGAACATGGTCAGCGATAACCTTTAAAGAAACATCAGTATTTGGATTTTCGTTATATGTAACACCAGCGCGTTTAGCTGTAGCTTCAATAATTGGGAAAATCAAATCTGTTTCAAAGTTTGTTTTACAACCTTGTAATACGGAAGCCAATCGTTCAAGGCCAGCGCCGGTATCGATGTTTTTATGTTGCAATGGTTCATAAGAACCATCTGGCATTTTATTAAATTGAGTGAATACTAAGTTCCAGATTTCAAGATAGCGATCGCAGTCACAACCTGGTGCACAGTTAGGATCATCACAACCATGTTCAGGACCTTGGTCGAAGAAGATTTCACTATCAGGACCACATGGGCCTTCACCGATTTCCCAGAAGTTATCTTCAAGGCGTGTAATATGACTTTCTTCTACACCACAATCATTGTGCCATGTATCATATGCTTCTTGGTCATCTGGATATACAGTAACATACAATCTATTTTTATCGAGTTTAATAACTTCAGTTAAGAACTCCCATGCCCAGTGAATTGCTTCTTTTTTGAAGTAGTCACCGAAGGAGAAGTTGCCAAGCATTTCAAAGAATGTATGGTGACGTGCTGTGCGACCTACGTTTTCAAGGTCACCTGTACGCATACATTTTTGGCTTGTTGTAATACGATGACAAGGAGGTACCAATTTACCTGTAAAGAAAGGCTTTAATGGCGCCATACCTGCCCCAATCAATAATAGAGATGGATCGTTTTCTGGTATAAGAGAAAAACTATCTAATTTTAAATGTCCTTTGCTTTCAAAAAACTGCAAGTATGCTTGACGCAGTTCATTACCCTTCATGTGTATATTCCTCCTAAAATTATTTACTCTTCATTATATCGTAAAAACGACATAAAATCTATTAAAAACATTGAGATTATGCGGAATTTACCGACTTCCACAATAGCAAATATAAGGATAAAATTCAATATTTCTAGAAATGAGAAAAAGAGGTTATACAAATCAACAGAACATAATTGATTCGTATAGCCTCTTTTAAAGCTAATATGTATTGGTTTATACAACGCGTTTTGCGCCGATATAGCGTTCACCCCAATAGCCAGTATCAAGATCTGCTACTGCTACACCACGACTGGAAGTGGCGCTGATGAACTTGCCATCACCAATATAAATACCGGAGTGAGATGGACCTGGTTCATATGTTTCAAAGAATACCAAATCCCCTGCTTTTAAGTTCGCACGAGAAACCTCAACACCTACGTTATATTGTTCATCTGCCAAACGTGGTAAAGAAATACCTTGTTTTGCAAATACATATTTAACGTAACCAGAGCAGTCAAAACCACTTGGTGTAGTACCACCAAATACATATGGTACACCGCGATATTTGTCTGCTTCCGCCAAGATAGCATGAATGCTACTGGGTGTTTCGTTTTTCGTAATATTATTTAATTTAATATTTTTGCCAGTAATGGATTGACCAGCAACACGACGAGATGTCGCATTGTTGTTTGTGAAAGCGGATTTTGTTGCTACTGCTTTAGTCGCAGCATTTTGAGTCAATACTGCCTTCGTAGAACGAGGAGCACTCATCAATGCATTATACGTAGCAGGACCTACAATACCGTCCACTGGTAAGCCACGATCTTGTTGGAACAGACGAACTGCCCATTTCGTTTTCTTTACCATATACACCATTTTTATCTGTAGCATTATAACCGTGTTTAATTAGTTGTTGTTGAACCGCTGTAACACTTTTGCCCTTATCACCATATTGTAATGTTGTTGCACCTACCATGGCTGTTGTGGCACACACAAAAGTTAATGTTAATGCCGTTATTTTAACCTTACTATATTTTGACTTCATATGCTTCCTTTCCAAAAACTTTTAAAGTAAGTTATTTATTCAAAATATACTAACTGTCTATTTATTTGCATTCACAAATACAGCTAGTCTTCTTTGCTTTTGTTAGTATAAGTCTCAGGTGCCATAAACACATCTGCACTACTTGGTCCAAGTAATGGAGCATCTTCATGCTCATCAAAGTTTATAGCTGACTTAACCCAATACAAAGGCCGTTGCTTCACCTCTTCAAAATACGACCTACATACTCGCCAATAATTCCCAGTCCGACGAGTTGAATTCCACCAATAAACAAAATTGATACGCCCAAGGTAGTCCATCCATTCAAGGCTTGTCCTGTAAGATATACATACAAAAGATGCAATATAAGCAAGAAGCTCAACCCACCACATAGTACACCGACGTACAAGGCAGCCCGTAAAGGAACTCTTGAAAAGGCGGTTACCCCATCGAGAGCAAATCGTATCATTTTACGCACACTAAACTTTGAGACACCAGCAAAACGAGGTGGCGCCACAAAGTGCAACTCAGCTTGTCTATACCCCAAGGCACCGACAATACCGCGCAAGAAACGACCATGTTCTCTAAACCGTTTCAATGTGCCCAATGCTTTACTATTCATGAGACGGAAATCGATCCACCTTCAACAATAGGAACATCGGCCATTTTGTTCATTAGTTTGTAATAATACTTAGACGTGAAAGATTTAGCCCAACTAGCATCTTCAGTTGAATCGCGTATGGTGCGCACCACATCATAGCCTGACTCCCACAACCTAACAAGTTCAGGAATCAAAGCCGGTGGATGCTGCATGTCACCGTCCATTGTAATAACTGCATCTCCATGAGCATAATCAAGACCACAAGTAAGCGCAGTCTGATGCCCAAAATTACGAGCAAGCAATAACACTTTGACATGTTTATCATTGTAAGCAATTTCACGCAATATCATAGCTGACGAATCACTAGAACCGTCGTCTACGAAGATTAGTTCATAATCGTACGTGAGTCCTGACATAACATCAGTTACAGCTTTATAAAAATTCGCTATGTTCTCTTCTTCGTTATATACAGGCACTACAATAGAAAGTAACATAAATCCTCCAAAGTATTTTACTCACATATTTTAAGTTAATTAGTAAATTAAGGCAAATCACCAAGGTTAACAATAGGAAAAATAATATCTATAACCCCAGTAAATATGCGATTTCTATAAACTTTATAGACATTGCTCTTCATTTATCCTATATATAAGTATGATAAATAAGTTATTATTTTACTTATCTAAATAACTACTCAATAAACCACATTATAAAACAAATTTATATCACTAAAAATTATGAAATACTGTTAATTACTGATTTAATCGTTAATTAATTAAAATATCAAATATATTTTTCGATATAAATATAAGAACCTTAACTCATTTCATCTTAAATTCATAAAATTTAAAATAATTTTACTAATTACTCTGTGCATAAATCAATTATATATGCCCTAAAATATGCATAAAATACTAATAATATAAAAAAACTAACATTATGGTATTAACAAAATAGATTTTCTAGAATCTTTTCATCAATAGAGAAGAAAGAGACCCTTATCAGGGTCTCTTTTATTATAGGCCAGCAGCATCAATCCAAGATTGTAAATCTTCCTCTGCAAGCTCCATATCCTCTTCATATGCACCAGCCACTACAGGATACTTCGAAACCTCTACGGTGTGCAAAATTGAATCATCTCGACCATTTTTAAAGGTTCCAATCCAAATTCCAGAGAATTGAGATTCATACCACTCTACAGGCTGATCAGTTTCATTGAAGTTAATCGTAATATGACCACGGCCAAGTGTTTCTAATACTTCCACTTGTTCTTCCTCTGTGAGCCCTGTTTTCTCAATATAAATTGAATATGTCTCACCTGTTTCTCGCAAGTTTTTAAGAGCCTAAACGCAACTCATTTAAAACAGCGCGAACATTACTATAATTCTCAATCATAAATACTCCTATTAGAGATACTCTTTATATCCTATAAACGCATTATTTTAATTATTAAGCTCTGCAGTTACGCCCCATTCTTGTAGAACATGTAATACCCGCTCTTTTACCTCTGGTAATGCTCGTTGTACAGGCGCACTAGGTTCAAAGCCAATTTCTAATGATTCTGGTTCTACGCCAATAACCACTGCATCCTCTAATGGATCCTCTTGAATAGCACGGATACGTAAAATATCTTGCATCCCTACTTCATGTACAGAAATATGCTCTGTAAAATATTGTTCTAATTCCTTATGAGGAAACTCATATATAGTTCCTGGTGCTTCTCCACCATTGATAGCATCTACAAGAAGAATTTTCTTCATTCCACGCATATACGTAAGTAATTCCATCCCCATTGTGCCACCATCAATAATAGAAATGGCTGGTGTAAATGTGAAAGATTCTTTCAACTCTTTCACTACATGAACACCTAATCCCTCATCAGTAAGCAATATATTCCCTACGCCAAGTAGAACAATTTCATTATTCCCATCATCATAAAGGTTATTTAAATCAATACGCGGACCCTCAGAGTCCGCGTATTGTTCCAAGCCACTGATGATATCAGTACTTGTATTAGTCATTATCTTGTAATTCTCTTTCTCTAGGATCGTTAGGATCACTTGGACGATATGTAGTACCAGATGGTTTATCGATACGTTCACCACGACGGCGTTTACCGTTTGAGATCTTCAATATCGATTGGATCATGCGCATAATACTTCATGCCGGAAACCATAGCAGATACTTCGCCGGATTCCTCCATAACGTCTTCTCGGAATGCCATGTACACGTGAACGATAGTAAAGAACAAGAATCCCCCACGCAATATAGTGATGAATAATGTGAACCTTATATTCACCACCAAATAATGTAACAACTGGTGCGAATAGGGTTCCTAGAATACCATTAGGGATCCACCATAGAAATACATTGCAAAACCCGTTAAGATTTCAAAGAAAAACATTACATATACCATCATATATGCAGTTCTTGCTAAGGAGTTACGAAGCCAATGATGTTCGTGTTTTTGTGGAATCATCAAATAGTGCAATGTAGTTTCTTTAAGACCATACCAATACCGTTTTTGGCCGAATTTAGGTAATAATCTATCTCCTCGATTCCAAAGAGCTCCCGCAAATCGGAAAATAAAGGAGCATGTTAAGATAACCCTGCAATGAAATGGATACGACGCATAGTTTCCATAGAGAACCAGCCATCAATAGCAAAGGTTGGCTCTGGATTACCTGTGATAGCCGCAAATCCTGGATCACCAATATATAGGCCTGTCCAGAATAATGCAGTTACGCTTAGCACCATAGTCCAGTGGAATATGCGCAGCCATAGACTAAATACGACATACGCCTTTTGTCAGTATGTATTAACATAAGCCCACCACCCTTTATTTACACAATGCATCTGTATTGACGGAAACAATTTTTTCGCCTTTTTTATTGTATAAATGGGTTGCACATGCGAGACATGGGTCAAAGGAGTGAATTACCTTCAAGATTTCAAGTGGTTTATCTGCAATTTTACATGTGTATCAATCATGGAATCTTCGTAGGCACCATGTTCATTTGCTGCAGTCTTAGGACATGCATTCCATGTGGATGGTACGATACATTGATAGTTTGCAGAGCGTCCATCTTTAATGTGAATCCAGTGGCCCCAAACCACCACGAGGTGCATCTACAAGGCCAACGCCTTTAGCATCTTTATCCCATGTATTTGGCTCAAACTTAGTTGTATCAGCCACTGTAGTATCACCATTTTTAATGTTCGCTACAAGTTTATTGAAGAAGTATTGGCTCATATTTGTTGCTACTTGTGCATCAAGGCCACGACAAGCTGTTCGACCAACCATTGTAGTCATCCATACGTGAGCAGGTACCCCTAATACTTGAGATACTGTATCGATTTGACGAACAATCATAGACTCTGCCCAAGTTGGGTCTTTAATGATACCTTGTTTTACTTTTGTATATACAACGATATATTTTGCTAATGGGCCAACCTCTGCAGTTTTACCTTTGAATGTTGGGGATTTAATCCAAGAGTATTTTTATCTTCATCAAGGAATTCCCATTTTCTTTTTGTACCAGATTTAGGACCTGTAAACTTAGGATCTGTAACACCTTCGATAGGATGAAGAGAGCTTTTTACCATCTGGATATGTGAACCAGGAGTGATCAACCTCTTCACTAAGGTATTGAGGATCCATAAAGTCTTTACCTTCTAATGGAATAAATGTAGCTTTATCTACGCCTAAAGCAAAGTTTTCAACTACACCATTGGAGCGAACCACACATTTCTTATGGTAATCGCCATTAGAAATGCCAGAATATGTATCATCTGGGTAATCACCATAAGACATAACACGTTTTTTCGCTAGGCCACCACCATCGACCATGCCCTTTTCTACATACATTTTGCCAATAGCCAATAAATCTGGAACATAGAAATTATCTACTAAATCTTTAGCCAATGCAATAGATTGTTCTACCGCAGCAAGACGTTGTGTATTAATAGGTGCATTCATGTCATTCATTGAAATGGCGCATGGCATACCACCAACAATGTAATGTGGATGAGGGTTTTTACCACCAAATACAACGTGTGGAATAACGATATCACGTTGACGGTCAAGAATATTCAAGTAATGGGATACGGCCATCAAATGAACCTCTGGTGGCAATAAATTATAATCAGGATGATCCCACCATTGAGCGGAGAAGATGCCTAATTGACCAGATTCTACGATTTTCTTAACCTTTTGTTGTACCGCTGCAAAATAGGCAGTGGTAGCTTTAGGGAACTCTTTAGGATATGCAGAGTCTTTTAGACGCAGTTTCAGCTGGCGCCAAACCACTTACATTATAAGTAGCTAATACATCATTTTGTAATTGTGCAGTTTTAGCTGGATCTGCACTAAGAGCTGCTACTGGGCTAACCCAGTCAAGAGCATGCAAGTGATAGAAATGTACGATATGGTCATGTACATCTAAACAGCTATGCATGATATTACGAATATAGTTTGCATTTTTAGGAATGGTAATACCAAGCGCATCCTCTACAGCACGTAACGCTGCCAACGCATGTGTTGTAGTACATACGCCACAAATACGTTGTACGAAAGCCCAAAGGTCACGAGGATCGCGATCTTTAGCAACAAGTTCGATACCGCGCCAAGCAGTACCAGAAGACAATGCGTCCTCTACCTTACCACTCGCTTCATCAACTTTTATTTCTACCCGTAAATGACCTTCAATACGGGAAATCGGATCTACTACTACGCGTTTCATTAGTGACCTCCTCCATTATTATGTTTCTTTTCGTCCCATAAGCCTTCTTCTTTTAAGCGTTTTTTTTCTTCTTTCATATCAAGAATTTTATTACGCGTAAGAGTTGCAGCACCATGAACAATAACAGCTGCAGTGGCACCAACAGCAGCTACGGTACCGATCGTATCAGCAGTTGTGATGGTTTTAGCCAATGGAATATCTGGTAAACGTTTATAGAATACGTCATTATCCCAGAAGCCCTTTTTCAGAGCAGCCAATACAACCGTGACCGGATTGAATTGGGTAGGATAACCCATTCCACCAACGCAAGTTACCACAAAATTATATGTTTGAGGTCCACGACAACCTACTTTGTACAAGCACCAACCAGATTTGGATGCATCATCATCAAATTTTTCAACGAATAGACCAGAGTCAAAGAAGGCACGACGATAGCATGTATCGTGAATACGATTGCCATAAAATTGTTTAGGACGACCTTGAGAATCAAGAGGTGGGATTTGGCCGAATAATGCATATGCATAATTACACCAGTCATAACCTCTGGAATTGGAGGACAGCCAGGAACTTTGATAATAGGCTTACCAGATACAACAGAAGATACAGATACTGTATTTGTTGGATTTGGTTTAGCCGCTTGAATACCACCCCAAGATGCGCAAGAACCATATTCAATGATTGCTGCTGCACCTTTAGCCTGCTTCTAGTAAGGACTCTTTAAATGTACGTCCACCTACTGTACAGTAAACACCATCTTCATCAAGTGGTACGCCACCTTCAACAGCCAAAATATATTTGCCGGCTTTTTCTTTAATGATTTTTTCTAAATGTTCTTCTAATGGTGCACCAGATGCAGCCGCCAAAGTATCATCATATTCAAGGGAAATCATGTTCAAAATTACATCGGATGTAAACGGAGAAGATGAACGAATGAATGATTCACTACAACCAGTACATTCATGACCATGTAACCAAATCACTGTAGGCAATTCAGTTGTTTCAGCTGCCTTAACAACGGTATCTAACATCGTTGGTGGCAAACCGAGAATAGCGGTGAGTGCTACACAGGATTTCATAAATGTGCGTCGACTCAAACGTCGCTCTTGGAAGAGTGTCCATAAACTGTTTATACGATTCTTCACGGAATATAGCCTCCTTACAACAACTTTGCGCAATATATCAATATTACTTAATAAACTACAACCATTATGATAATAATCATACTATGATAATTCCTTTTTACCATTCAATATATCATAATATTATGATAACAATCATATTCTTACAACTTTATTATATCACTTAATAAATGTTAAAACTACAGATTTCAAACAAAAAGCTGTATACAAGAAAATTTATTCAACTTGTATACAGCCTTGTATTATATGATATTGTAAAAATTTCAATTATCACTAAATTAGATAACTTCTTGATTAGAGACTCAAGCATATCAGCTTTTTTGTAACCTACAAAGGGAATCAAGCATTTTGCCATCGCGATAGAATACCATGGATGGAATACCATCGATGTCTTCTTTTTCAACAAAACGCCACGAAGATTTTTATCTTCTGCATCAACACTAAAGAACGTTACTTGTCCTTTCAAACGTTCTGCTACCGCTTCTACCTCTGGACGCATAACAGTGCAAGGTTCGCACCAGGCAGCCCAGAAATCAACAATAGCTAAACCTTTAGAGCCAAGTACTTTTTCATCAAATTCTTGTACACTAGTAATCGCTGTAATTGCCATGAAGTTCTCTAACAAAGATCTACAATCTTATATACTATAAATTATATCTTAAATATGGAAGCAAGCAATCAATAAGCCGAGTTCTGTTCCGCTTGCGCGGTGACGATTATCTTTCTAGGCGTACAGTCGCCTGCACGCTCGAGCGACACAACCCGGAAGGTAGGCGGGACCACCCTTAACCCTTCCCTATTCGGTCTTGCTCCGGATGGGGTTTACCGAGCCAGCCTGTTACCAAACTGCTGGTGAGCTCTTACCTCACCTTTCCACCCTTACCACTGACGTGGCGGTTTCCTTTTCTATGGCACTTTCCCTAAGGTTACCCTCGCCAGACGTTATCTGGCATCCTGCCCTATGGAGCTCGGACTTTCCTCGAGTCCTATGGACTCGCAACCGTCTTTCATACTTGCTTCAATTCAGTTTATCATAGCTAGCCTATTTGTTGCAAGAAAATGCAATATTATAAGAAAAGAAATCATTCTGTTCTGTAAAAGCTTTCACAGGAACAGATATATCTTTACTAAGTAAATAGTCACGTAAACCCTAGCAACAATAGATTCTGTGCCAAAATGTCCTGCATCTACTACAAGCAATCCAAACTCTTTAGCTAATTGTGCATCATGATATTTCACATCGCCTGTAACATATGCGTCTACACGCAGGCGAGCTGCATCCTTAATAAATTCAGCACCGGCACCAGAACATAGTGCTATGGATTGAATTTCTTTAGGCGCTATGCCAGCAAAACGAATATTAGCCTCTGGTAATGCTTCCTGTACCCATTCACGGAATGTATCTAAATTTAAGGCATTTGGTAATCTACCAATACGACCTAAATATTGAGTCGCCCTTTCGGCTCAAATAAGGATAGCACCTCATAAGCGACCTCTTCATAAGGATGTGCATCTTTCATAGTTTTAATTACGCCTTGTAAATGCATTCCATCCACTAATGCATTAATTTGTACTTCTGGTACTACTGTCAAAGATCCCGCTTCACCAATTACAGGATGAGCGTTATCATTGCCTACAAAACGACCTTCACCATGAGCACTAAAACTACAGTATTCATAGTTACCAATGCGTCCAGCGCCAGCATTCCCCATTGCAATACGGACCGCATCAGCAGTATTTTCCGGTACAAAGGTGGTTATCTTATACAATGTATCTTCACCAGTTTTGATAAAGCCTTTAATATCTATAAGACCTAATCGTTCTGCCAACATATCATTCAAGCCACCAGGTGCAATATCAAGATTTGTATGTGCACTGTAAACGGCAATATTATGTTGAATCAGCTGATTAATCATTCGCCCTTGCGCCGTATCACAAGACAATTGTTTTAAGCCCTTTAAAAATCAACGGGTGATGACTAACAATTAGATTACAGTCATGTTCAATGGCATATGAAATGGCCTCCGCTGTTACATCTAATGTAGTTAACACGCCTGTAACGATAGCATTTCTATCACCCACCATGAGGCCTACATTATCCCAAGATTCTGCATAAGAACGAGGGGCCAATTGTTCCATTAATGTAATAACTTGTTGAACTGTTGTCATAAAGCTCACTTCTTTCTATCTTCTAAAAGTCCGTGCAGAAATTTTACTTCACGCTCTAAATCCTTATATTTATCTGTATGGCTCAATTGCTCAGTCATACCGTCTAGTGCACATTGTCGTTGATATATTAAGTACTCAATATATTTCGTCCAAAGTGATGGTCGTTCATGTTCCAAAAGAGCACCTACAGCCCATAATAATGAATCCTCTGGCAATGATTGATAAACATCTACGTATTCAGTCATGCCCGTATACGCTTCTACCTGATCATTACGCACTGCTAAAAATGCAGTGTATAGCTTTCCTGCATCTTCAACGATGATTTCAAGGACGATAACATAGCCCTTTTTTGTACCATATATTGACGTAATTCTTTTTGTCCATTCTGTGGTTGTAATACGTAGAACTCTAAAGGCTCTGGACCAGCATCTACAATATCGCGCATGAGGTATCCACCCATACCACAGCAAATAGCACCATTTAATTCGCCCTTCTCTGTTACCTTTAGACCATCCCCTAATCGACAATCTACTTTAGAAGTTAATCCACAAGATTGAACATATTCTTTTGCAGATTCTAAAGGTCCTTTATGCACGTCGCCAGCAATAACAAATTCAGCACGATTACGGTTGATGAGTTCTACTGCTAAATATCCATGATCAGTACCAATATCAGCTATAGCATGAGCTTTTGGTACGATTGAAAACACCGCCTCTAAGCGATCCATCATAGGTCTAGATTATTTTCTTACTTATTTGTTCCATAATTCCTCTATTATTATATATAAAATAACCGCCCTTGAATCCTCAAGGACGGTAGATATCAACATAATTGGTGGGCCCACCTGGGATCGAACCAGGGACCGACCGGTTATGAGCCGGTTGCTCTACCCCTGAGCTATAGGCCCACAGTTAGTTTCTAGCTCATTAATTATACCGAATAGGCTAGTACTAAGTCAAGGCACACCGTATTTCTATGACTGTTTCATGAGCATAAAACGATGAATCATATTGTCTTCGTTGAACACACCTTTTTGTAGCTAGTGTCGTCGTTTGACTATCGGTAGATTTAATGCCCCGTGCACTCATACAGCTATGAGAGGATGTAATATGAACAATCACATCTTCAGAGCCTGTTGCTAAAGAGATTACTTCAGCTATATCTTCTCCGATTTTCTCTTGCAATTGCAAACGCTTACAACACATTTCTGCAATGCGAGGAATCTTAGATAAGCCAATAACTCGACCTTTCGGAATGTAACCGATACTAATGCTCATATCATACATGAGCGCCATATGATGCTCGCAATGAGAGAAGCAAAGTAATATCCTTTACTACTACCATTTGATTTGTATCAACTGCAAAGGTCTTGCCATACATTTCAGCAATCTCAGCATTTGTATACTGAATCCCTTCTATACTTCTTCCATCATTTGTGCTACGCGCTTTGGTGTTTCCTGTAAAGCCTTCTCGGTTAGGGTCCTCTCCCAAAGGCTTCTAGCAATTGATATATAAGTGATTCTATTTTTCTGTATCCATATTTTTCCCCTTTATATCAAGATGTCATCATACCTCAATGCATCATACTATGATTACATAGGATACTGATTCGATACATCCTAACTACACTATACACCTTTCGCATCTGGATCCCATACAAATTTATGAATTTGCAGTTGGAATCGTACATTCTGTAAATTATATGTTTTCATATAATCGATAATGGATGCTGCTTCAATTTTTCCCACACAGGGATACATAAATTTGAGCCTTTGTAGGATGTTCATTAATGATACGACGCATACAGTCCAAGTCCTCTACAGAACCTACTACAAATTTAATAAGATCTTGTCTTGTAGAAACTTTGAATATATCTAAATCCATAGACTCTTCTGCAAAAAGATGATGGCGTCTTGTAATCGTAGGTAAACCACACATTGTCTCTGTGAAAGCTCGGTATAATGGTGCCATTCGTTTCAATATTGAAATCATGGGACTTTCATCGCTAATACACCTTGAGTGCCTTCAGATAATTCATTTTCACAGTCGATTTTTTTAACAGTACACGGTTTATCCTCTAGTTTTGCAGATTTACGACGATTTTAATTCATCGATTAGCACCACTACAGCAGCTTCTTTGTAATAGTGGCTCACCACCAGTAATGGTAATTCGATGATTGCCTAAACTTTCAATAGCATCAGCTACCTCTTGTACGGTCATATCTGTGAAAGTACTATCAATGCCATAACTATAGGTGGTATCACAATATGAACAGCGGATATTGCAGTCATGAAGACGCAAGAATGTTGTCAATAAACCTTGTCGAATACCTTCCCCATCAATGGAGCCGAAAATCTCAATCACGTTCATAAATAGCTGTGTTCCCTTCAGACTCTTGAACCTCTACTTTAAAACATTTTTGGGTCCTAACTCATCGGCAATCCATTTCGCCATATTTTTCAGCCGTAGGATTAATATCGCCTAATACATCATTGATATGACGATGATCTAAGCGGCCGTGAATCTTTTTCTTTAATAATAGTAAAGTCAATAACCATGCCATTATGATCTAATTCTTCAGAACGAGCATGGACAGTAATAATCCAATTATGTCCATGTAGATTTTGACACTTGCTAGGATAATCTAGTTTTAATTGATGAGATGCACTTACCTCTAAACGTTTAGTAACTGTAAACATTGTATCTCCTAAATCCTTCATTACATTTCAATATATTACTATCAGATTATATTGATGATTCTATAATTGTATAACTCTAGCGCTAGTAAAACTAAAATTAAAACTAATAGAAGTATTAGAACTATTAGAAATAATCATAATTTTAAACATTACTAACCTTTATTATAACACAAAAGGGCTGTAACACAGTGCTAGAGAACACTGCATTACAACCCTTAAGAGATTCAATATCTTATAAGAAGTCTTTAATTTTATCGCGTTTACCACGATTGCGCAATTTAGTAAGCGCTTTACCTTCAATTTGACGAATACGTTCACGAGTAACATTGAAATGTTGACCTACTTCTTCCAATGTACGAGGTTTACCATCCTTTCAAACCAAAGCGTAAAATCAATACTTGTTGCTCACGGTCAGTTAAAGCATGTAAATACATCTTCAATTTGTTCTTGTAATAAGATGTAGCTAGCTGCATCGTCTGGAGCAATAGCATCTTGGTCCTCAATAAAGTCTCCCAAGTGAGAGTCTTCCTCTTCACCAATTGGAGTTTCAATGATACTGGCTCTTGTGCGATTTTTTGAATTTCACGCACGCGTTCTACCGTAATGCCCATACCTTCTGCGATTTCTTCTGGTAATGGTTCACGACCTTTATCTTGCAATAATTGTCTGGAAATACGAATCAATTTATTGATTGTTTCTACCATATGTACAGGAATACGAATCGTACGAGCTTGGTCCTGCAATAGCACGAGTAATAGCTTGACGAATCCACCATGTAGCATATGTGGAGAATTTATAACCCTTTTGTATAATCGAACTTATCTACAGCTTTAATAAGGCCCAAGTTACCTTCTTGAATCAAATCCAAGAATAACATGCCGCGACCTACATAACGTTTTGCAATACTTACAACTAAGCGCAAGTTAGCATCTACCAATTTTTTCTTAGCCTTTTTGGCAAGTTGAATATCTTTATATGTAGCATCTTCTGCTGCGCCAGCTTCAATTTGCTTTGCTAAAACGATTTCTTCATCTGCAGAAAGCAATGGGACACGACCAATTTCCTTGAGATACATACGTACAGGATCATCAATGTTAACACCAGAGTCTACACTTAAATCGATGGAGATATTCTTTTCATTAGAGTATCTTCTTCATCCTCTTCTTCTGGTTCTATTGGCTGAGCGTCCGCATCCTCACTATCGATATCAGCCACTACTTCAATATTTAATTTACCAAATGTAGTATAAATATCATCTAATTGTTCCGCAGTAAGTCCTGTCTGCTCATGAAGAGCATCTGAAATCTCTGATTGTGTCAACACGCCGGTTTTTCGGCCTTTTTCAAGAAGTTGTTCTACAATCTCCTCTATTTGACTTTTTTGTACTTTCTTAGCCACAGCGCTCTCCTTCTTACATTATATTACTTAGACCATTCTCTAATTAAGTTCTGTATTTCCTGACACTTATGTAATTCGCTAATAAATGTCGAATCTCCTGCCCGTTTTAATTGATCCGCCATAATTGAATGCGCTTTATACTGTTCACGCAATGAATGAAGCCTTATCTTGCGGATTAATCCAGGCACTTGTACCTTATATTCATCGTCACTCATAACAACCAATCTAGAGTAAATATCATACTCCGATGGGGATAAAACAGATTGAATGGCAGTATCATCTAGACGACCTTCTTGTTTAAATAAGGTGAATATCTTTTCTATTATACCTCGATATTCAATTTTTTCAAAGTCTTCTAATGGCAAATAGCTCATCATATGTTGTAACACTTCACCATCTGTAAAGGCTAAGGACAATAATTTTTCTGCATCACCTTTAGGTAAATCCTGTGTTGGCAACGGTGCAGACGCAGTATCAACCAATTCAATTTGTCCTTTTTTACATAGTCTCGGAAATATCTAAAAATACTACTATTATCAAGCCATAGTGGTAATGCCAATGTCTTTAGAGCATCATCCGTTGTGTTTGACTATCTATATTAGCAATATATGGGAATACATCTGCCATAACAGCTTGCTTCCCTTCCGTATCATTTGTGTCGTGTTTAATTAAAGACTCACTTAATAAATAATCAAGAGGCTTAACCGCTTTAGCTACTAAATCTTTAAATGCTTGTCCTCCATGATTACGTACATAATCATCTGGATCCTTACCATCTGGCATAGCCAGAACACGCACCTTAAAGTCCGTATTTTGTAATAATTCTATAGCCCTAGCAGCCGCTTGACGACCTGCGCCATCCATATCATAGGCCAGCACAATTTCATCAGCCTGCCTCATTAAGATATGACCATGATCCGTGTATAAGCCGTCCCCAGGGATGCTACTACATTAGTAACACCATGGTTATGAGCAGATATAACGTCCATATACCCTTCTACAAGGATAGCCTGTCGCTCTTGACGAATAGATTTATAAGCCTTATCAAAAGGCAAATAATAGTTTTCCCTTTTCAAAGATGGCTGATTCTGGTGAGTTTAAATATTTTGGCGTGCTGTCATCCATAACACGACCACCAAAGGCAACTACTCGACCTTTACCATCCATAATAGGAAACATAATTCGGTTTCTAAAGAAATCGTAAAACTGTCCCTTTTGGTTTTTTACGGACCAAATTCAACTCCAAAAGAATAGAATCATCGATACCACGTTCGTGAAAGGCGCGATACAACTTATCCCAACCATCTGGAGCAAAGCCTAATTTAAATTTTTCAATCGTATCTTTTGTAAGGCCCCCTTTTTTAAGTAATCAAGGCCCACTTTTACCAATCGATGTTTGAGTAAGGCAGTTATGGAAAAATGTAGCCGCTAATTCTGAAGCTTCATATAATTTTTTCGTCGTTCATCTCGAGCTCGTTGTTCTGGTGAAAGTTTTGCCTCCGGCAAGGGAATATTAGCACGATTAGCAAGCCGCTCTAGAACCTCTACAAAGCTTAAATGCTCTAGTTCCATGAGAAATTTAATGACATTCCCCGATGCATGACAGCCAAAACAATAATAAAAGCCCTTTTCAGGGGCAACACTAAAGGACGGCGTTTTTTCATTATGAAATGGACAACAACCCCAATAGTTCTTGCCCGTTTCTTTAAAGCTACATGCTCGGATATTACAGATACAATATCATTTGCATCTTTGATTTGTTCAATCAATTCATTTTCAAAATATCTGCTCATAGCCAACGCCTCCTTCCCCATATATATATTAATTCGATATACAAATAAAAAATCCTCTATTTGTAAAAAGCATTTTAATTAATTAAATTATTAAAGTAATAAAAAATCAAATACGAATCATAGGAATCATTATCTATGAAACTAAATACATATGATTCCTATACACCGTATCTTTAAATATATAATTACCAAATTTTTTAATAATAGGCTGCAATGAAATCATTGCAGCCTATACTTATCGCTTATAGCATATTATTTTGCGTAATCCACAACGCGAGTTTCACGAATAATTACGACCTTAATTTGGCCTGGATATTCGAGTTCAGACTCGATGCGTTTTACGATATTCCGAACAAGTAATGTAGACTCAGCTTCATCAATCTTATCCGGTTTTACTACAACGCGAATCTCACGACCCGGCTTGAATAGCAAAGCATTTTTCAACGCCTTCGAAGGATTCAGCGATTTCTTCCAATTTAGATAAACGTTTTAAGTAGTTTTCTAATGTTTCTCGACGTGCTCCTGGACGAGCCGCAGAGATAGCATCAGCAGCTGCTACTAATACAGCTTCTACAGATTGGAACTCTTCATCACCATGATGAGCGCCAATGCAGTTAATTACTGCTGCGCTTTCACGATATTTACGAGCCACATCAACACCGATTTGAACATGAGAACCTTCAAGTTCACGGTCTAATGCTTTACCAATATCATGGATCAAACCACCTCGTTTAGCCAATGTTACATCACAGCCTAGTTCAGCTGCCATCAAACCTGCTAAATGAGATACTTCAATGGAATGTTTCAATACGTTTTGACCATAACTAGTACGATATTTCAAACGGCCTAAAATCTTAACAATTTCAGGATGTAAGCCATGAACATCAGCTTCAAATGTTGCTTGTTCACCAGCCTCTTTAATAGTTTGATCCACCTCTTTACGAGCTTTTACCAACCATTTTCTTCAATACGAGCTTTTGGATGGATACGACCATCTACAATCAATTTTTTCCAGCGCAATACGAGCCACTTCACGACGAATTGGGTCGAAGCCAGAAAGAATAACTGCTTCTGGTGTGTCATCGATAATCAAATCAATGCCTGTTAATGTTTCGAGTGCGCGAATATTACGGCCCTCACGACCAATAATGCGGCCTTTCATTTCATCATTAGGCAATGCCACTACGGATACGGTAGTCTCCGCCACATGGTCAGCTGCGCAACGTTGGATTGCAGAGGAGATAATTTCTTTTGCTTTTTCTCCGCATCATCCTTTAGCTTGCTGCTCCATTTCTTAACCATAATTGCCGTTTCATGACGAATTTCTTGTTCTACATTTGTTAACAAGATATTCTTAGCTTCTTCAAATGTCATGCCAGAAATACGTTCTAACTCTGCCATTTGTTTTTTTCATACAAAGCTTCAATTTTTTCACGGCTTTGGGCTAAGTCAGCTTCTTTGCGATGTAAAGCTTCCTCTTTGTGTTCAATATTGTCTAATTTTTTATCCAAAGATTCTTCTTTTGAAGAATACGACGTTCCATACGTTGAAGTTCAGAACGGCGATCTTTATTTTCTCGTTCTACATCAGAACGGAGCTTATGAATTTCTTCTTTCGCTTCTAATAAAGCTTCTTTCTTTTTAGACTCAGCTGTGCGCTCACCATTTGCGATGATGCGTGCAGCCTCTTGTTCAGCTTGATTCAGTTTTCCTTCAGCAATATTTTTTCGTAAAAATAGCCTACCCCTAGTCCAATCAGTACCATTACCACTGCAATTAGACTATACTCTAAAATCAGTCTCACCTCCTTTTAAATTCTCAAAATCGAGCTTTCATGCTCCCTTTTTATGCCCTTTATGCATTAAATTATCATTTAGCCATATCATCATATAAATAAATAAGGCTATTATTAATTTTAGACTTGAAAGCCCTTTCTGTCAAGATTTTACAAGCCTGGTAAGGCCTCAGAAAAAAGTACTATCTATTCATAAAAATCATTGCACACAACTTGGATAGTACTCGTTGAAAACCCTCTATATTTGAGAAAATTAAAGACTTTTACACGAGGAGTGCAATCCTCATTGAGAATGGAACCAAATTTTTTTTTCTCCACCACACGATAAGCGGCTTTCACTTCATCATAATCAGAAATTTCCGGAGGCACAGTAAGACCTCTAAGTTTCATCTTTTGCTTAATCATGTAGGCGCCGTATTTTTGTTCTTTCATCAAATAGTTTAATACTTGTTCAGACAGGCGCTCATCATTGATATAATCATAGTCTCTAAGGCGTTCGAGGACCCGCTCAATGATGGGGTCCTCGATTTGTTTACGTCTCATTTTTTGTGTCAGTTCATAGGAACTTTCGATTTCGGCCTTCGGAACCAAGGCGGCTACGGAGTCGACGACGATGACGTCAACGGCACCGCTGCGGACGAGTTCTTCCGTGATTTCAAGAGCCTGTTCGCCGTTATCCGGCTGGGAAATGAGCAGCTCGTTGGTATCGACGCCGAGGTGGCGGGCATAGACCGGATCGAGAGCGTGTTCCGCATCGATAAAGGCTGCAATGCCGCCGTTCTTCTGGGCTGACGCAATGGCGTGCAGGGCCAGGGTCGTTTTCCCTGACGATTCGGGGCCATAGATTTCAATAACTCGTCCCCGAGGATATCCGCCGACGCGTATTTTCTAAATCAATTTCACGAATATCGTATACCCCATAACGATAGGATGTAACAACACCTTGAGAACCAAATCGATTCATTTAAATAAGAACTACACTATCGTGGAACATCCCTTCATTTCTCCAGGAGGTCCTGGCAAAAGTATATACGTAGTGTCCCCATCTTCAACGACAACACCTGGTGCAACACCAACTGGGTTATGTAGTACCTTTGCACCTTCTGGTAATTGTGCTTCTCGCCGACTCGCATCGGGTACAGTACGTTTTACACGGTCAAAGAATTTTTTAACCTCATCCATAGCCTCTTGATTAAATACAATAGGTCGTCCAATAGAATCGGCTAATACATTTCGTGTAATATCTCCTTGCGTTGGTCCTAATCCACCAGTACTAATAACGATGTCCGCCTCTAGTGCTAGCTAATTGAAAACCTCTGCCATGCGCTTCAGGATTATCACCCCACTACAGATTGATGAGCAATAGTATAGCCTAATTTATTTAATTCTTGTGCTAGCCAAGATACATTTGTATTCACTGTATCGCCTAGCAATAATTCTGAACCTGTAGAAATAAGTTCTACAATCATCAGATCACCTCCACAATCGAATGTATCGAACTGTGTTTTTATTCTACAACCGTAGCTACTACGTCGTACGCAAAACCTTGTTCTACTTGTACTTTAAGAATATCACCAGGTTTGAATATCTTCGCAGTCTTCAATGTACATATTACCATCTACATCAGGTGCTTGAGATTTCAAATCGACCTTTTTGCAAGCAAGGTGTTATTATCGCCTTCTTCAATTTCTTCGACCATCGCATAATCAATGGTACCTTCTAAATTGCGATTATTCTCTTCAGAGATAGCAGCTTGGATGGACATAAGAATATGATAACGTTCGTCTTTAACCTCTTCTGGCATTTGGTCTTCACGGGCACCAGCTGGTGTACCTTCTTCTTGAGAATACGTAAACACGCCCATATTATCGAATTTGATTTCTTTTACAAAGTCACAAAGTTCTTCAAATTGTTCATCTGTTTCACCAGGAAAACCAACGATGATAGAGGTGCGCAATGTAATATGAGTCGGTGCATTTCTAATCTTCTTAAGTAAACGCTCAATATCATTGCGATCGTCGACGATTCATTTGTTTCAAAATATCGTTATTCACATGTTGCAATGGAATATCTACATATTTACAAAGCTTTTGGCTCATTAACGATAATATCTAACAATTCATCGGAGAAAAATGTTGGATATAAGTATAACATGCGAATCCATTCGATACCTTCTACGGCAGTTAATTCTTTTAACAACGTAGTCAACAATGGTTTACCATCATTTAGATCAATACCACCGTAACTAGTCGTATCTTGAGCGATAAGAACGACCCTTTAACCCGGATGCAGCCAATCGTTTCTTCAGCCTTAATAGACTCGATAGTACGACTGCGGAATGCACCGCGCACCTTTGGAATAATACAGAAGGTACAACCATTATTACAGCCTTCAGCAATTTTTACATATGCACTGTACCGAGGCGTTGTTTGAATACGCGGCATACGCTCATCATAAATATTCGTAATATTTTCCATGATACAACTGCGATTGCCATGCTCAATAGCATCAACGGCTACCATAATGTGGTCCCATGCACCTGGTGCCGATTAAAGCATCAATTTCAGGAATTTCTTGGAATAATTCATCTTGATATTGTTGGTTTAAGCAACTCATGCTACAATAAGGCCTTTACATTTACCATCCTCTTTATATTGAGCCACCTCAAGAATAGTAATTAGACTCGGCTTTTGCTTTTCAATAAAGTGCGGTATTTACAACGATAAAGATCTGCCTCCTGCTTAGGTCCTTCTGTAATCGTATAGCCATTATCTTTCAATAAGCCTAACATTGCCTCTGTATCTACTAAGTTTTTAGCACAACCTAGGCTAACATACCTAATTTCTTACCCATTCTATATCCTTTCATAACTAGTTTATTTCTCAATTTACTTCCTGTAATAGGATTTATATAACTGAGTTACTCCTTCCGGAAACGCACTTAGCTAACCAGTGATTTAACAATAATTTTTGCCATCACATAGTGTAAACCACCATTAACAGCCATAAAAATTAACTCGTGCCCCAATGGGTCTTTTGGCTCATCCATTTCTGGATTCGTAAACATATAGGTGAAATTATTTTCAACCATATATTTTGCAGTCTTTGTAGATAACAACCAATTAATAAATTCAACGCTATCTGCTTTATGTTTTTGAATTTTTAATACAGCAGCGCCAGTTACATAATAAGATGTTCCATCTGTTGGGTATATAACCTTAATCGGATATCCATGACGAGTATATTGGGCGCATCAGACAAATTACCAATGCCGATATTAGACTCTCCTAACGCAGTTAAAGCGAACTAGATGTAGACAAGAACTTGGCATGTTGTATTATATGTGGCTTTAAGCTATATAAATAGTTCAGCGCCTCAGGCTCGCCTCTATATTCCCACCATGTTATATAACAAATTAGCTGCATTTTGGGATGCTACAAAATCGGTCATCACAATAGACCAATCACCTTGTTTACCCAATGTATCCCCAGTAGTAATATATTTACCTATCCCATTGTAGAAGGTGTCATTTTGAACAAATACAATGGGATAAATACCAAAGACCTACCCAATACCCATTTATATCTTTTAGATTATCACGTACTTCGTCAATTCTTTCATTAACGATAGGTGCATATTTCCCACCATTTGCCCCTACAACGAGATTATCTTCAGAGGTAGAAATTATTAGATCGCAGATGTATCAGCTACATTTGAAGCCGACCGTTGGGCCATTTGCTCTTCTGTAAGAGCATAACTGTAACTTTACATTTTTCTCCTCTTCATATCGATCGGCAAGCAATGTAGTTATATTGTTCGGCAAGTCTGTATAAAATAATTTCACCACGAACAGGTTCTTTTGCATGTTCTAACTGTTCTTGATGGTAAAGTTTACGCCATAGGTTAACATTCTATAACAAATAGGGCTAAAACGCCCGGAGCAATCCACCGTTTCATATATGCCTCCTATAAGACATAAAGTATTCCCAAACCAGAATAGACAAAGCTATTCTCCATTATTAACGACTACCACGTCCTCGATTACTATTAGATGGACGACTTTGGTCATGCCATTACGAGAAGGTCTACCCTTACTACTTTTCTCCACTAGACTGACGTCCATTGCGACGATCATTATTCTTCCCACTATTACGAGAACCACTAGATTGACTAGTACGATTAGTCCGACCAATTGGGGTGGGAATCAAAGATTCAGGTCCAA
>VOFH01003205.1_pt1 | contig 30666 bp, 46 predicted proteins | sample 5384091 | NCBI WGS metagenome assembly VOFH01 (sample SAMN12384727, study PRJNA508395) | human gut metagenome | isolation source: healthy gut G | host: Homo sapiens
CCGCGTGGGCGCCAAGATTGCAATCGGTTATACTCTGGACGAAATTCCCAACGCTGTTACCGGCAAAACGTTTGCCTGCTTTGAGCCGACGCTGGACTATGTGGTGGTCAAGCTGCCCAAGTGGCCCCTTCGACAAATTCGTATACGCCAAGCGTACGCTGGGCACCCAGATGAAAGCCACCGGCGAAGTGATGGCCATTGGCCAGAGTTTTGAGCAGGGTATCATGAAAGCCGTGCGCGGCGCCGCTATTTCTCTGATTGCCTGCGTCAGGAAAGCAGGCCGAACGCAGCGACGAAGAGCTGCACCAGAAACTGTCACGATCAGGATGACGAGCGTCTCTTCGTCATCTTTGAAGCCCTGCGCCGGGGCATTTCCTGCCAGGAAATTCATGAGATCACAAAAATCGACCTGTGGTTCCTGGAAAAGCTGCACCATTTGGTAGACCTGGAAACGCAGATGGAAACCCAGCCGCTGACAGAGGATCTTACCGCACCGCAAAAAAATTTGGTTATCCCGACAAAGTGATCGAGCGTATCTCCGGCCAGCCCCCTGCCCCTGCCACATTCCCGCCGTGTTCAAAATGGTGGATACCTGCGGCGCAGAATTTAACGCCGAAACCCCCTATTTTTACAGCACCTACGACGAGGAAAACGAAGCCGCCGAATTCATTGCCGAGCGCAACGATCCCCCGCAAGACTGTGATCGTGTTCGGTTCCGGTCCCATCCGCATCGGCCAGGGCATTGAATTTGACTATGCCTCGGTGCACTGTGTCTGGTCGCTGCGCGAGGCAGGGTTCCAGGTCGTCATTGTCAACAATAACCCCGAAACCGTCTCGACAGACTTCAACACAGCAGACCGGCTGTACTTCGAGCCGCTGACCGGCGAGGACGTGATGAACGTCATCGAAACAGAAAAGCCCTACGGCGTTGTGGTCGCCTTCGGCGGTCAGGACCGCTATCAATCTGACCAAATTCCTGGAGAGCAACGGCGTACACATCATCGGCACCAGCGGCGATTCCATCGACATGGCCGAAGACCGCGAGCGTTTTGACGAATTGCTGGAAACGCTGCACATCAAGCGCGCCGCCGGCCACACTGTGATGACCTGCGAAGAAGCGCTGAAAGCTGCCAATGAAATCGGCTACCCCGTTCTGATGCGTCCCAGCTACGTGCTGGGCGGCCAGAACATGATTATTGCCTTTACCGACGACGATATCCGCGAATATATGGACATTATCTCAGCCATGAAATCGAGAACCCCGTGCTGATTGACAAATACCTGATGGGCACGGAATTGGAAGTGGACGCGATCTGCGACGGTGAAGACATCTTGATCCCCGGCATTATGGAGCACATTGAGCGCGCCGGCGTCCATTCCTGGCGACTCCATCGCCGTGTACCCCGCCTGGAACCTGGACGGCAAAACCACCGAAGATCTGATCGCCTACACCAAAAACCTGGCCCTGGGCCTGAACACCCGCGGCCTGGTCAATATCCAGTATATGTCGTGTATGAAAACACAATCTATGTGATCGAGGTCAATCGCGCCTCCCGCACCATCCCTACATCAGCAAGGTGACCGGCGTGCCTATGGTGGATCTGGCCACCCGCACCATGCTGGGAGAAAAGCTCCGCGATTTGGGCTACGGCACAGGCCTGTACCGCACACCTCCGTATGTAGCCTGCAAAGTGCCTGTGTTCTCCTTTGAAAACTGACCAATGTGGATGTGGCTCTTGCCGGAAATGAAATCCACCGGCGAAGTGCTGGGTATCGGCAAGAATCTGGAAGAAGCCCTCTACAAAGGACTGGTGGCTGCCGGATACAACATGAACAAGAAAGGCGGCGTTCTGTTCACCGTCCGCGACAGCGACAAGCATGAAATCGTGGACGTGGCCCGCAAATACGACGAACTGGGCTTTGCGCTGTACGCCACAGAAGGCACGGCCCGGGCTTTGGAAGCCGTGGGACTCACCGTGCACCACACAGCCAAGGTCAGCGACGGCGCAGAGGAAAATACGGTTTCCTCATGGAAGAGGCCAAGATCAGCTATGTGATCTCCACCGATTCCAAGGGCCGTCTGCCCCAGCTGGACAGCGTGAAAATGCGCCGCAAAAACCGTGGAGCTGGGTATCCCCTGCCTGACCTCCCTGGACACCGCCAATGCCCTGGCCCGCTCGCTCCTGAGCCGCTACAGCCAGGAAAGCACCGAGCTGGTGGACCTGAACCGCATGCGCAAAACGCCGCTGAAGCTTCACTTCACCAAAATGGAAGGCACCGGCAACGATTATATCTACTTCGACTGCATGCAGTATGAGATTCCCAGCCCCGAATCCATCAGCGTAATTCTGTCCGACCGCCATTTCAGCATCGGTTCTGATGGTATTATCCTGATCCTCCCCTCCACCGTGGCCGATGCGAAAAATGCGCATTTTCAACCGCGACGGAAGCGAGGGCAAGATGCGGCAACGGCATCCGCTGCGTGTAGCCAAATATCTCTACGAGCACAACATCGTGCGCAAGAGCCGCATGACCATTGAAACCCTCAGCGGTGTGCGCAGCCTGCATTTGTACATCCAGAATGAAACTGTGATTTCCGTTATGGTGAACATGGGCAAAGCCATTTTGGATCCGGCCCATATCGGTTTCTATGGACGGCGAAACGATCATCAACCGGCCTCTGGAAGTGCTGGACAAGTGCTGGTCCGTGACCTGCCTCTCCATGGGCAACCCCCATTGCGTAACCTTTGTGGACAACGCGGACACTTTGGATATCGCCAAAGTCGGCCCCGCTTTCGAGCTGCACAGCTGCTTCCCCCGACCATGTGAACACCGAGTTCGTTCAGGTCATCAACCGGGCCACGCTGAAAATGCGTGTGTGGGAGCGCGGCAGCGGGGAAACCTGGGCTTGCGGCACCGGTGCCCTGTGCCGCCGCCGTGGCCGCCGTACTTAACGGCTACTGCGAGCGCGACTGCGACATTGCCGTGCACCTCAAAGGCGGTACCGTCATTATCCGCTATGACTCCGACGGCACCGTGTATATGACCGGCGACGCAAAACCGTTTTTCAGGGCAGCGTGGAGCTGTAAAAAAACAAAACAAAAAGATCCGTGTCCGCAGTTGCGGACACGGATCTTTTTACAGTATTCGGCAAAATGTGCAAAGTATATGTAGATTACACAATTTCCAGAACCGTCGCCATGGCGGGGCCGCCGCCGACACACAGAGAGGCCACGCCGTACTGCTCGCCGCTGGCAATCATTTCGCTGATGCAGGCGGTAATGATGCGGGCGCCGGTCATGCCCACAGGATGGCCCAGGCCAATGCCGGAACCGTTGCGGTTAACCTTGTCCATGGACAGCTTCAGCTCGCGGTTGCAGGCCAGGAACTGAGCGGCAAAGGCTTCGTTGATCTCATAGTAATCAATGGCATCCGCCGTCAGGCCAGCCTTTTCCAGGGCCTTGGGGATAACGTAAGCGGGGCCGATGCCCATCACTTCGGCAGGCACGCCTTTGCTCTCCACCGCCAGCACTCTGGCAATGGGCTTGAGGCCGTGCTCTTTGGCATATCTGGCCGTGGTAACCACCATGGCGCAGGCGCCGTCGTTAATGCCGGAGGCGTTGCCAGCTGTCACCGTGCCGCCGTCGGGCTTGAACGCGGGCGCAGCTTGGCCATGCTTTCCAGGCTGACATCACGACGGGGATGCTCGTCGGTATCGAACACCGTTACGCCCTTGCGGGTCTTGATCTCAATGGGGACGATATCCTGCTTGCCGCGGCCACTGTCGATGGCTGCAATGGCGCGCTGATGGCTCATCAGAGCCAGTTCGTCCTGCTCCTGGCGGGAAATATTGTATTTATCTGCCAGATTTTCCGCTGTAACGCCCATATGATACCCTGCGATCGCGCAGCTCAGGCCTTCCTTGGTCAGGGCATCCACCATCTTCACATCACCCATGCGGAAGCCGGTGCGGCCGTTCAGGCAAAGATACGGCGCGCGGGACATAACGTCGGCGCCCACCACCACGGCCAGCTCACAGCCGTCCGTCAGCAGGCTCCGCCGGACGATATCCAGCGCTTTCATACCGGAGGCGCATTGCTGATCCACCGTATAGGCCCATGCTTCGGCAGGGATGCCGCACTTGATTTCCACCTGACGGCCGGGGTTTCCTCCGTTGCCGTGCTTATAGATACAGCCCATACCCAGCTCATCGACATCCTCGGGCTTCACGCCGGCACGCTCCATAGCAGCCTTGGCTACCGTGGTGCTCAGATCTACCAGCGAAACATCCTTTAGGCCGCCCAGAAAGTCGCCGATTGCGGATCGCGCATACCCTACAATAACGATGTCCTTATCCTTCAGTTCCATATGATTGCCTCACTTTCTTCACTTAAAAATTTTATTTTTTCAGATCGATGGTTAAAATTATAGCAAGATGCTTCCTTTTTTGCAAGATTTTATCGATCTTTCTTTATCTTTCTACGTTTTCCACAACTTTTTTCATTTTTATTTGTTAATAATTTAACGTTAATCTTTTAACACTGCCCGCAGTCTCTGCTGCTCCCTGCATCCTGCCTCGCCCCTTTACCGCCCCATGCTTGTTCCACTGTACCATACCCCCTTGCCCCGTCCAGCAAAACGTCCCCTCCCGCTGCAACTTCTCCTTTTTCCCTGTACCTGGGCGGATCCTTTTAGTGCATATGCCTTCCTTTTCCACCTCACGCGCCCACTTAATCTAATTTTTAACGTCAAATTTTTCACGGAACAATGTCCTGCTGAATATTTATGAATAATCTGTAAAAATGTCCCGTTTGCCGCGAAAACCGCGTTTTCCTTTTGCATATAGGGATATGCTGTGGTATACTTCAACTATTAACGTGTCTAAAAATTCATTCCCGAAAGGAAGAAGCGTATGGGACTTTTTGATAAAATTTTTGGTACCTACAGCGCGACCGTGAGCTGAAAGACATTAAGCCGATCGTGAACAAGATCTTGGAGCTGGGAAGCGCCCTGCTGCCCGAAGTTCACCCTGCCCGCCTACCTTAACGCCCTGACCGGCGAGGGTGTGCATATCGTCACCGTCAACGACTAAGCGCGACAGCGAGTGGATGGGCAAGGTGCACCGCTTCCTGGGTCTCACGGTGGGGCTGATCATCCACGATATGGATAACCCCGCCCGCCGCGAAGCTTATGCCGCCGATATCACCTACGGCACCAACAACGAAATGGGCTTTGACTACCTGCGCGACAACATGGCCATTTATACGAAAACGAAGCTGGTGCAGCGGGGCCACTCATTTTCGCCATTGTGGACGAGGTGGACTCCATCCTGATCGACGAGGCCCGCACCCCCCTCATCATTTCCGGCATGAGCGAAAATCCACTGCCTGTACAGCACTGGCAGATCAATTCGTTTCCCGTCTGAAAAAAATGGTCGTCTCCTCTGTGGATACCAAGGAGGAAGAGGCTTCAGACATCGACGCCGACTATGTGGTGGATGAAAAGGCCAAAACGGCCACCCTCCCCTGCGCGGCATGCACAAGGCGGAGGAGTATTTCCATGTGGACAACCTGGCCGACCCGGAAAACGCCGAATTATCGCACCACATCAACCAGGCCATCAAGGCCCACGGCGTGATGAAGCGCGATATCGACTATGTGGTCAAGGACAACGAGGTCATTATCGTGGACGAATTCACCGGCCGCCTGATGCTGGGCCGCCGCTATAACGAGGGGCTCCACCAGGCCATCGAGGCCAAGGAGCACGTGGAGGTCGCTAACGAGTCCAAGACCCTGGCCACCATCACCTTCCAGAACTACTTCCGCCTGTATGAATAAGCTGTCGGGCATGACCGGCACGGCTACCACCGAAAAGGACGAGTTCGCCACGATCTACAAGCTGGACATCATCGAAATTCCCACCAACAAGCCCATGGCCCGCATCGACAACCCCGACGTGGTGTATAAAACTGAAGCCGGCAAATACCGCGCTGTGGTGCGCCAGGCCAAAGAGTGCCACGAAAAGGGACAGCCCGTGCTGGTGGGCACCGTCTCCATCGAAAAGAACGAGCTGCTTTCGGGCATGCTCAAGCGCGAGGGCATCCCTCACAACGTGCTGAACGCCAAGTATCACGAAAAAGAGGCCGAGATCGTGGCCCAGGCCGGCAAAATCGGCGCGGTGACCGTCGCCACCAACATGGCGGGACGCGGCACCGACATTATGCTGGGCGGCAACCCGGAATACCTGGCCAAAAACGAACTGCGCAAGGCCGGCTACAGCGACGAACTGATCATCAAGAAGCCACCGGCTACGCCGATACGGACAACGAGGAGATCCTCGCCGCCCGCAAGCTCTTTGCGCAGGCCAACGACAAGTTCAAAGCCGAGATCGCCGAGGAGGCGGAAAAAGTGCGTGAAGCCGGCGGCCTGTTCATCCTGGGCACCGAGCGGCATGAATCCCGCCGGATCGACAACCAGCTGCGCGGCCGTGCCGGCCGGCAGGGCGACCCCGGCGCCACCCGCTTCTATCTGTCGCTGGAGGACGATCTGATGCGGCTGTTCGGCGGTGAGCGGGTGATGGGCATGATGGATTCCCCTAGGCGTGGACGAAGACACCCCATCGAGCAGAAAGATGCTCTCCAACGCCATTGAATCGGCCCAGAAGAAGATTGAATCCCGCAACTTCCAGACCCGAAAAAATACTCTCGAATTCGACGACGTGATGAACACTCAGCGCGCCCTGATCTATGAGCAGCGCAGGCAGGTGCTCGACGGCGACGATCTGCGCGAGAGCATGCAGAAACTGGATCCACACCTCCATCGCCGATCATGTGGCTTCCGCCGCCGCCCACAACGAATATGTAACCCAGGCAGTCTTTGCCGACATGTGCGCCCCTATCTGGGCCTGTTCCTGGACAAAGAGGACTTCTCCTTCACCGACCAGGAACTGGAGGGCATGAGCACCGACACCATCACTACCATGCTTTTGACAAAGCCGCCGCGGTATACGGCCAGCGCGAAGAAACCTTCGGTTCCCCCATCATGCGGGAGCTGGAGCGTCGTGGTCATGCTGCGCGTAGTGGACGAATATTGGATGGAACACATCAGCGCCATGGATGAGCTGCGCCGCGGCATCAATCTGCGCGCTTATGCCCAGGGAGAAACCCACCGACGCCTACAAGCGCGAAGGCTACGAAATGTTCGAGCGAAATGATCGCCGCCATTCAGAGCGAAACGCTGCGCCGGATGTATCTGGTGCGCGTGAAAAAGGACGAAGAGATCAAGCGCGAGCGCGTAGCCCGGGAATCCGGCGAGAACGCAGGCGGCGACGATTCCCTGAAAAAAAGCCCCGCACCGTGAAAAAGTGGGCCGCAACGATCCCTGCCCTGCGGCAGCGGTTTGAAGTATAAAAAATGCTGCGGGCGCAACGAGAAGTGAACAGCGCTTTTACCACACATATCCAGGAGGACGGCCTGCTGTACCTGACCGCCTCTTCCCTCAGCGTCCCAAGCCTGGCCCACGGGTTTTCCACCCGGCTGGGCGGCGTCAGCCGCGGCGTATTCGCCGCGCTGAACCTGGGACTGCACCGGGGCGACAGCACAGAAAACGTGCAGGAAAACTATCGCCGGTTCTGCGCCGTGCTCGGCGTAGCGCCGCAGCGCTGCGTGCTGGCCAGACAGGTACACCGGGATGATGTAAAAGTCGTCACCGCACAGGATGCCGGAGCGGGGCTCCTGCGTCCGCAGGATTACGAGGCCGACGCCCTGGTGACCAACGTACCCGGTTTGACGCTGACGATCTTTTCCGCCGACTGCATCCCCACGCTCTATTTTGACCCCGTGACACGCTGTATCGGCGCAGCCCACGCGGGTTGGCGGGGCACCGCCCTGGGCATCGCCGCCAAAACCATCGCCGCCATGGAGCGCCTGTACGGCGCCAAAGCAGAACACATCCGCGCCGCCATCGGTCCCGGCATCTCCCGGTGCTGCTTTGAAACGGATACAGACGTACCCGCAGCCATGCGGGCGGCTCTGGGCGCGGAGGTGGAGCCATATCTGCAGCGCAGCGCCCAGGACGGGAAATGGCACGTTGATCTTAAAGCCATCAACCGGCACTGGATGCTGCGCGCAGGACTCGCGCCGGAACACATCGCCGTGAGCGGCGCGTGTACCGCCTGCTGCACAGATCTGTACTGGTCGCACCGCCGCATGGGCGACGCGCGGCAGCCAGGCCGCCATGATCTGTTTGAAGGAAACACCATGACAAAGGAGGCCGCGCCACTGTGAAGCGTTTCACCCGAAGGAGTCTTTTTCCTGCTGCTCACCGCCGCACTGTGCCTGCTGCTTGCCGGCTGCTGGGGCAGCGACCCGCTGGCGGAGGAAAACGGCGATCTGAACGGCCTCCTGGGACTGGAAGGCTCAGATACAGCCGACGATGTGGTTCCCATCACTTCCTTTGCCCTTCCTATCCTGACCGGGGAAACGCTGGACCCCATTGACTGCGGCGACGGCGTCCAGCAGCTTCTCCCTCTGCTCTACGAAGGGCTGTTCGAACTGGACCCGTCTTTTGAGCCGCAGCCGTTTTGTGCGAAAGCTATACTCATTCCGAGGATTTCATGGTTTGGACTTTCCAGGTACGCAGCGTCTCCTTTTCCGATGGCAGCGCTCTCTCCGCCGCAGATGTAGCCGCAGCGCTGCAGCGGGCAAAACATCCGCACGCTACGGCGCACGGCTGTCTTCCGTATCCTCGATCCGTGTCCAAAACGGCGCTGTGGAAATTACGCTCAGCCAGGCCAACAACCGTTTCCCCGCCCTGCTGGATATTCCGATCCCCTCCAAATCCAGCGCCGGAAGCGCCGTGCCTATCGGCACCGGCCCGTATGTATACACTACGGGGGACAATGGCGCATCCTTGATGAAAAACACCGTCTGGTGGAAGGGGGAATCTCTACCGGTGGACACAATCCCTCTGCGCACCGTGGACAGCGAGAACACCCTGACCTATTTGTTTTCTTCCACGCCATTCAGATGCTGCTTACTGACTACACTGGCAGCGACCCAGTCAGCTATAAAGGCAATTTGTCCATAACTGACACACAGACCACCACGCTGCAGTACCTTGGCTTCAACTGCCGCAGCGGTCCCTTTTCCGACGCCAAACTGCGCCGGGCGATTTCCCTGGGGAATTAACCGCGACAGCATCTGCAAGGCTTATCTGTCCGGCCACGCCGTCAGCACCCAGTTTCCCGTGGCTCCGGCCTCGTCCTGGTACCCTGCAGCTTTGGAAGAAAGCTACAATGCCGAATCCTTCGCCCAAGCCATGACCGAAGCCGGTTATAACGGCGGTGCCCACGCCGCCTCCGTCCGCATGCTGGTGTGCGAAGGCAATGCGTTTCGTCTAAAGCGCAGCCAAAGCCATTGCCGCCGCGCTTTCCGTATACGATTTGAAGGTGGAAGCATACACACACTGCCCTACGAGGAGTATCTCTCCGCCCTGCAAAGCGGAACTTTCGATCTCTACTACGGCGAAACGCGCATGACCCCGGATTTCAACTGCGCCGCCCTCATACAAACCGGCGGCAGCCTGAATTACGGCGGCTTTTCCGATCCGGCGCTGGACGCTCAGCTGACCACTGCCTTTTCCACTGCCGCATCGCCCAGCGGCGCCAATGAAACACTGTTTTCCACTTTCCAAACCAATGCGCCCATCGCGCCCATCTGTTTCAAAACCCAATCTGTGGTGCTGCAGGCCGGCGCAGCCGACAACATTACGCCCACCGCTTCTAACGCTTTCTACCGTTTTCCGGACTGGACCATCCATTTGACCGGTGCCGACAGTTGACGGGAAAAACTTCCCGCTCCGGGGGTAGGCATGGCACAGTAAAAATATGGTACAATCAAAACAGGCGTTGTACGCCTTATCATTCCACTTCACCGGACCGGCCCGCTTTGCGGGCCGCGCCTGTTTGAAAAAGAGAGACTATTCGCAAAATTTCATTAGGGGGAATCTTTATGGCACATGTATTTCGATGCTACACGGAAAAAGCGGGACGGCTTTGACGTAGAGGCAAAAGCCCTGCTCAAGGATCTGACCGGCACCTTGGGCGTGACGAACCTGACCGGCGTGCGCCTGTTCAACCGCTACGACGCGGAGGGATCGACGAAGCCACCTACAGGGCAGCCCGCAGCGGTGTGTTTTCCGAACCGCAGTGCGACCTCTGTTATGATGAAGAACTGCCCGCGCTGCCGGAAGGATCCACCGTTCTGGCTGTGGAATCTGCCCGGCCAATACGACCAGCGCGCCGACTCCTGCGCTCAGTGCATCCAGATGATTACCTGCGGCGAGCGGCCCCTGATCCGTACTGCCCGCATCTATGTTCTCTCCGGCTCCTTAACCGCCGAGGATCTTGTCGCCATCAAGGGCGACCTGATCAACCCTGTGGAATCCCGTGAAGCGTCTCTGGACAAGCCCGAAACACTGAACCAGGAGCATCCCGCCCCTCCGGATGTGGCTGTGCTCACCGGCTTTATCGGACTTAGCAGCGAGGCAGAACTGGAAACTATCCACGAAACCTACGGCCTCGCCATGGATATGGAAGATCTGAAGGTATTCCAGGCTCATTTTCAGGAACTCGGCCGGGATCCCACGGTCACCGAACTGAAGCTCATCGATACATACTGGTCCGATCACTGCCGCCATACTACTTTTCCACTCACATTGACCAGGTGGAAATCCAGGACTATGAGATCCTCAAATCCTATGAGCGTTATCTCGCTGCGCGCGAAGAGGTCTACGGCCCGGAGAAAGCCGCTGCGGCAAAACTTTAATGGACCTGGCCACGCTGGGCAAAGTGCTGAAAAAGCGCGGCCAGTTGCCCATCTTGACGAGAGCGAGGAAATCAACGCCTGCTCCGTGCGCATCCGCCCCACCATTGACGGCGAGGAGCAGGACTGGTTGCTGATGTTTCAAAAACGAAACCCACAACCACCCCACGGAGATCGAACCGTTCGGCGGCGCGGCCACCTGCATCGGCGGCTGCATCCGGGATCCCCTGTCGGGGCGTTTGTACGTCCACCAGGCCATGCGCGTCACCGGCGCGGGCGACCCCACGGTGCCGGTCAGCGAAACGCTGCCCGGCAAGCTTCCCCAGCGCCGCATCGTTACCCGCGCAGCCAACAGGCTACTCCTCCTATGGCAACCAGATTGGCCTGGCTACCGGCCGTGTGGCAGGGTGTACCACGAGGGCTACATCGCCAAGCGCCTGGAAGTGCGGCGGTGGTTGGCCGCAGCTCCCGCGGAGAATGTCCGCCGGGAGCGCCCCGCCCCCGGAGACGTGGTCATCCTGCTGGGCGGCCGCACCGGCCGGGACGGCATCGGCGGCGCCACCGGCTCCTCAAAGAGCCACAACAAGAAGTCCCTGACCACCATGGCCTCCGAGGTCCAGAAGGGCAACGCCCCCGAGGAGCGGAAGATCCAGCGTCTGTTTCGGAACGGAGAGATCACCCGCCTCATCAAGCGGTGCAACGACTTCGGCGCCGGCGGCGTGTCCGTGGCCATCGGCGAGCTGGCCGACGGCCTGGAGATCCAGCTGGACGCAGTACGCAAGAAGTACGAGGGCCTGGACGGCACGGAGCTTGCCATCTCCGAGAGCCAGGAGCGCATGGCCGTGGTCGTCGCCCCGGAGGACGCAGCCAGGTTCATCGCCGCCGCTGAGGCGGAGAACCTGGAGGCCTATCAGGTGGCCGTGGTCACCGAGAGTCCCCGGATGGTCATGCACTGGAACGGCGTGAAGATCGCCGACCTGAGCCGGGCCTTCCTGGCCATCAACGGCGTGCCACCACACCACCGCAGTGAAGTCCCCGTGCTGCCCCCAGTCCGAGGCCCAGGAAAACTCTCCATGACGGCGACCCCGCCTTTTCCAGGCATCGTGGAGGATAAGAATGGCTGTCCCAGCGCGGACTGACCGAGCGGTTTGACGGCTCCATCGGGGCGGGCAGCGTCCTGATGCCCTTCGGCGGAAAGACTCAGCAGACCCCCGCGCAGGCCATGGCCGCCCTGCTGCCCGGTCGGCCCCGGCCACGAGACCAAGACTGCTCCGTCATGGCCTTCGGCTTTGATCCTACGGCGCTGTGAGCGCTGATCCCTTCGTGGGGGCGGAAGGCCGCTGTCACCGAATCCGTCGCCAAGCTGGACCGCCGCCGGTGCGGATCCCAAGCTGGCCTACCTATCCTCTGCAGGAGTATTTCGAGAAGCTGCGGATGAGCCCAGCGCTGGGGCAAGCCCTTGCCGCCCTGCTGGGCGCGCTGAGCGCTCAAATCGGCCTGAAGGCTGCCGCCATCGGCGGCAAGGACTCCATGTCCGGCTCCTTCCTGAATCATGGACGTCCCCCCACGCTGGTGAGCTTCGCCATCGCTCCCGCTGATGGAGCCAGGTGGTCAGCCCCGAGTTCAAGAAACTGATGATCCTGTCTACCTCTTCACCGCCGATGAAAGGGCGACGCCATCCCGGCACCTGGCTATGTGGGGCAGTTCCACGCATACTGGTCAAAGCCGGGCAAAATCAGCCTCCGCCTGGGCCGTTTCCGGCGGCGGTGTGGCCGAGGGCCTGATGAAGATGAGCTTCGGCAACAAGATCGGCTTTGTCGGCACCGATGATCAAAAGGACGCCATTTGCTCTTCCCCCGCCTGCGGCTCCCCATCGCGGAGCTGACCGAGGATGTGGACTGGCCAGTGATCGGCAAGACCGCGTTCCCGCCCATTGGAGGCCGGCGGCGCTTATCTGCCGCTGGAGGACGTGCAGGCCTTTTTAGATCAACGGTCGAGGACGTTATCCCATCTGAAGGCCATTCTGGACGCGAGGAGAGCGAGGACGACAAGCTGGACGACCCCATGTCCACCATCCACTGCGAGGTGGGTCAGGGCAATCAGGCCGACCATTGAGATCACCTGCCACGATCGTTCCGCTGCCGTGGCTGTCAAGGCCGCCCGTCCCCGGGCCGTCATTCCGGCGTTCCCCGGAACCAACTGCGAGATATGATACCGCTAACGCCTGCCTGCGCGCCGGCATTGAGCCCGGAGATCGTGGTGGTGCGCAACCTGACCACCGATTTAGAACAATCCGTCCAGGAAATGGAACAGGCCATCCGCAACGCACAGATGATCATCCTGCCCGGCGGCTTCTCCGGCGGCGACGAGCCCGATGGCTCCGGCAAGTTCATTTGCGCTTTCTTCCGCAATCCCCGCATCAAGGACGCGGTGCACGATCTGCTCAAGAATCGGGACGGTCTGATGCTGGGTATCTGCAATGGCTTCCAGGCCCTTTTGAAACTGGGCCTGCTGACCACGGGCCACATCTGCCCCGTGGACGACACCTGCCCCACTCTGACCTATAACCTGATCGGCCGCCATCAGAGCCGTTATGTCTCCACCCGCGTGGCCTCTGTCCACTCCCCGTGGATGACGCTGTGCAAGCCCGACGAGCTGTATCACTGTACCCGTGTCCCACGGCGAAGGCCGTTTCGTAGCCAATGACGAGCGCATTCTGGAATTGTTCCGCAACGGCCAGATCGCCACCCAGTACGTCGATCCTCAGGGCCGTCCGTCCATGGACGTGGAATATAATCCCAACGGCTCCGTGCAGGCCATTGAAGGTATTTTCAGCCCCGACGGCCGTATCTTCGGCAAAATGGGCCATATCGAGCGCAGCGGCAAAAACATTGCCCGCAATATCCCGGGTGAAAAATTCATGCCGGTGTTCGAGTCCGGCGCAGCTTATTACAAATAACCCGGATCTGCAGCACTAAAACACCCCCGGCGAAGTTGCCTTTCGGCAACCCCGCCGGGGGCATTCTTTAACAGTTCACAGCTCACTCAAAAACGAAGGACATACCGCACACATCCACCCGCTTTACCATATCGCTGCAAAACAGCGTACCGCGCTGCGGCAGAACCAATATCTGCGCACTGCAGTCCTCCCCCGCAGTGGAAATAGAGGCAGAGTTCGGGCCAAAGGAATGGACGACCGTACCGTCACGATAAACGACCTGGAGCGATGCCATTACCTCCCCGGCCGCATCCGGCGCTTCGTCCCGCGCAAGCTGCACGGACAATCCCAGGGGAGACAGCGCACAGATACCCTCCGGGGTCTGGGCGAGGCGCTCCTCTGCCCGGCGCTGCACAGTCCAGGACAGGGCTAGCGGCTCTTCCGGCAGCGCGGCATCCGCCGGAACACCCGAAAGAGTAAACGCGCCCAGGGTCAGCGTCAGCGTCTCGCCCAAAAGATCTGTGTCCGGAAAGCGAAATGTGGACACACACTGCACGCAGCCGCGCGCCGCGTCAAAACCGGTGACAGCGGTCGCCCGGTAGTCCGGCGCCATTCCTTCCGCCGCGCTGCATTGAGCCTCAAAGGCCAGGGCGCCAGCATCCTGGTGCAGCGCCGACCACGCCGCCGTCCAGTTCTCCGGCAGGGTCAGCTCGTAGTACAGGCAGATCAGATCCCCGCCCGCCGCCGTCTGGATCAGTTCCAGAGAAACCGCGCCGCTGGAGACGCACTCCTCCACAGTCTGCACCAGATCATTTCCGGCACGGTCCGCCTCCTCCTGCTCCAGCGACAGAGCCTCCAAAAACCGCGGATTCCATTGCGCCTCCGTTTTCCCTGCCGTTCCTGCGTTCCAATACAGAAGCGCACAAAACAGGATCAGGACAACAGCAAGGACTGTGATAAAAACCGCCGCCTTAGATTTCCCCATAGCACATTTCACCCCACTTTTCATATTTTAAGGAATGGAACAACATACAAAAAAGCGCATAAACTGCCTTTTCCTTTCACAGCCTACGCGCTCAATCAGATACTTTAATCCGATCCTTCCAGATACGGGAAAGAACCGCTGACTGGCTTTGCATCTGGCTGTACGGCCTGCTGACAAAACCTGGCACACCATCATCTCCCTCCACTTTCATATATTCAGTATATCGTACCGTTCAAATTCGGTCAATGACCTGTTTTTTTAGCGGGAAATACACAAAATCCCGTATGATATTACAGCAGCCCCCGGGATTGCTTTCCCGGAGGCTGTGCTGTTTCTGGAAAAGACAGGTTGTCTTGATCAACCATACAGATTCATCAGAAGAATACCAATAATGATCAGCACCACGCCGATCAAGCCGGCTTTCGAAGTTTTCTGCCGGTAGGCGATGTAACCGATCAAAGGCGTGATTGCCGTACCCAGGGCGCCCCAGGTGCCGTATGCAATGCCCATGGGAATGTGAGTCAGGGACATGCCCAGAGAGTAGAAGCAGATCACATAGCAGATAATGCACACCAGGCTTGGCTTGAGCTTGGTAAAGCACATAGTGGCAGGCAGTGTCGAAGTCGCCACGATTTCGGTTCCTACGGCAATGGCCAGGAACACATAGGCCATCCACATCGTAATTTCCATTACCGTTTCTCCTCCTTCTCCTGCGCTGCCGGCACCACATTGTCTTTATCACGGTCCTCTTTTGGCGTGCCGTACAGATTCAGAATGAAAATACCAACACACATGATTACAATACCAAGCCAGCCCAGCGGAGAAATATGCTGGCCGAAAGCAAACAGGCCGATCAGAGCCGCGCTGACTGTGCCGGCCGCCGTCCAGGTGGCGTATGACACGCTGAGATTGATGTGCTGCAGCAGCTGGGCAAAGAACCAATAGGACGCCACATATGCCAGAATGAGGCAAATGGTCGGCACCAGTTTCGTAAAGGCGTCGCAGGCCTCCAGAAAGCCCGTACCGATCTGTTCGAAAATGATCGAGATAACCAGAATACCATAAGCCTGCTTTTTGTTCAGTTTCAGAATCAAAAAATCTCCCCCTCTGTTTCCTTTTGATCCAATTTTTTCGAATAGCCTATCGTCATTTATAAAGGTTTCCACTGTGTAAGAGTCACAAGAAATTTACAGCACTTTGTCAGGGATTTTCCTCCGAAAATCTTGGACTATTTTGTTCTTTTTCCCGTTTTCCACTGGAAACTTTTTACCCATCCAGTCCATAAATCCGGAAAAAACAAGAAAGTCTGACATAATGTCAGACTTTCTTGTTTGCCGCTGATTCTTTCAGGACTCCCGCTTCCAACGTTCCAGCCGTTCAAAGCCCTCCGTATCCTCCTGCACCGGCAGCAGCAGTTCCGTGACAAAATTTTCCTCCCGCGCCGTGGAATACACATCCAGCACATGGCGCTCGTAACAGTCGCCCCGCAGGGTGAAACGGTGCTGCTGCGCCCACAGCAGCATGCGCTCGTAGCTGTCGCGCACATTCCGCGGCGCCCCAGATGATAACCAGCCACCGCCAGGAAACCACCGAAATGCGCCGTGTTATTCTGGCTTTTGCTGTTTGGAAACATGGTCTGCAGCAGCGTCATGCTGCAGTAGCGATCCTCCATGCGCTCAGCTACGGAATCGTATTTAACATGGAACGCGCCGCCCATATCCACCATGGAATGGCCGTCCCGCTTGCTCATGGTAAAGTATTCAATTTCAAACGGATTTCGGAATCCTGCTCTTCCGGCGCACGCTGGCGCGTATAGTAAAAATACCGCTCTTCCGGGATATATTTCATGGTAATGGCGCGGTTCTGGTGCCGTTGCGCCGCCCGCCCCTCCACCAGAAGGCCGTACCATGCCCACAGGCTGTCCAGCCGTTGATGGTAATATTCAATTTCGCTGCGGGTCTGATCAATCTTCTGCAGAAAAAGGGCCTCAAAACGGTCCATATCCTCGCCAGAGAGCGCCTCGCTGATCTCTTCCAGCCGGAAACCCTGATCAATCAGATAACGGATCACCTGCACCCGCTGCATGGTGCGCACGCTGTAGTAGCGATAATGACTGGGTTTTGCGATGTGATCCGGAGTGATCAGCCCCACTTTTTCATAATAGCGCAGCATACGCTGGGACACATCGCAGATTTTGCTCACCTGGCCGATGGTATACAGCGCTTCCTGTTCCATACTCTTCCCCTCCTGCCGCACAGCGCAGCAGTCTGCAAAAAGCTGCGGGAGGCGATGCCATCCACCGCCTCCCGCGCTTGCTTTTTTAATACTGGCGCACCACTGCGGTGACCCGGCCCAGGATTGCAGCTTCGCTGCCGTCGATGGGCTCATAATCCGGATTCTCCGGCAGCAGCCAGATCTCTCCGTTGCTGCGGTGCAGCCCGCTTCACCGTGGCTTCCTCTCCGATGAGCGCCACCACAATTTCTCCGTTGCGGGCCGTAGGCTGCTGCTTCACAATGACCAGATCTCCGGGCAGAATACCCGCGTCCTTCATGGAGTAGCCCCGCACACGCAGGGCAAAATAGCCCGCCGTATCGCCGCCCACGTCAAAGGTGAGGTAATCCTCCACGCACTGCTCGGCCAAAATTGGCGCACCGGCCGCCACGGAGCCGACAATGGGCACTCGCATATCCTGCGCCTCCACCTCCGCCGCAGCCGAGACCGCAGCGGCGTTCCCCGCCTCGTCCAGATCAATCAGCGGGCGCAGCGCGCGGCCTTTTCCGGCGCCCTTTTCAATGTATCCCTCGTCAGCCAGGTTCTTCAGGTGAAAATGAACGGTGGACGGCGATTTCAGCCCCACGGCGTCGCCGATCTCGCGCACGGAGGGCGGATAACCCTGTTCCTTCACGCACTGCACAATGAAGCGGTAAATCTGCCTCTGCATGGCCTTGTGTTTCATGGCGGCTCCTCCATTTGATGGTTTATACCCTCAGTATAGCACAGCCATGTTTCGAATGCAAACATTTGTTTTTCTTTTGTTCGATTCTTTCGCCTGTTTTACCATACAATCTGCAATTTTTTGCAGAAATATCCCCTATTGTATTTTCTTTTTCCCGTTTCCGCAGCACCGCGTCAGGGGCAATACGTCTTGTACAGCTCCACATGATCGTAAATGGCGCGCCAGGAACTGTAGGCGTTCGCTGTGACACAGAGATAGCCGTGTCCCCGGGCGTCTTCTCCGTAGCTGGCAGCGCAGTTGCCGGACTGCATTACATAGCCGGTTTTGGCCGCCACAGCCCGCACGGCGTTATCGGCATCATGATCTTCGATCTTACGCAAAAACCAGTTGGACAAAACCTGCCCCTCCGGGTGCTCTTCTGTGGGATGGGTCTCATAGACGTGGGCCGAAAGCACCTGGCGGCACAACGCATTGTCCATAGCCGCCTTGAGGATCACCGCCATATCCGTCACCGTGCAGTGGTGGTTCTCGTCATACAGGCCCACACAGTTGGTAAAATGAGCCGTTTTGTCCAGCCCAAGCGCAGCCAGCTTTTCATTCATCTGCGCCACAAAGGCTTCGTGGCTTCCGGCCGTATAACAGGCCAGCGCCAGCGCCGCATCCGCTCCGGATGAAAGGATCGTCCCATACAGCAGTTCCCGGACAGGCACCACCTCGTCCACTTCCAGCCCCACCACGCTGCAGTCGTTCACATAACAATAATCGGTGATTTCACGGGTGATCGTCACCGTATCGTCCAGAGCCTCCTCGCCCTCCAACTGCTCCACAGCCACCAGCAGCGTCAGGATCTTCGTCATGGATGCGGGAGAAATCACCGCATCGGCGTCTTTTGCCGCCAAAATTTCTCCGCTTTCGGCGTCAATCAGCACCGCATGGCTGCTTGGAATCTCATCCCCCAGCAGCGCCGTGGCTGCCGTCGCCTCCGGGACAAAGCGCAGCTCCTGCGGCTCTTTTGGCTGCTGCACTACCCGCATTGCCCACCGCCGGAACATCACCGGCGTCTTTGCTTGTCCCCTTCTCCCGGTGCCCCAATCCGGACAGAAGCACCACCGCAATCACTCCGGCGGCCAGAAAGGGCGCCAACAGCAGCATCTGCCGCCGCCGGCGCGCCCGGAACCGCTCCCGCCGCGCTCTGTCCCGCCGCGCCCGGCGGGCGGCCCGTTCTTCTTCCGTCATTGCTGTCGTATCGTTTCGTTCCATGTGCGCTCCTGCCTTGCTGTCAATGCACCATCCGTGCATGCGTTTTTTCTATATGGGATGTATTATACCAAAAAGCGCGCAGAAATACAGCACCTGTGGAAAAGATTTCAAAAAAGCAGCCGCGGGCCGCGCCTGCCAAGGCGAAAAAAAGACCGCTCCCGGCAGGAGCGGCCTTCTTCACAGATTTGTTGTTCAGGCAATCAGGTTCAGCAGCAGCGTCAGGATGATGAACACAGCGCCAATCCATTTGGTGGCTCTGGCCATCTTGGCGTCCGCCGTTTTTGCCTCGTGTTTGCTCATAAAGGAATCTGCCACGCCGGCAATGGAACCGGACAGGCCGGCACTCTTACCGGACTGCATCATGATGATGCCGATCAGCAGCAAACCACAGATCACCTGGATCACCGTCAGAAAAATGGTCATAGTTTCGTCCTCCCGCTATCGTTACAGCAAAGCCCACGCGCTTTTGCATTTTTTTGCTTATTTGCAGATCTATATGTTAGCACAGTTTTTGCCCATTGCAAGGCTATTTTGAATTTTCTTTGCAATTTCAGCGTTTTTTCTCATAACCGCTCTTCCCAGGCGTTGCGGTACAGCTTTCCGGCCTCAGCTTTTCGTGCCGTTCAGGCGCAACAGCTCCTCTACCGTAACGAATTCGTACCCCTCCTCCTGCAGCCGGTCCACAATGCGCAGCGCCGCCTCCACGCTGGTGGGGTAGAAATCGTGCAGCAGAATAATGTCGCCGTCCTGCACATGGGAGCAGACGTGCTCGCTCACTTTATCCGCGTCCAGCACCTTCCAGTCCTCCGGATCCACAGACCAGTAGACCATGGGCGTTTTCACCAGTTTTTTGCCCGCTTCGTCAATCAGGCCATAGGGCGGGCGCAGCCAGTATTCCCTTCCTTCGCCCAGCACGCTGCTGAGCAGCACCTCGGTCTTGTTAATCTCCTGCAGAATCGTGTCTTTGCCGCTTCCGCCAGCTTTTGGTGGCTGAAGGTGTGGCTGCCGATCTGATGCCCGTTTTCGGCCATCCAGCGCACCAGCCACTCGTTGCCCTCAATCTGCTCTCCAATCAGAAAAAGGTCACTTTCACGCCCGCTGCTGCAGCCCTTCCAGTAAAACGGAGGTGGTGTCCGCCCGCGGGCCGTCGTCAAGGTCAGCGCCACATATTTGGGCAGCGGCTCGCTTCCGCTCTCCTCGCCCACCTCTGCCGCGCCGCCCGCAGGCACCGCGGTGCGGCCCTGCTGCGCAGCCAGCAGGCTCAGCGCGGCAGCCGCCAGCAGGCACACAAACGCCTGGTACCATCCTTTTGCCATTTCATTCGCCCCTTCGCAATCCTACTTCGCTCAGTATGCCCGAAGGTGCAAAAACGATACTGACAGTTCCTGCCGCCGAATCGGTTAAAAATAATCGGAGATATACGGCACCTGCTGCTCGATGGAATCTTCCAGCAGATCAATCACGGACTCCGGCGCCTGGATACGCGCCCGATTTTGGCAAGATAATCCGGCCGTTTATAGCCCATCAGCATGGTGGTCATGGTCTGAATATTGATATGGTCGGCGCTGTGCGCATTGGTGCGCACAGCCTCGCCCCGGCCGTCCCGGGAAATTTTCAAAAGAAAGGTACCCTGATTGCACTTCATCATCGGATCTTCCAGCGTAAACAGCCACGTCCGGTCCACAGAATCCTTTTGAACGGATATTGCGCAATAAAGGCAGGGAAATCTACAATGCGCGCCATATAATAGGGCGCAATTTCTTCCTTGATGCTGGCGTCTTCCAGCAAAAAGGCCAGTGGTTCATTGGTGTAGATATCACCTTTCACCAGATGGATCATGGAAAAGTGGGTGGAAACGAAATTCCACAGCCCCGTCCGGGCGTTTTCGTCCTGAAAAATCATGTCTTTAATATGGAAAACCTCATTGGCAATCCAGTAAATGACAGCGCCGTCCGGCTCGCCGTCGGGATTGTAGTACACCGCCGCCATCATATCGTCCGAATCCCACAGCCAATATTCGTTCCAGGCCAGCTCGTCGCGCAAAACAGCGCCATGCGTGCGCAGAGCATACCGCTCATAGGCATGCTTCAGCTCCGGCCCCTCGGTTTTAACCCGCCGCACGTCACCCGCCACCGGGCAGGGGCGGGGCAGCTGATGCTGCTTGATTTCATAGGTAATCTTATCCGAGACAATTTCCCAGCCTTTCCGGCGGTAATAAGGGATGGAATAGGGATAAAGATAACAGATATGCTGTCCCTTTTTCTGCATGTTCCGCAATGCCTGCTCCAGCAGCCGGTGCATCAGGCCCATGTTGGAATACTCCGGATAGGTGCCCACGCCGGTCAGCCCGCCCATGCGATAGGTCCGGCCAAAAATCGCACCTGCATGGGGTATACCGCCACCTGGGAAACCAGGTTGTCCCCGTCGAACCATCCCAGCACATCCGCTTTTTTCCATGGTGGGAAATTTGGCCCGGATGATCTCCTTTTCCTCCCAGCCAATGGAGGTTAATTCCTGCTCTGTCACCTGGAACACATAGCGCAGCAGCGCGTTGTACTGCTCCATATATTTCCCGGTAACCGGTCTCATGTTTAATTTTTTCGATCCATAAACCGTCCTTTGTGATTCTCTGCCGCCGGATCCATCCGGCAGCGGTATTATTGCGTACATTGCGTGTTTTTATGATACCAGCAAACACCCTCCCGCCGCTCAATCACAACCCGGCCGCCGTCGGCCAGATAATCAATAAACGAACGCATATTGCGCTCACACACCGCACATTTGAACGCCTTCGTGCTGTGCATGTCCAAACGCCGGTACACCGCGCGCACCCATTCTTCCTCGGACATCTCCCCCTGCAGGCAATCGTATACCAGTTCTGCCCGGTCCAGAATATAAGCGATATTGTTTTCAATTAAATCGCCGATATCGCTGTAGACGCCCCGATGCGCCAGCACATAGGCGTCGCAGCGCAGCGCGCGCAGGCTCGCCTTGGCCTTCAGATCGTCGGCACGGCACACCGCCGAGGGCATCTTTGCCCCGCGCATCACCGTTTCGCTCATCAGCGCGTCGGCCAGGTACGCCACTTTATCCGGGGTGATAATGCCGATCTGCCCCGGCGTATGGCCATACAGCGGCAAAAATGCCGAAAGGCACGCCGCAGAAAATCTTCACCCGCTCGCCGGGCATCACAATCTGGTCGGCCTGGTAGCACTGGCCGGCCATCATATCGTCGATCTCCCTGGGCGTCATGGCCGGGTAGGCTCCCGCGGTAGGCCATTTCGCTGACCGCCGTACCCGCTTCGGCCAGGCTGGCCAGAATCGGGCATTTATAGCGGTACTTGAGGTGCTCGGCGTTGCCCGCATGGTCGTAGTGCGTATGGCTGACGATGATGCCGATGGGCCGCACGCCGGTTTCCTCAAAAAACGGATCAGCGGTTCCCGGTCCTCCCTGGCATAGCCGGTATCCACCAGGATGCCGTCGTGCTCCCCCGTTTTTATAAAACAGCAGCGTGCCCGCCGTCACATCCACCGTATACGTGTTCCCCTTGACCAGATTCCATTCCATTGTGTTATGCCTCCCATGTACCGCGCTTGAAATGCTCCACGCCGTCCTCAAATCGATGCTCAGCCGCCCCTCGCTGCACAGCAGCTGCACCAGAGACCGGATCATGTTTCCCGTTTCCAGTGTCCGGTAATAATAGGCGCCGGCGTGCAGGCCAAGCTCCTCCACACCGCGCGGATGATCTGCTCCATGGACATGGGCTTTCAATGCTCCGCCACACCGTTTCGGCGCGCTGGCGGATATAGCGGAGGTTTTCGTCGATTAGCGCTTCCAGCTCCTGCTCGATGCTGCCATGCGCCAGAATATAGGCCGCGCAATGATAGCGCCGCAGCTTTTCCTTGCTCTCCAGATCCACCTCGTGGCTCAGGGCATAGCTGAGCTTGGCCTGCCGCAGCAGCCGCCCCGACATCAGGGTATCTCCACATAGCGCACGGCGTCCGGCGTGCGGAACGCCACATGATCCACAGAATGCCCCGGCGTGTGGATCACCTCGAACACCGCGCCGCATACCTCCAGCGGCCCGTCCTCCAGGCCGATCTCCTCGTCCACCGCATAGGGGAACTGCTGCCAGAACGCTTCCACTTCCCGGTAATTCCGTTTTCATGCCCCGCTTTGAAAGCCAGCGGCGACGCGTGAGCCGCCGCTTCCAGCCGGGGCAGATAGATCCGGCTTCCTGCCGCTGCTGCAGCGCTGCGTTGGCCGCCACATGATCCCAGTGGTCATGGGTGTTGAGGATGGCGCGCACGCGCAGCCCCCTGCCTCTCCAGCCACTCTTCCAGCTCCCCGTGGAGCATGCAGCCGCTGTCCAGCAGGATAATCTCCCGCTTATTCAGTTGATAATACGGCACCATAGCCCGCGGCTGGACAATGCACCAGGTATTGCCCGCCACCTGCTGTGCGGTCAGTTTCATACGCAAATCTCCGTGATTTCTGCACGCCGCGCCGGAGTCTTGTTGCGCGGCGTACGGCAGTTCATGGAAAATTATACCCCATTCGCCAAAAGCCGCAAGAGTGCGCCGCACCTTTCCGCCTTCCTCTTTGACAAAAGCGGGAAAGCGCATTATAATAGTGCTATCTGTTTTGCGAACGTAAGCGCAAAAGCCAAATGAAACAACTGTCCCGCCCGGTTGCCCTGTCTGCGTACGGACAAGGCGCGCAGGCCGTGCCCGGCTCTTGTTTCGTTTGGCTTTTTTATAGAACACAATACAAACAGGAAATGTGAGGCGAAAGAATGTGTTTACATTTTGAAACAGTAACTGCGAAAACCGCGGAGCCGTGGAACATCTGGCGCTCTTGCCGGAGCAGGCCGGTTTTATCGAAAGCCCGACGGAATGCCTGCGCGAGGCCGACGCATCTGATTTCTGGCGGCCGGTGGGCATTTACGACGGCACGGAGCTGGTGGGCTTTGCCATGTACGGTTACCTTCCCTTTTTTGGGCGAGGGCCAGCTCTGGTTTTGACCGCCTGCTGATTGACAAGGCCTTTCAGGGCCGGGGCTATGCCAAAGCGGCCATTGCCGCTCTGCTGGAACGGCTTCGGCAGGAGTACCCCTGCCGCCGGGTCTCCTGAGCGTATACGGCGACAACGCCGCGGCCATTCATTTGTACCAGCAGGCCGGGTTTTCTTTTTAACGGCGACTACGATACTAAAGGCGAGCGCGTTATGGTTCTGGATTTCCCGGAAACCGGGCCGGCAGAAACGTAACGCTGCACAGCGTTGTAAATAAAAAGGCGCGCAGTGCTTTTCGCACTGCGCGCCTTGTACCGGAGCAACCTATTGGTTCAGGCCAATAAAACGAAGTAACCGCCTGCCTTCCACAACTAGCGGTTCTTCTTGTAACATGTGGGGACAAACCGTTTTCCGACACGGTTCGGCATTCGCTTCTTGCATTTTGTCAAACCATGTGGTATGCTGAACGCGGTGCTGCCGATAAACGGCAAAGCGGTTTGTTCCCCGCATCAACGGGGGGCACTTCTTGTTCCCCGTTCTTTACGAAAGGGGGGCTGTCCTATGGTTACATATTCTGATCTGATTCAGACTGGAATTCTAGTCATTATATGTACCCAGAATTCTGGACACATAAAAAATTGAATTAGGTGCACATGGATGCCTCTCTGAATTTTGTAGGAGGCATCCATTTTGTTTTCTTGGATTCTTTCGTTGTTGTAGTAATTTATGTCGCCGTCAACAGCCATGGCAAATGTTTCAAAAAGAGGAATACTCTTTTTCATGCCCGTAGAACATCTCGTTTTTCATCCGTCCAAAGAAGGTCTCCATGATGCAATTGTCGTAACAGTTGCCCTTCCTTGACATGGATTGAATGATTTTGTGATCTTTAAGTGCCTGCCTGAAGTACACGTGCTGGTACTGCCACCCTTGATCAGAGTGAAAGATCAGGCCATCTACAGAGGGAAACTTCGTAAAGGCGCCGGCCAACATTCTCTGGATCTGTTCCATATTGGCACTTTGAGATAAATCATAAGAAATGATTTCGTTTGTGTTCATGTCGAGTATGGGAGAGAGATAACACTTCCCCACGAAAACCGAACTGAGATACATCGGTAGTCCATTTTTGCATAGGAGCTGTCGTGCTGAAATCCCGGTCAAGGATATTCTCAGCAACCTTGCCGACCTCGCCCTTGTAGGAATGATACTTTTCCTTTGGGCGCTTTCCTGCCAACCCCATAGTGTGCATAAGCCGTTGTACCCGCTTATGATTGACCTTGTGGCCGCGCTTTATCAGTTCCTGATATACTCTTCGCACACCGTAGCGGCCTTTATGCTGTGAGAAAATGTCTTTGATTTCATCTGCCAAGCAATGGTTTCGAACAGCAACTTGATCGGCCTTGCTCAACTCAAAATAATAGGTAGACCGTGCCATCTGCATAGATTTCAACAGATATTTCAATTGGTATCCTTTTTCACGCAGCTCTTTGATGATCGCTGCTTTCTCGCCTTGAGTTGCGCTGCGTGCCTCTCTTCTCTCAAGGCGATCTCTTTTTTATAACTTCATTCTCCGCCTTTATATACTCGTTTTCTGCCCGAAGCCGGATCAATTCTTCTCGTTCGGATTCATTCAGTGGCCTTGCTTCTTCCTTTTTCATTTGGGGTACCCCTTTACTTGGACGACCTTTTTTTCATTTCTACCAGGCCATTATACCCCTTTTTTGTTTTATAGTTTTGAACCCATTGATACAATAGTCTATCTTGAATACCGGCCTCGATTGCCATTGACACACAGGATTTTCCGGACATTACTTGGGATACTAGTTCCAGCCGTTCTTCTGGTGTCCAGTTCCTGTTGAAATTTTTTTTGTGTTTCAGTGCATAGTTCTCCCGAAAGGGACCGCGGCTATCCTCTGATACTTACCCATTTCTTTTTGTTCATAGTCATATGTGTAGATAATAATACCCTCTACTGGGTGTTTATCCCGAATCTAAGGCTTCCATTTACTTCTTCGCTGAAGCAATACAAATTCTTAACCGGCGTTTCTGGCAGCATGCCAATCTTCTCCAACACTTCATCTAGTAAATACTGCTTGTTTGTGGCCACAACGTCCCTCACAATCATGCTACAATTATAGTAAAATTTTCACTAAATTGATACATTCACTTGACATGCGAGTGACATCACTTTATATTAAAAGTAGTAAAAAAATTTTTTTCACCCTCAAAATCAAAATCGTTTAATTCCGGGGAAGTCCAAAAATTCAGAAAGTGTCATATTAAACGTAATCGCAATTTTGTGTATGGTTTGAAGTTTTGATTTTGGGATCTTCCATGTAAAATACTATCCACTGTAGCCTGACTCAGGCCGCTCATATTAGCAAGCGCGTTGATCGACCATCCGCGCCGTTTGCAGAGCGCTTGGATTCTGTCTGCGATAATTTGACCATACGCTGCATCTTTATCCATCATTGTATAACCTTGCTATCCTTTATATTTTATCATTCATAGGATAGCAATAATTTTTACCATTATTACTGATGCATCATTAACTCTACAGCATATACAGCTCTTACATCAATCTACATAAAGGAACAAAAATTATGAATTGTCCGGAATCGTATATCAAAAACCTATATAAAACTTTTTTATGGAGCACCAGCGATGCTCCCGCGGAAGGCGTCACGCCCTTTGCCCAGCAGCCGGAGCATACCATCTGGACGTTTCAGGCGGAACTGCGCGAAATCCAGGACGCCCTCTCTCCGCGGGGGCCGGAGAGCCTCGCCGCCCTGGAGCACGCCCTTTCCATCGGCCGCGCCTGGTGGGAGCAGTGCGGCCTGACGCTTTTCCGTCAGGGCGTCCGCGTTTCCAGGCTCCCCTGTCTTATCTGCGCGAAACCGTGGGCGTGTCCAGCTATGAAGACTGCGGCCTGCTTTCCCTCTCTTTCCTGTCCAACGAACGCCAGCTGGATTATATCCCGCCCTTTGCCGATCTGCTCCATGAGGAAGCCCTGCCCTGCCGCCGGCTTCATGCCGATCTGCTGGAGGCGCAGGAGGATCTGTGCGAGCTGCCCGATGCCCACTGGGACGAAGATGACGTTTCCGAATTTTACTGCGCCCAGCTGGGCATGTGTCAGGCCTGCTCGGAGGAAATGTACGCCTACGGCCCAGTGCAGTACGGCCGGAAAAAGAACCATAAACGGATCCCCGGAAGGCTTCTGCCTTCCGGGGATTTCTTTAATCAGCGCAAAAAGCCCCTTTTGTATGTTCCGGCCGGAATGCCATACAAAAAAGGGGTTTTTATATGGGGAACCCCGCGCCCATAAAAGCCATACATTGGGTTGAATTGCTCTGACCGCCCAGGCGGTCAATGGTACCGGCGGACCGGGCCGTTTTCCCACCATTCAAAGCAAATCGAAATTTACTTTTACCAGTTCAATCAGAGCGGTTTCGCTGGCATCGCCGCGGCGCACGCCGGTGCGGGTGATGCGGTGTAGCCGCCGTGACGTTCAGCATAGCTGCTGGGAGCAATTTCTTAAACAGCTTCTTGACGACGTCTCTCTGGTAATGAAGCTCATGGCCTGACGATAGGCGGCCAGGTCGTTCTTCTTGCCGAGGGTAATCATCTTCTCTGCCAGCGGCGCAACTCCCTTGCAGCGCATCAGCGTGGTTTTCCATCTTTCCCTTGTCCAGGAAATCGGTCACCTGCTGGCGCAGCATGGCCTTGCGCTGGGCGAGTGGTCTTGCCGAGCTTACGGGTTCGGGCATGTATCTTCTCCTCCTTGTGTAGGAATTGTGTTGGCCATCAACGGATGGCCGGCTTAGTTGTTGTCGTCATCCGCCAGGCACAGGCCCATCATGGCCAGCTTGTTGATGACTCCTCCAGGGACTTGCGGCCCAGGTTGCGGACCTTCATCATATCGTCCTCGGTCTTGGAAATCAGGTCGGCGACGGTGTTGATGTTGGCGCGCTTGAGGCAGTTGAAGCTGCGCACGCTCAGGTCCAGCTTCTTCAATCGTCAGTTCCAGCACCTTGTCCCGCTGGGTCTCCGTCTTTTTTTCCACCACGGTGGTGTTTTCCACCGTATAATTGACCTTTTGACACGGGGGTATAGACCGAGTCCACGGGGATCACCCCGATCACCGTCTGGGGGTCTTGTTCCGGTCTGCGGGGACATAACCTCTGCCGTGGGACAAGGTCAGTTCCATATTCAGAACCGCCTCAGGCCCCAGCGTTGCGATGGGATGCTCGGGGTTAAGGATCTCCACCTCGCTGTCAGCTTTGATATCACCGGCAGTGACAACCCCTCGCCGGAGGCCTCAATGTACACTGTTTTGGTACCCTCGCTGTACAGCTTGGCAATGATCCCTTTTACGTTCAGGACGATTTCTGTTACGTCCTCTTTCACACCGGGGATCGAGCTGAACTCATGCTGCACCCCTGCAATCTTGATGCTGGTGACTGCAGTGCCGGGCAAAGAGGACAGCAGAATCCGGCGAAGAGAGTTGCCTAACGTGGTGCCATAGCCGCGCTCCAACGGTTCGACAATGCACTTGCCATAGGAGTTGTCTCCCGGCTTCTCGATGCATTCGATGCGCGGCTTTTCGATTTCTACCATTTGTTACCCTCCTTCTTACGTCGGCAGACCGGCGGCCTGCCGTATCGTCATTCCGTTTTCCTGCCGAGGGTAGCGTATTATTTGGAGTACAACTCGACGATGAGGTGTTCCTCAATGGGCATGTCGATGTCTTCACGGGCGGGCAGCTTGGTCACCGTGCCCTTCAGGGCGTTCTTTTCCCGCTCCAGCCACTGGGGCGGGGTGACCATCACGGCATCCTCACCGGTCAGTCTCTTAAACTTCACGGAGGAGCGGCTCTTCTCCGCAACCTCCACCACATCGCCGGGCTTCACCAAATAGGAAGGAATGTTGACTCTCTTGCCGTTGACGGTAAAGTGGCCATGGTTCACCAGCTGGCGGGCCTCACGGCGGGTCATGGCAAAGCCCAGACGGTACACCACGTTGTCCAGGCGGCGCTCCACCAGGATCAGCAGGTTCTCGCCGGTCTTGACGGCCATACGGGTGGCCTTCTCATAGTAGGAGCGGAACTGCTTCTCCAGGATGCCATAGACAAACTTGACCTTCTGCTTCTCCGTCAGCTGCAGGGCATACTCGCTCTTTTTCTTTCTCATCTGACCGCCGGGGTTACGGTTGGTCTCCTTCTTGCTGTAACCCATAACGGTAGGAGAAATACCCAGCGCCTTGCAGCGCTTGGCGATCGGCTGTGTATTCTTTGCCATAGTTGCTTTTCTCCTTTCCTTCGATCAGACGCGGCGTCTCTTGGGGGACGGCATCCGTTGTGAGGAATGGGAGTCACGTCCTTGATCATGGTGACTTCCAGACCCACGGCCTGCAGGGCGCGGATGGCGCTTTCACGGCCGGAACCGGGTCCCTTCACATACACTTCCACGCTCTTCAGACCCAGGCCTCAATGGCCGCCTTGGCTGCGGTCTCGGCCGCAGTCTGGGCTGCATAGGGGGTGGACTTTCTGGAGCCGCGGAAGCCCAGGCCACCGGCGGAAGCCCAAGACAGGGCATTGCCGTTGGTATCGGTCACAGTGACCATGGTGTTGTTGAAGGAAGAGCGGATATGGACGGCGCCCTTCTCAATGTTCTTGCGTTCACGGCGTCTTCTGACAACCTTCTTCTTGGGGTTAGCCATAGCGATTCTTCCCTCCCTTACTTCTTCTTGTTGGCGACGGTGCGCTTGGGGCCCTTGCGGGTGCGCGCGTTGGTCTTGGAGCGCTGACCGCGGACGGGCAGGCCCTTGCGGTGCCGCATGCCGCGGTAGCAGCCGATCTCGGTCAGGCGCTTGATGTCCATCGCCACATTGCGGCGCAGGTCGCCTTCGACCATGTAGCCATGGCCGATGACATCACGCAGAGCAGCTTCATCCTGCTCGGTGAGGTCCTTGACCGGGTATCGGGGTTAATGCCCGTCTCCGCCAGGATCTTGTTGGCGCTGGTGCGACCGATCCCGTAAATATAGGTGAGGGCGATCTCGATTCTCTTATTCTTCGGCAGGTCAACGCCGGAAATTCTTGCCATACTTCTTCAGCGCCTCCTTCTTAACCTTGTCTCTGCTTGTGCTTGGGGTTTTCGCAAATGACCATGACTTTGCCCTTGCGCTTGATGATCTTGCACTTCTCGCACATGGGCTTGACAGACGGTCTGACTTTCATAACTTTTTACCTCCTGTAAGCCTGTTGCTTTACTTGGTGGATTTGCTTCGCCAGGTGATCCGACCCCGTGTCAGATCATACGGGGAAATCTGGACCGTTACCTTGTCACCCGGCAGAATACGGATGAAATTCATCCTGAGCTTTCCGGAAATATGAGCCAGAATGATATGGTCGTTTCCGATGTCAACCCGGAATGTGGTGTTGGGCCCTCCAGCTCGATCTTCCCCGCTGCGCGGGGCATGTTGCGGAGAACGCGTTGTGCCGTTCCTGTTTTTTCTGCGCGCCAGGCGCACCTGAGCGCGCAGATCTGCTGATCCATTACAGTTTCCATCCGTACTCTTCCCAGCTGGCGTCCAGCGCGGTCAGAAGCGCTGCGCTTCTTCGGAGATCTTCCCGCAAGGGAAGGTGGCCGCAGCAGTCGCCGTGGTATCGCCAAGGAACGCGCCCACGTCGATGC
>VOFH01001360.1_pt1 | contig 30663 bp, 27 predicted proteins | sample 5384091 | NCBI WGS metagenome assembly VOFH01 (sample SAMN12384727, study PRJNA508395) | human gut metagenome | isolation source: healthy gut G | host: Homo sapiens
GCTGCATTCTGATCTGGCCGGAGCGCCCCGGCTCGTGGAAAAACGGCGCAGCCGCCGCACGCAAAGCGTTCCGCAACGTTATCGCCGCCATTGCCGAGAGTGAGACGGTCTATGTCGCCGTGAATCCGCACTCGCGCCCCTCGGCCGAACGGATGCTCGCCGGAATGGCCAACGTCCGCCTGCTGGACCTTGACAGCGACGATGCCTGGGCGCGCGACGTTGCCCCGACATTTGTCCGCCGGGCCGCCGACGGCGCGGTGCGCGGCGTCAACTGGCGCTTCAACGCCTGGGGCGGCGAGGTCGACGGCCTGTACGCCCACTGGGAGAAGGACGATGCCTTTGCGGGCGGCCTGTTGGATACGCTCGGCTTCCGCGGCTATGATGCCGCGCCGTTCGTGATGGAAGGCGGCGCCGTCCACAGCGACGGCGAGGGCACGCTGCTCGTCACGGAGGCCTGCCTCCTGAGCGCCGGGCGCAATCCGCAGCTCACGAAGGACGAGATCGCCGCGGCGCTCTGCCGCATGCTCGGCGCGAAAAAGATCCTCTGGCTGCCTCGCGGCATCGACGGCGACGAGACGAACGAGCACGTCGACAACGTCTGCGCCTTTGTGCGGCCGGGTGAGGTCGTGCTCGCGTGGACGGACGATCCCGCAGACCCGCAGTATGCCTGCTCGCAGGCCTGCCTGCGTTATCTGGAGGGCGAGACGGACGCGCAAGGCCGCCGCATCCGCGTGCATAAGCTGCCCATCCCCCGCGTGCCGGTCCTTGTCACGCAGGAGGACCTCGAGGGCTATACGTTTGAAGACGGCGAGGACGTCCGCGAGGTCGGCGAACGGCTGGCCGCATCCTATGTGAACTACTACTGCGCAAACGGAGCCATTGTGCTGCCCGCATTCGGCGGCGAGAACGCCGCGTCGGACGCGCAGGCCGCGGCCATTCTGGCCGGACTGTTCCCGGAGCGCCGCATCATCTCCGTCTATGCCCGCGAGATCTTAACGGGCGGCGGCAATATCCACTGCATCACGCAGCAGATCCCGGAAGGAGCGAAATTATGAGAAATATCACCGTGGCAGCCATCCAGATGCGCTGCGTCCCCGATCCCGCCGAAAATCTGCGCACGGCCGAGCGCCTCGTGCGGCAGGCCGCCGGGCAGGGCGCGCAGGTCATCCTGCTGCCGGAGCTGTTCGAGCGGGAGTACTTCTGCCAGCAGCGCCGCTACGATTTTTACGCCTATGCCACGCCGACGGACGAAAATCCCGCCGTGCAGATGGGAATCCGTCTGGCGCGGGAGCTGCACATTGTGCTGCCCATCAGCTTCTTTGAGCGCGACTGCAACAATTTCTACAACACCGTTGCCTGCATCGACGCGGACGGCACGCTGCTCGGGACGTACCGCAAGACGCACATTCCCGACGACCATTATTATCAGGAAAAGTTCTATTTCACGCCCGGCGACACCGGCTTCCGCGTGTTCCGGACGAAATTCGGCTGCATCGGCGTCGGCATCTGCTGGGATCAGTGGTTCCCGGAGACGGCGCGGTCCATGGCCCTGCTCGGGGCGGAGCTGCTGCTCTATCCCACGGCCATCGGCTCGGAGCCGATCCTGGAATGCGACTCCATGCCGCACTGGCAGCGCTGCATGCAGGGCCACGCCGCGGCGAATCTCATGCCCGTCATTGCGGCCAACCGCATCGGCACGGAGGCCGTGCTCCCCTGCCCCGAAAACGGCGGCCAGCGCTCGGAGCTGTGCTTCTACGGCTCGTCGTTCCTGACGGATGAGACCGGCGCGCTGCTGCAGTGCGCCCCGCGTGATGCGGAAGCCGTGCTGCTGCAGACCTATGACCTCGACGCGCTGCTCGAGAGCCGCAGCTCGTGGGGGCTGTTCCGCGACCGCCGCCCGGAATATTACGGCGCCATCACCCACCGCGCGCAGGATGATCTGACGCGATAAAGTAATTTAAAAAACCATACCGGCAGCTGTGAATGAACAGCAGCCGGTATGGTTTTATTATTTCCGGCGCAGATACTGTGCCACAGTGTCCGGCTCCGGGAAGAGGGAGGCCTGATGGATGTTGACCCGTTCGAGCTGCTGCACAATAGCCGCCTTGCAGCCTGCCGGGATCCGCAGCTCCTTGAGCACATGCTTCCTCAGCTTCCGGTCACTGTCCGCCTCGTCCGTGTCGAGGCCCGACAGCAGGAACGCGCCGTCCTGCCGGAGGATGCGTGGGTTGTCCTGATTACTCTGAACAAAGACAGGACGCAGCAAATCAAATGGGCGAATATCGCGCGTGAAGGCATTGTTCTCCTTCTGAATGTCATAATACAGCCGCTCGAGGACAGCGTCGTCATATTTCTGGTTGCTCTTCTGCGGGAATTTGCCCGGCCGGAGCATGTAGCGGTACGACAGAGCCTCGAGATGGCGCTGATCCGCATGGCTCAGCTCCGGCAGATGGGACAGCATCTGCACACGGTCACTGGAGGCATAGGCCACATCTGCGGCCTCCACACAGAACACGATGACCTTGCCGTCGCAGTCAGGCTCCGCTGCGCAGGCAAAATACAGGGCAACGAGCGGATTTGCCGTGATATCGAGCAGGCGCGTCGGCGCACCGTAGTGCTGCATGTACGTCAGCTTTTCCAGATAGCGGCGGCCCGCGAACGGAGCCGGGCAGCGCACCTGCAGCTCATGGAAATAGAAGTCCTCCGGCTTTTCCCCGGTGCGATAGACACCGGGTGCGAGCAGGTAGCGCTCATTTGCCGCGCCGCGGTAGAAAAAGCGCAGCCGCTCACGGGAAAGCGCCTGCTCTGCGCTCCCTGCCTCCGGGAAGCAGGCGTCATAGAACGCCGCGGAATAGGCCCGGCTTCTGGCCGCCGCCAGCCCGGCAGCGTCGCCGCCCTCGAACAGGCGGATCTGCTCCCCGGCATCCGGCTCCCGCAGCGCCTCGGTCAGGCCCTCCCGGTCCGGCGTCGCATCGGCGGCGAGCCGCTTCCGGAAGCCCTCCAGCTCCGCATTCTCCGGGAAAAACGCCTGCAGAAATTCCTGCAAATTCTGACATTCCTTCATGAAAACGCGCCCTCTTTCTCTCTGATTTGCGCAGGGAATGGGCCTCAGTCGCCCAAGGGGATCTTCGTGTTTGGGTCCGGGCCGAGCGTACCGTGCTCGGGAATGGTGCAGTAGGAGACGGGTTTTCCGTCCTCAAATGTGATCTGGTAGCCGTGACCAGGGTCCGGTGTCCAGACAAAGCGATGCGGCATACCGGGGAACCAGCGGTACATCAGCCCGCCGATCACGCCGCCGTGCGCGACGATGACCGTGTCCTTCCCCTGCGCCAGAATGGGGGCAAGCGCCTGCAGCGCGCGGTCCGTCAGGCCGTTCCAGCTCTCGCCGCCGGGGCAGACGTTGTTTTCATAATCGCCGCTGCACCACGCGCGGAAGGCCGGGTCGTCCTTCAGGTCCGCGTAGGTCTTTCCTTCGAATTCGCCGAAGCGCATCTCCTGCATGCCGGGGAGCGTGCCGTGCGGCCGGTCGCCGTACAGGGCGGCAAACGTCTGCTCCGTGCGGGTCATGCCGCTGGTAAAATACCGCTCCGCCTCCGGATAGCCGCCGCCGTCGCGCAGCGCGTGCAGGGCCTCGATGCCATCAGGCAGCAGCGGCAGGTCCATCGCGCCATAATAAAGCCTGCGGATGTTGCCCTCCGTCAGGCCATGCCGAATCAGGGTCAATTTCACTTTAACCGTTCCTCCAGTCCGCAAAATATCCGGCTGACGTGCTCCGCTCGGGCCGCAAGGCCCTGCAGCACCGCGCCGTGCACCTCGCGCCAGCGGCGCTCCGCCGCATCGAGCGGCACGACACCGGAGCCGATCTCGCGTGAGATGACAAATGCATCCCACGTCAGCGGCAGCAGGCGGTCCAGCACCTGCTGCGCCGTCTCGCCGCGGTTGGAAGCCGCGCGCGTCAGCGCTTCGAGATGGCGGCAGCAGCGCACGGGCGCTTCGGGCCAGCCATCCTTCAGGTCGAACACCGGTCCGACCATGCCACCCATGCCGTCCAGCTGCCGGAAGCCGTACCATACCGCCAGCCCGTAGCCCGCTGCTGCCGCCAAGGGGGCGAAGCTGCGGTCCGTGACCAGCGGTACGGCGATCGCCGCCGCCAGCAGCACCGCCAGCGCCGCAGCATAGCCGCCGTGGCGGCCCATAGCGGCGTATTGGCTGGTACCCATGGGCCGCAGCTTCAGTACCGCCAGTCCCGCACAGGCCCGTGTGGCCACCGGGATCAGCAGCAGCCCCCACAGGCTTTCGTCGGCGCTGCCGGAGAGGAATACGCTCCACTGGCACAGGGCCAGCAGCACCATGCCGATGACGGCGAAGGCTCCGCAATGGGAGTCCTTCAGGATGCGCTGGCGGGTGGCCAGCTCCCGGCGGGACAGCACGGCGTCGCATACGTCCATGTAGCCGTCCAAGTGCATGAAGCCCGTCACCAGCCACGGGAGCGCCGCCATGAGGAAGGCGTACAGCCCGCCGATGGCGGCATGGCGCAGCAGCAGATACAGGCCCAGCCAGATGCCGCCCACCGCCAGTCCCACCAGCGGCAGACACACCAGCATTTTCTCACGAGCCTTCTCGTTCCACCGCCGCAGGGGACAGGGGATCGCCAAAAACATCCCCCAGGCCATGGAAAACCCGTCCAGCCACTCACTCAAAGCGCCACGCTCCTTTCCACAGGCGGGGCAGTCCCGCCGTCAGCTCACATACCACGTCAAATTCCGCCGCCAGCCTGCGGCAGATCTCCGCAAGGCCCCGGCGGTATGTCTCCGTCCACGTCTCGTAGGTCACGCCGTCCCGCCACAGCTCGTCGCAGACGCAGACAAAGTGGGCCGGGTGACGGCTGACGACCAGCAGTTCCTCCGCCGTGCGTCGGGGGGCTTCTCCGTCCGGTTCCGGGGCGGAGAACATCTGGCAGGCCAGACACGCCGTGACGCTATCAAAGAGCACCGTCCCCGCCGGGGACACCCGCACCAGTGCCTCCGGCAGCTGCCGGCCCTGCTCAATGGTCTTGAAGCCCCAGCCGTCCCGCTCCGCCAGATGCCGTCGGACGATGGCCCGGTCCTCGCCGTCTCTGGGCTCCAGCGTGGCCCAGTAGTACATGGGCGCCCCGGCGGAGAGCCGCCGGGCCATATGCTGGCCCATCATGCTCTTGCCGCTTTTGCTGCCGCCTAACAGAAGGATCCTCATGGCATCACCGTAAAGCTGTCCTGCGCCCGGATGGGGGCCAGGTAGTCGTCGTTGATGGCCGCCTCCGGGAAGGTCGCCATACCGTCCATGACGGCGCAGGCGGCCTCAGTATCTGAAACATCACCGGACAGCCGCTGCCCTCACCCAGCCGCATCCCCAGCAGCAGGAAGGGCGCAAGGCCCCAGCTCCTCCGCAGCGCGGCGGTAGCCCGGCTCCTTTGAGGCATGGGACAGGAAGATCGCATCCCGCGCAGCCGGGCACAGGCGCACGGCACACAGGGCTGCGACCACGGAGATGAGCCCGTCGGCTACGGCCGGGACATGCGCTGCGGCAAGGCCCAGAAAGGCCCCCGTCATGGCCGCAAGGTCCAGCCCGCCCACGGCTGACAACACGCCGACGGGGTCTGCCGGGTCCGGCCGGTGCAGCACCTGTTCGATGACCTGTTTTTTCTTTTCAAAGGCCGCATCCGTCAGCCCGCCGCCCCGGCCGGTGACGGCCTGCGCCGGGGCATGGGTCAGGGCTGCCAGCACCGCCGCCGAGGTGGTGGTGTTGCCGATGCCCATCTCCCCGATGCCCAGCGCCTGAACGCCGTCGGCGGCGGCCTGCGCCGCCAGCTCCATGCCGACGGAAATGGCCGTCAGCGCCTGCTCCCGCGTCATGGCGGGCTCCCGCGCGATATCGCCGGTGGAGCGGCGGATCTTCCGATTCACGATCTCCGGGCAGCGGACATCCGCGTCGATGCCGACGTCCGTCACGACGACGGAATCGCCAAAGGCCGCCGCCAGGGCGGACATGCCCGTGATATGCCGTGTCATATTGATAGACTGACTGAGCGTGACCGAGACCGGCGTTGCCGAAACGCCCTCAGCCGTAACGCCGTTATCCGCCGCGAACACGAGCACGCGGCAGCGGTCGATCCGATTTTTCACCCGTCCGGTCAGTGCCCGCCAGCCGGATGGAGTACATCCTCCAGCGCGCCCAGACTGCCGGGCGGCTTGGCCAGCTCCGCCTGACGGCGGGCGGGCAGCGTCCATCGCGGCGCGGTCCGCCGGGCGGATGGAGCGCAAAAAGGTCTGAAATTCCTGCTCTGTCATGGTTCCTCCAGATAGCCCCGCGCGCAAAGCCAGCGCAGCGAGGGCTCACAGTTCTGATTTTCGATCGTATAATCCGCCGCCGGGCTCAGCTCCGCCAGCGCGGCAAGGATATCCGGCATCGGGATCATGCCCTGCCCGAGCGCGTCGTGCAGGTCCCAGTCGCCGTCGTTGTTGTGCAGGTGCACATGGCGCAGCCACGGGGCCATCGGCGCGATCCAATCCAGAGGCGGCGTTTCGCTCACGCGGGTATTGGCATGGCCGACATCGAGGCACAGGCCGAAGCGTGGGTCATCGACGCCCGCAGCGATCTGCACGAGCATATCCGGCCCCGGCTCCATCACGTTTTCCAGCGCAAGCACCATATCCTCCGGGACCTCCCGCAGAAATTCCCGCCAGAATTCGACGGACCGGGCAATGAACCACTCCGGAAAGTACACGAGCGGGATATAGCCGCTGTGTACCACGATGCGCCGGATGCCGAGTGACAGCGCCGTCTGGACGGTCTGCCGGAAGCGCAGCATGACGACCTCGCGCACGCGCGGGTCGATGGCGCAGGGCGACAGCTCCGCAAACGGCGCATGCAGCCAGAGAGAGCCGATCCCGCTGCAGCGCGCCCGCGCAGCCTCCATGGCCGCAGGTTCTTCCAATTTCCGCGCCTCGCAGAAATCCGTCAGCTCCAGCCCAAGGCCCCATTTCCGGGCCAGCGAAGCCGCATTTTCATCCATCCCGGAGAGAAACAACTTTCCGCTTAAAGCCTGCATGCCTTCCCCTCACTTTCAAAGCTGCACCGCACATTTTTTCAAAGCCGCACCGCACGATTCCGTAAGAGCATTCGGCGAAGGCCGAAGATGCAATCGCGTGGTGCTGCCTCAATATAATATCACAAAAAGCGGCGGATGCCAACATCAATCTCGATGCGGCATCCGCCATTTTCGCAGCATCCCCGCACCGCCGCAGAGCGGTACGGGAGCGCCATAGTCTCAGGGAATCTCCGAACCAATCGTCTGCGGCTGAGCCGCGAAGCTTCTGCCGATTGATTCAGCGCTTTCCTTACTTGCCGAGGGAAGCGAAGCGCATCAGCAGCGTTGCGACCTCTGCGCGGGTCGCCGTGCCCTGCGGCTCGAGGCGGCCGTTGCCCATACCGCGCAGCAGGCCGACGGCAACTGCCCAGCGCACCGCTGCGAGCGCATAGGAGCTGACCTGCATCCCATCGGAGAACTGCGACAGATCATCGCGTGCGCCGGTGACAGCTCCGATCTTTTCCGCATAGCGGACGATCATCGTGACCATCTGCTCGCGGGTCACCGGGGACTCGGGGGCGAACGCCGTGGTGGACACGCCGTTGATCACGCCGGCCGCATAGGCCCAGCGGACTGCATCGGCATACCAGGCATCGGCAGCGACATCCGCAAACGGGAGCGCCGCGGAGCTTGCCGGGCTGCCTGCCACGCGCCAGAGCACCATGGCGAACATCGCGCGGCTCATCTGACCGTTCGGGCGGAACGTGCCGTCCTCAAAGCCGATGAACAGATGGTTCGTGATGGCATAGTCCGTGCTGAGGTGATACCACTGCGCGGGATCAAGATCCGGGAAGGCGCGGCTCGGGCAGTTCGCACCGCCGTCACACACCGGGGCCTTGCCCGTCACCGTGACGACACACTGGCTGTAGGTGTGGTTGCTGTCGCCCGTCGTGAGGACGTAGACGCCTGCGGTGTCAAAGTGCCAGGCAAACGTGCCGTCCGCGGCCGTCCTGCCGAGCAGCTCGCCGCCGCAGAAGATCTGCACGCCCTCTGCCGGAGCAACACCGGTTCCCATCTGGTACACCGTTGCCGTGAACGTCTCGCTCTCCTCTGCGGTGAGCGCGGTCTCGTGGAACCAGACGTTGTACTTATAGCCGTAGTAGCTGTCGGAGTCGGCCGTCGACTCGTTGGCAAACACGCCGTAGATGCCGCCGGCCGTGACGGGGACCGTCAGCGGGGAGGACGTATCATACGCGCCGTTCACGAAGTAATACTGGCCCCAGTATGCCACTGCCGCATTGGCCGCGTTGAAGTCTTCCGGGCCGGTCAGGCTGCCGATGTAGCCATATTCGCTGACCGTGAGGACATAGTCCTCGCCGAAGCCCTGCTGCAGCGCCTCTGCGACCGTGCTGGAGGAAGAGACCTCCAGCGTGCGGTCGATCGCGCCGATGCCGTTCACGCCCGTTAGGCGGACCGTGACCGTCGCCTTGAAGGGCTTCTCCGTCACATGGACGCGGCACTGGCTGTAGGTGTGCAGCTCGTCGCCGGTCGTGAGCACATAGTCGCCCGCATGCTCAAAGCGGCAGATAACCTTGCCGTTCTCATCGCTGACGCCCATCACATTGCCGTCCGCGTAGACCTTCACGCCTGCCTGCGGCACGGCGGTATTGCCCTGCATCTGGTAGACCGTGACGTCAAAGGCCGTCTCGGCCTCGGCGGTAACGCTGCGCTCGTGGATCCAGACGTTGTACTTGTAGCCGTAGTTCTCGCCGGTCGTGTTCATCTCGTTGGCGAAGATACCATAGACCGCGCCGTCCGTGACAGGGACCGTCAGCGGAGAGGACGTGTCATACGCGCCGTCGATGTAGTAATACTGACCCCAGAACTCAACGCCCGCATTGGCGGCGTTGAAATCGTCCGGGCCGGTCAGACTGCCGATGTAGCCATAGCCGCTGACCGTGAGCGTGTAGTCCTCGCCAAGGCCCTCCTGCAGAGCCTCTGCCACGGTCTTATCCGACGTCGTGTCGAACGTGCGGTCCACTGCGCCGACGCCGTTCACGCCGGTCAGCACGACCGTGACCGTCGTCCTGACGGGAGGCTGGTCGCCGCCCGGGTTCGGACCGTCCGTTCCGAGGACCGTCATGGTGGCGGAGACCTTCTGACCGGTCAGCTTGGAGAAGTAGTCGTCATACCATGCGCCGGACGTAATCTTCTTGGCATACTTGGCAAAGACGGCATGCTCCAGCACGCTCTCAACGGTGACGGACGTGTTGTACTTCGGCTGCGTCAGCACCAGATTCTCATGGGCAATGACGGCCGGATTGCTGGACTTGAACTTGTTGTACTGCTCCTGACCGCCGACGGAGGAATAATCCGCCTGATCTCCGGCCACGATGCCCGCACCATGCGCGTCGCGGTAGTCATACAGCCACGTCAGGCCGCCGTTCTCGCCCGCAACGGCCTCGCGGAAGGCGTGCAGGCTCTTCGTCACGGCGTACTGCGACTCGTTCGCTCCGTCGTTCAGGCCGTCCCAGTAGTGAGCCTTGACCTGCTCCATGAGGTTCAGCGCATCGTCAAGCTCCGCCTTTGTCAGCGGCAGGACCTTGAGGGCGATCTGCTTCTGCACGGAGACGTCCTTTGTCTTGTGCTGCATGGTGACGGTCAGCGTCACCTCCGCCGCGGCTTCGCCGGGCATCGGGCGGTAGATATTGGCGCGGTAGGCGTTGATCTCGGCCACATCCGGATCGCCCGAAGTGACGATGAACTTATAATCGTCATAGTTCTCAATGCCGGTGGCGCGTGCCGTGAGGAGCTGGATGTCGCCGTTCACAGCCTCGGGGTCGATGACCTCGCCGGTCACAACATAGGTCAGCTTCGTGACGAGATAGTTCTCGTCAAGCTCCTTCTGCATCTGCTGACGCAGCGGCTCGAGATCCTCGGCCGGGAGCGTCAGACGGAAGCCCTCGGCCTGCAGCGAGCTCTCGTTGAGCTGGAACGTCAGGGTCGGATAGAGATGGACCTTCGTGTCAACGCTCGGGCGTGTGACGCGGCCCGTCAGGACTTCGCCCGCCGTGCTGCCCTCGATGGAGATCAGCTTGGAATCGGATGTCCAGGCGAACGTGACGAACGGATAAGCGCCGGTACGCTGCGGGAGCTGCAGGTCGGAGATAATCTCCGCTTCGCTTGTATTCTGATTGCGGATGGTATCGAACGTAACGGAGGCCGCCGCCTTTTCGAGGTAATCCCGGACGGTGTCCAGATCCCAGTTCAGGATGACCATCGCCGTGATATCCGCGCTGCTCTCGCCGCGCGTAAGCGTCAGCTCCACGCCGGAGACGCGGGCAAAGTGCGCCGCAAGGCCCAGCGTTGCGGGGTCCGCGTTGAAATAGGTGATCTTGCCGTCGGCCGCGATGCCGGTCGTCTGCGCCACATCCATCGGATAATCGAGCGCGCCGGGATCCTTCACGGTGACGGTGATGCCGTCAAGGTTATTTCTGCTCAGATAGTTTTCCACATAGGTGCAGAGGTTCGTATCCGTACCGGGGACCGGGTTCAGCGTGGACTTGCTGTCCAGCAGGGACTTGGCCGCCGTGACGAGCTCGTCGTTCTGCGCCTTCAGGGACTTCACCGTGATGAGGAAGGTCTTCGTGCCGGTCTCGCCGCCATAGGCCAGCGTTGCCGTCAGCTTCACATAGACCGTTCCCGTGGACGGGAGCGTCACAACGCCCTCCGGCGTGATGACCGCGCCGTTCGAGCTGGCCCAGGTGATCGTGCCGTCAAAGCCCTCGACCGTCGAAGCGAGCGCCAGCGTGCAGTTCTCGGTGACGAGCGTCGGCTCGACCGTGAGCTTTTCCGCCGCGCGCGCAATGGCCTCGGCCGCCGCCGTGTTGACCACATGCGTGCCGCCCTGCCATGCCAGCAGCGGATAGCCGCCGTTGCGACCGTCATCCTGGTGGAAGGCTTCATTGCCGAGCGCGAGAACGAAGGCAGTCTCCTTCATCTCCGCGGCGGTCTTGGCCGTCGCTTCGACATTGACGCCGTCCTTCGTGTTGCCGGTCGCAGCAGAGGCGGAGCCTTCGAGATAATAGCTGTTCCGAATTTCGGCCGCATATTCGCCGACGAGCGCGCCGCAGGAAGCGCCCTTGACGCTGCCGGTGTTATAGCAGTTCGTGACCGTGGGATCCGTGCCGCCCGTGTGCTTGCCCGCGATGCCGCCGACGCAGGTCGCGCCGGTGACGGAGCCGGTGTTGTAGCAGTTCAGGATCTGCACGCTGCCGTTTTCGGTGTAGCCGACGATGCCGCCGACATAGCCGCGGTTGTTGCTGCCGCCGTTGATCGCGCCGGTGTTATAGCAGCCCGTGATGGGCGCGTAGCTTGCGCCGACGATGCCGCCGACCTTCGCGTCGGAATAGGCGCTGCTCAGCGTGCAGGTCACGCTGCCCTCGTTGCCGCAGTTCACGATCGCACCGCTGGCATAGACGCGCGCGGCGATGCCACCCGTCACGCCGCCATAGGAGGCCGCATTCGTCACGTTCACACGGCTGACGCAGCCCTCAATGCGGCCGTAGCTCTGGTTGGCGAAGGCGCCGATCGCGCCGTCGCCCTCGATCGTGCCGACAAGCGTGACATTCTTGATCACGCCGTCTGCCCCGAGGTAGCCGCACAGGCCCATCGCAGATTCGTAGGTATCGTCATTATCGCAGCTGTAATAGCCGCTGATCGTCTTGCCGTTGCCGTCAAAGATGCCGCTGTACTGCAAGTTGTACTTACCAAAGCCGCCCCAGCGGTTGGCCTTCGGAGCCTCCGTGCTGTTGAGCACGAGGTTCACCATGATGCGGGCGTTGATCGTCGTCTCACCGCCGTTGACCTTCGCGGCAAACCACGCCAGCTCCTCAGGCGTCTTGATGAGGTACCACGTCACGCCGTTTTCGGTCTTCGTCTCCGGCGCGGTATCGGAGGCCTTGCCCGTCCAGACATTGCTGCCCTCCTCGAGTCTGACCGTAACAGTCAGATCCTTGCCCGCGACCGTGAAGGAACCGGCCACATTCAGATAGCCGTCCAGCATGACGGCATAGGAATAGGTGCCGTCCGGCAGGCTGTAGACGCCGTTCACCGCCGTCTGCTCGCCGCCCTCGGCATGCGTCACGGTAATGTCCGCGCTGCTCAGCGCGCTGCCGTCGTCCGCCTTCACGGTGGCAATGCGCACACTATGGCGCGCCGCCTGCTGCAGCGTGACATGCAGGCTGTCGTTTTCGCCCGTGACCGTCAGGCTGCCCGACGCGGTCTCGTAGCCGAACAGGCTCGCCTCATAGGTGTAGCTGCCCTTCGGCAGGCGCCATGCGCCGTTCACGGCGCTCCACTGCTTGCCATCGGCATCGCGAAGAACGAGCTTTGCCTCGGCCGGGGTCAGCGTCACGCTGACGGGATAGGTGCGCACCGACAGCGTGACCGTGATGGTGCGGCCTGCGCCGTCGATCGTAAAGCTTCCGGTCACATCGTCGCACTCATCGCGCGTGACAAGATAGGTATAGCTGCCGGAGACAAGGCGATAGGTGCCGTCCTCCTCCGGGGTCTGCTCCACGTTCTGCGCATCGTAGACATGGACGGAAGCGCCGGTCATGTTGACGGAGAACGCCACGATGAGCTTGGCGTCCGCATCCTGCCAGGCAAGGACGGGATAGCCGCTGTTCTGATTCTTCGCGTCGTTCACGAATGCGCCGCCGAGCTTCAGCACGGTGTCGAACGACTTCAGCTGCTCTTCCGTGAGGGCAGTCGTGTCGCCGGAGCCGCTGCCGATGGCCTGCGTGCCCGTGAGGTAATAGCAATTCGAAACGGAGCCGCCGTTTTGGCCGATGAGCGAGCCAGCATAATTATAATTGCCCGCTGCCGCCAGTGTGATCGCACCGGCATTGTAGCAGGACGTCACGGTCGTGTTCGAATCCGTCTGGCCGAGAATGCCGCCGACGCGGTTGCCGGTGGCGGAGCCGACGTTATAGCACTCGCTCAGCGTAGTATAGTAGGCAGTGCCAACGATACCGGCCGAGAAATTGTTCGTACCATTGCTGATCGTGCCGAAGTTTGCGCAGCGCAGGACGGTCGAGCGCGCAGCGGACTTGCCGTTCAGACGGCCGACGATACCGCCGACATTCTGGCGTGTACCGGTGACCGTGGCATAGTTCGCGCAGGCCTCGATCGTGGCGCTGTCCGCCTGACCGGCGATGCCGCCGACATAGCCGCGGCCGGAGATGCTGCCGCGGACCGTCAGGCGGCGTACGGCCGCGCCGGTATCCAGGCAGCCGAACAGGCCGGCATAATCCGTCGTCTGCGAGACGAGCAGATTATCGATCGTGTGATACGCGCCGTCAAAGCTGCCCGCGAAGCGGCGGGCATCGCTGCCGATCGGCGTGAAGGCCACATTGCCCATGTCCAGATTGGCTGCGAGTGTCACATGCTTTCCGGCAAAGGCATTGCCGGAGGCGACCTGCGCGGACAGATAGGCCAGCTCCTCGCCGTTCGAGATGAGATAGGGATCCGCCTGCGTACCGGTGCCGCCCGCAAAGCCGTCTGCCACCGTTCCATCCCACTCGATGCCGGGGACCATGGTGACCTTGACCGTCGTGTCGGCCTCGCCGAGCGTGAACGTGCCGCGTGCCGTCTTATAGCCCGCAGCCTTCACCTGATAGGAATAGTCCGCCGGGAAGAGCAGGTAGGAGCCGTCCTCCTCGGCCTGCATAATCTCGTCGCCGTGCTTCACGGTGACGGCCGCCGTCGTGCCCTCGGCAAGGCCCGTGATCGAGAACGCCGCCTTATGACGCGCAAGCTCCGTCATGGTCACGGGGACTTCAACGGCCGCATCCGTCACGGTAAAGCTGCCGGTGGCCTGCGCATAGCCGAAGGCCTCGGCCGTATAGCGGTACTCGCCCGCCGGAACGCTGGCCTTGCCGTCCGTCACGGCATAGGAAGCATCCGCGCTGTCCGTCAGCGTAAAGGCCGTGCCTGCAGGCGCGCCCGTGAACGTGACGCCATAGTACGTTTTGCAGCTGAAGTCCTTCAGATAGAGCGTGTCATCGTTCTTATCGCTGCTGTAGTCCTTGGAATACCCGATGGTCACGACGTCATTCGCCGCGACCTCCATCGTGTAGGTCTGGAAGGACGTCATCGCACCGGAATACGAAGCCTTGCTGGACTTCGTCAGGTTCGTTCCGTTCTTCGTGACCGCCATGTAGTCATAGTTGGACTCACTGGAGACCTTATAGGAGAAGCGGAACGTACCGCCGCTCCGGAAGGTCAGCTTGAGGGCGGAAGTCGTTCCCCCCATACCCTTGTTGCCGGATAAACCTATTCAGTATAGCATATTTCCGCAGCATTGTAAAGCCGGATGAAAAACGTTCCGACCCTATAACTGTAGGACTATAATACATCTTGGACAAGCGAATAAAAAAGTATGAGAAATAGGGTCTCCTGTGATATAGTTAAGCTACCACACCAAACACACCAGAAAGGAGACCATATTCCTCATGTCAAACAGAATAACACAAGACATGGCCTTTCGGCAATCCCTAATGCAGTACGCCCAAAAATATGGTGTCAGCCGCGCCAGTCGGAAGTACAACAAAAGTCGTTCATACATCTACTTCTGGAAAAAGCGCTGGGACGGAAGTGTGGCGTCCCTGGCCTGCGCGTCCAGACGTCCGCACAGCCATCCAAATCAGCACACGGAAGACGAGCTGAAGCTCATCCGAGATATGCGCCGCCGCAATCCGACGCTCGGAATGCTCGAGCTGTGGCATCGGCTGAGGCAGCGCGGCTATAGCCGTTGTCCGGAAAGTCTGTTCCGCGTCATGCGCAAACTGGGACTGTTTCCGGCGGAAAAGCCAAAAAAGAAGTATAAACCAAAGCCTTATGAGCAGATGACGCACCCCGGCGAGCGCGTTCAGGTGGATGTCAAGGTCGTTCCCCGCCGCTGCATCGCAGACCCGGAGCTTCGCCTGTTCCAGTACACCGCTATCGACGAGTTCACACGGCTGCGCTTTCTGGCGGCGTATCCGGAGCAATCCACCTATTCCTCGGCGGACTTCCTGCGCAGGCTGCGGGCGTGGTACGCCCGCAGAGGCATGATTCGTCCCAAGTGGAGTGTGTCCAGACGGACAACGGGTTCGAGTTTACCAACCGTTTTCTAACAGCAAGCGCGATCTGCCCACGCTGTTTGAGAAAACCGCCGCCGAGCTGGGCATTCGCCACAAGTTGATTCGTCCCTATACACCGCGACACAACGGCAAGGTCGAGCGCAGCCACCGTGAGGATCAGAAACGGTTCTATTCCTGCCATTCGTTCTATTCGCTTGAAGACTTTGAAAAACCATGGCTTCGTGCTCGACGGCCCGGACGCCCTTGTGGCAGAGGACGGCGGCGTCCGCCTGTCGCTGCACACGGACTACCCTGCCCTGCAGCTCTACACCGGTGAATTCCTCTCGGGCAAGCTCCATCCGAATCAGGGCTTTGCCATTGAGCCGGAGGCCTGCCCCGACACGCCGAACCATCCGGAATTCGGCTCCTCCGTGCTGAAGGCCGGTGAGACGTTCCATCGCTCCATCGCCTATACCTTCGAATCCACCGCAAAATGAGCCGCGCCGATTTGCTTTACCGCGAGACGTGTGCACGCATCCTGCGCGAGGGCGTCTGGGACACCGATCAGTCCGTTCGCCCGCGCTGGGCGGACGGTTCCCCGGCCCATACGGTCAAGTGCTTCGGTGTGGTGAACCGCTATGATCTGCAGGAGGAATTCCCGCTCATGACGCTGCGCCGCACCTATTGGCGCTCATGCGTGGAGGAGCTTCTGTGGATCTGGCAGAAGAAGTCGAACAACGTCCGCGACCTCGGCAGCCATATCTGGGACAGCTGGGCCGATGAGAGCGGCTCCATCGGCAAAGCCTACGGCTATCAGCTCGGCATCAAATACCGCTTCCCGGAGGGAGAGTTCGATCAGGTCGACCGCGTGCTGTACGACCTGAAGCACAACCCGGCCAGCCGCCGCATTCTGACAAGCCTCTACAATTTCGCCGATCTGCACGAGATGGCTCTGTATCCCTGCGCCTATTCCATGACGTTCAATGTCAGCGGCAACCGGCTCAACGCCATTCTGAATCAGCGCTCACAGGACATGCTCACGGCAAACAACTGGAATGTCGTGCAGTATGCCGTGCTTGTGCACATGCTGGCGCAGGTCAGCGGCCTTGTCGCGGGCGAGCTCGTGCATGTGATTGCCGACTGCCATATCTATGACCGCCATGTCCCACTCGTCGAGCAGATGCTGGAGCTGGAGCCGTATCCCGCGCCGGAATTCCGGCTCGATCCCGCGGTCACGGACTTCTATGCCTTCACGCCGGACAGCGTGCGGGTGGAGAACTACCGCTATCATCCGTTTTCGGCCAGAATTCCTGTCGCCATTTAGGAGGAGCCATGGACTGCATCGTCAACGTCACGCAAAACTGGGGCATCGGGAAGGACGGCGATCTGCTTGTCTCCATTCCCACCGACCTGCGCCGCTTCCGTGCGCTCACGACCGGGAAGACCGTGATCTATGGCCGCAAGACCCTGCTCACCTTCCCCCACGCGCGCCCGCTGCCGAACCGCGAGAACTGGATCCTCTCGGCCACGCCCGGCTTTTCCGTGCCGGGCGCAGCGGTGTTTCCGTCGCTTGCGGCCCTGCAGGAAGCCCTGCGTACCCGTCCGGCCGGTTCGCTGTGCCTCATCGGCGGTGCGAGCGTCTACCGCGCGCTGCTGCCGTGGTGCAGCCGCGTGCTGCTCACGCAGACCCGCGCCGACCTGCCTGCCGACCGGTTTTTCCCCGATCTGGACCGGCTCCCGAACTGGCGCTGCACGGACACCGGCCCCCTGCAGGAGGACGGCGGCCATTGCTTCCGCTATCTGACTTACGAAAACGACGCTCCGCTTCCGTTATGAACATAGAATTGCTCCCTTCTGCGCAGACTAAACGCCGAAGGGAGTGATTTTTATGCCGATTTTACCTTTGACGGAAGAAAATTTCGAGCAGGAGGTCCTGCAGGCCGAGGGGCCGGTGCTCGTGGACCTCTTTGCCGCGTGGTGCGGCCCGTGCCGTGCGCTTGCGCCGGTGCTGGAGACGCTGGCAGAGGCCCGGCCGGAGCTGCGCATCGGAAAGGTCGATGTGGACGCCCAGCCCGAGCTTGCGGCGCGGTTTGACGTGCTGACCGTCCCGACGCTGCTGCTGTTCCGCTCCGGTAGGCTGCTCCGGCGCACGACCGGCGCAAAAACACCGGCGGAGCTGGAAGAATTTCTGCGGAGCGGCGAAGCATGAGATGCTATGACATGGCCGTGGTCGGGGCCGGACCGGCGGGCTGCACGGCGGCTCTCTATGCCGCCCGCGCCGGGCTGGACGTGCTCGTTCTCGAGCGGCTCGGCCCCGGCGGGCAGATGGCGCAGACGCAGCACATTGAGAATTACCCCGGCTTTCCGGAAGGCGCAGACGGAGCCGCGCTGGCAGACGGCATGAAAGCGGGTGCGGAGCGCGCGGGGGCCATTTTTCTGCTGGCCGACGTCCGCAGCGCGCAGCTCACCGGCCGCGTAAAGGAGCTGCAGACAGACGGCGGGCCGGTCCTTGCCCGGACCGTTGTGCTCGCCACGGGAGCGGGCCCGCGGAGGCTCGGGCTGCCGCAGGAGGACGAGCTGCCCGGCGTGAGCTACTGCGCCGCCTGCGACGGGGCGTTTTTCCGCGGGAAGGACGTCGCCGTGGTCGGCGGCGGCAATTCCGCCGTCAGCGAAGCCCTGCTGCTGTCGCGGCTGTGCCGCCATGTAACGCTCGTGCACCGCCGCAGCACGTTCCGGGCATCTGCCGCAGAGCTGGCGGCGCTGGAAAAGCAGGACAATGTGACATTCTGCCGGAACAGCATCGTAACGGAGCTGCTGGGCCGTGAGCGCCTGACCGGCATCCGCCTGCAGAACGGCCGGGAGCTGGAGATCAGCGGCCTGTTTGTCTGCATCGGCCGCACGCCTGTCTCCGCCCTCGGCGGCGAGCAGCTCCGCCGGACGCCGGACGGCTATTACTGCGCGGACGAGACGACACGGACCGGCCTGCCGGGCGTTTTTGCCGCAGGCGACGTGCGGGAAAAGCAGCTGCGCCAGATCGTTACGGCCGTCTCGGACGGCGCAGCGGCGGCGCAGCAGGCGGAGCATTATCTGGGCAAAACGTCCCGCAGGGCGGAAATATAGCGCGGATCCGTGCCGCAGCAGCCGCCGACGAGTGCAGCTCCGGCATCGATCAGCGTGCGCATATGCTGCGCGAATGCCGCCGGGCCCATGGAATAGATGGCCTCGCCCTCCGGCGAGATCTCCGGCATACCCGCATTCGGCTTGACAAGGAGCGGCACCTTCGCGGCCTGCTTCATATTGCGCACAAGGCTTTCGAGCTGGTCCGGGCCGGTGGAGCAGTTGATGCCGACTGCGGCCGCGCCGAGCTCCTGCAGCGTCTCCACGGCCTCGACGCAGGTCCCACCGAAATAGCCGCTGCCATCGGCCTGCACCGTCATGCTGCACAGGACCGGCAGGGCGCAGACACTCTGCGCCGCCTCGAGGGCGACGGTCATCTCGTCGATGCCGAGCATGGTCTCCACAACGAGCAGGTCGGCCCCGGCCTCGGCCAATGCCGTAATTTGCTCCGTGTAAATTTCAAACAGCTCGTGATATGTCATCGTCCCGGCAGGCTCGAGCGGCACGCCGGTCGTTGTGAGGTCGCCTGCCACGAGCGCGCGGCCGCCCGCCGCCTCGCGCGACAGCGCAACGAGCTGCCGGTTCAGAAGCGCAACATCGTTCTCGCGGCCGCAGCGTGCAAGCCCGCGCCGGTTGGCGCAGAACGTCGGCGCATAGATGATCTGCGACCCGGCCGCGATATAGTCCCGCTGCAGAGCCAGCAGAGGCTCCGGATGCTCTGTGACCCAGACCTCCGTGCAGATGCCGCGCGGCATGCCCGCGCGCATCAGGTTCGAGCCGGTCGCGCCGTCGAGCAGTACGGGGCCGCGCGCAAGCAGCGCCTGAAAAGCTTCGTTTGTCATAGGTTCCTCCGTGGTATGGTTTTCTCTTCTATTTTACCCGCTCCGGCGGGAATTTGCAACGAGAAACTTCCGCATGCATTTTCGGTTGCATTCCGGTGGGGTTTCTGCTAGAATAGCGATAGATTCCATTCATTATTACAAGGAGGACAATATGAAAAAGTCCGTACTGCGCAAATATGCCACGCTGATCGCCACGGTCGGCGTCAATGTCCAGAAGGGTCAGGAGGTCTTCATCGCCGCCGAGCTCGATCAGCCCGAATTCGTAAAGATGGTCGTTGAGGAATGCTACCGCGCCGGTGCCAAGCGCGTTGTGGTGGACTGGGACTATCAGCCGCTGACGAAGCTCCATGTCCGCTGGCGCAGCCAGAAGAACCTCTCCACGCTGGAAAACTGGGAGGAGGCCCGCTGGCAGCACTATGTCGATGAGATTCCCTGCCGCATCTACCTGATTTCCGAGGACCCGGACGGTCTGCGCGGCGTCAATCAGGAAAAGATGGCCAAGGCCGGTCAGGCCAAGTACAAGGTCATCCGCCCGTACCGCGACCAGATCGAGAACAAGTATCAGTGGTGCATCGCGGCCGTCCCCGGTGTTGCGTGGGCAAAGAAGCTCTTCCCGAACCTGTCGAAGGCACAGGCCGTCGAGAAGCTGTGGGAAGCCATTCTGGCCGCCTCCCGCGTGGACGACGACCCCGTTGCCGCATGGAAGGCCCATAACGAGGACCTCGCCCGCCGCTGTGCCTATCTGAACGACCTCGGCATCACGGAGCTGGAATATCACAGCTCGAACGGCACGAATTTCAAGGTCGGCATGATCGAAGACGCCGAATTCAAGGGCGGCGGCGAGAACTCTCTGCTCGGCCACTTCTTCAACCCGAACATCCCGACGGAGGAGGTCTTCATCTCTCCGAAGCGCGGCGTGGCAGAGGGCATCGTCTATTCCACGAAGCCTCTGTCCTATCAGGGCCAGCTTATCGAGAACTTCTCCATCCGCTTTGAGGGCGGCAAGGCCGTCGAGGTCCATGCCGAAAAGAACGAGGCCCTTCTGCAGAAGCTCATCTCCATGGATGAGGGCGCTTCCTACCTCGGCGAGTGCGCGCTCGTTCCCTATAACTCCCCGATCCAGAATTCCGGCCTGCTGTTCTACAACACGCTGTTCGACGAGAACGCCGCCTGCCATCTGGCGCTCGGCATGGGCTTTGCCGACACGATCAAGAATTTTGAGAACTACACGCTCGACGAGTGCCGTGCCAAGGGCATCAACGATTCCATGGTGCATGAGGACTTCATGATCGGCTCCGCCGACCTGTCCATCGACGCGCACACGCGCGACGGCCGCACCGTGCCGATCTTCCGCGACGGCAACTGGGCATTTTAATGGGGATCTCTGAATATATCAGAGCTTTTTTGAGTCCCGGACATAAAAGCTGCTGCAGCGATTGTGCTGCAGCAGCTTTTTATTCCGTTAGCAGGGTGAGCTTCCCGGTTCTGCGGGTCGCGTTCAGGTCGATGAGGCGCTGGTTTTGGCTTCCGCGCCAGCGGAGCTCCAGAGAGCGCTCCGCCTCGACATACGGTCCATCCACGAGCACATCGGCAGCCGCCAGCAGCCGCAGGCGCGCCGGGTCTGACTCCTGCACGAGCGCCTCATAGCGCCAGCCCGTGTAGACCCAGACATTGCCGCCCAGCGCGTGCACGGCCTCTGCCAGCGCAGCGCACTCCGCTGCCTGCTCCATCGGCTCCCCGCCGGAGAGCGTCAGGCCGTCGAGCAGCGGGTCTGCAGTATAGCGAGCCAGCAGCGCCGTTGTTGTTTCCTCGCGGCCGCCTGCCGGGTCGTGCGTCTGCGGATTGTGGCAGCCGGGGCAGCGGTGCGGACAGCCCTGCGTGAACACGGTCAGCCGCAGGCCCGGTCCGTCCACGATAGACTCGGAGACCGTTCCGGCAATGCGCATCAGTCCGTCACCCCGTGCTTGACACGGTCGCGCTCCTCTGCGCGCTTGCCGTTGTTGAAGCGGTCGAGCGTGCCCACAAGATAGCCCGTGATGCGGCGGATACGCTCAAAGGGCTGGTCCGGCGTCTCGCGGCGGCCGCAGCGCGGGCAGGTATCGCCGATGATGCCGTTAAAGCCGCAGACCGGGTCGCGGTCGACCGGGTGGTTGATGGAGCCGTAGCCGATGCCGCACTGGCCCATAAAGCGCACGACCTTCTCGAATGCGGGCAGATTCTGCAGCGGATCGCCGTCCATTTCAATGTAGGAGATATGGCCGCCGTTCGTCAGCGCATGATAGGGTGCCTCGATGCGGAGCTTGTCAAAGGCCGAGATCGGATAATACACCGGCACATGGAAGCTGTTCGTGTAATACTCACGGTCCGTTACGCGGGGATCACGCCGAAGCGCTTGGCATCCATCCGGACGAAGCGGCCGGAGAGGCCCTCCGCCGGGGTGGCAAGGCAGGAGAAGTTCAGACCGCGGGCCGCCGACTCTCGGTCGGCACGGTCGCGGATGCGGCCGATGATCTCAAGCCCGAGTGCCTGCGCCTCGGCGCTTTCGCCGTGGTGCGCGCCGGTCAGCGCCTTCAGGCACTCGGCAAGGCCGATGAAGCCGATGGAGAGCGTGCCGTGCTTGAGCACCTCGCGCACCTCGTCGTCCGGGCCGAGCTTTTCGGAGTCCAGCCAGACGCCCTGCCCCATCAGGAAGGGGAAATTGCGCACGCGGCGGCGGCTCTGGATCTCGAGCCGCTCGAGCAGCTGGCCGACGACAAGGTCGAGCATCTCATCAAGGCTGCGGAAAAAGGCCTCGCGGTCGCCGCGTGCCAGAATGGCGAGCCGCGGCAGATTGATGGATGTGAAGGAAAGGTTGCCGCGCCGCGCCGTGACCTCGCGGGAGGGATCGTAGGCATTCGCCACCACACGCGTGCGGCAGCCCATATAGGCGATCTCCGTTTCGGGATGGCCCTCTTTGTAATATTGCAGGTTGAACGGGGCATCCTGGAACGAGAAGTTCGGGAACAGGCGCTTGGCGCTGCAGCGGCAGGCCAGGCGGAACAGGTCGTAGTTTGGCTCACCCTCGTTGAGATTCACGCCGTTTTTCACACGGAAGATCTGAATGGGGAAGATCGGCGTCTCACCGCTGCCAAGCCCGGCCTCCGTGGCGAGCAGCAGGTTTTTCATCACAAGGCGGCCCTCCGGCGAGGTATCCATGCCATAGTTGATGGAGGAAAACGGCGTCTGCGAGCCGGAGCGGGACTCCATGGTGTTCAGATTGTGGATAAGCGATTCCATGGCCTGATACGTCGCGCGGTCCGTCTCCTCTGCGGCGCGGCGGGCGGCAAATTCCTGCGCGCGGCGGATATCACCCTCCACGCAGCCGAAGGCAGCCTTGAGCTGCGCCGCCTCGGCATCGTCATAGGCCTTCTGCCCGGCAAGCGCCGGAACAAGTCCCCTTTCGGCCAGTGAAGCCGCAAAGCCCCGGAGCTGGGCATCCGTCGGCGTCACGCCGCACAGCAGCTCCAGCGCACGGCTGAGGTTCTGGCGGTAGCAGGCGCGGTACGTCTTGGCGACGCCCTCGGCCATGGCATAGTCAAAATTCACGATGCTCTGGCCGCCGTGCTGGTCATTCTGGTTCGACTGGATGGCGATGCAGGCCAGCGACGCATACGACGCGATGCTCTGCGGCTCGCGGATATGGCCGAGGCCGGTGGAAAAGCCGCCGTGGAACAGCGAGAGCAGGTCGATCTGGCAGCACGTTGTCGTCAGCGCGTAAAATCAAGATCGTGGATGTGGATATCGCCGCGCTCATGCGCCGTGGCATACTCCGGCTTCATCAGGAAGGACTCGGAGAACTGCTTGGCGGCCTCGGAGCCGTAGCGCAGCATGGTACCCATGGCGGTGTCGCCGTCGATGTTGGCGTTTTCGCGCTTGATGTCCGAATCGGCGGCATCCTTGAACGTGATTTCCTCAAACTTGCGCATGAGGCTGGAATTCACCTGCCGCGCGCGGCTGCGCTCCTCGCGGTAAAGAATATAGGCCTTGGCCGTGCGGCCGTAGCCCTCCTGCATCAGCACCTGCTCCACAAGGTCCTGCACATGCTCGACCTCCGGCTCGCAGCCCTCGAGCTCGAGCATGGTCTCCACCTTGCGGGCAAGCGCGTCGGAGACGTCCTCCATGCCGGTCTGCCCGACGCCGAGGAATGAACGCCAGATCGCGTTCCGGATCTTTTCTGTATGAAATTCTACGAGACGCCCGTCCCGCTTGCGGATCATTTTCTGCGTCATGACTGTCTCCTCTCGCACACAAGATATGGTAGTACCGCGCAGGCACAAAACGCATATATCGTACTGCAAGTTCCGGTGTCTGTCAAGCGCGGCCCGGCTGAAATAGTGCACAAAAAAATCGGGGCCGTTTTCGGCAGACCCGCGATTTTCCGTATAATCTGCGCACCGGGTGTGCATACTATCCACAGCATATGACAACAGGAGGGAAATCAAGATGGACATGCTTGCGCTGATTCTGAGCATCATCGGCTCGATCAACTGGGGGCTGGTCGGCATTTTCAAATTCGATCTGGTCGCCTGGATCTTCGGCGGCCAGACGGCCGTCGTCAGCCGCATCATCTACACGATCGTCGGCCTCGCGGGACTGTGGTGCATCTCGCTGCTGTTCCGCCGCCGCCCGCTGCGCGCCGCAGAGGACGATGCATAACCACCAGAAAAACTGCACAAAGGCAGACTGCCGGACCGAGCCGCAATGGCCCGCCGGCAGTCTGTTTTTTTCGTTCTACCAGAGTAGTGCGGCCGCGACCGTCGGGACTACGAGAATGCCCGCCGCGATGAGCATCGTCTGGATGGTGCTGCGCGTTTTGCGCGACAGCAGCAGGATGACCGCCGCACCGCCTGCGCCGAGCAGCACATGCATGAGCGCGCGCAGCCCCAGAACGGTCCGGATGCGCCAGCCCGCTGGCACGCCGCTCAGCAGGGGCAGGCTGTTTGCCTGTGCGCCCCACTCCGGCAGTCCGTAGGCCCCGTGGACGGCAAGCAGGCGCGGCAGGAAGGCCGCCGTCACCATCAGGAGCACCAGCACCGCCGTGAGCAGCAGCTTGCGCCGCAGCACGCGCCCGTTCGCCCCGGCCGCCGTCTGCAGAACGGCAACGCCCGTCTCCTGCTCCATGGCAAACACGGCGGACAGCGCGACCGTCAGGAAGAAGAACAGCTTCGCAAGGTCCAGCAGGTCCTTCTGCACACCAAAGTAGCCTAGCAGGACGTTATAGCCCGTCTCATAGACATAGGACTGCCCCGGCTGCAGCTGCTCATACTGCTGCTTTGCCTTCTCAAAGCCGTCCTGCGCCCGCAGGGCCGAGAGAACGTCGCGCGCCATGAACTGCAGCGCATCCTCGTTGCCCTCCGTGATGCGGGCATAGTCCGCAAGCTCGTTCTGCAGCTCCGCAAAGCGGGCCGTCTCCGAGGCAAGATAAGCGTTCTTTTCCGGCGTCGGCTCGCCTGCCAGCTTTTCGGAATACGCGCGGTAGAACCATTCGTCCGCATTGAAATAGGCCCGGAAATCGCGATAAGATCCGATCTGCACCAGCACGAACACCGCAAGCACCAGCAGTGCCCCGCCCGTGAGCAGAAGCTTCCGCGCCTCATAGGCCAGCAGCACCGTGTGCCGCAGGCGCGGCAGCGGCAGGCCCCGGCGCTGGCGCACCGGCTGGACCGCCTGCGTGCGGCAGAACACCACCGCGCCGCCGAGGCAGCCGCCCACCGTCAGCAGCAGGAGCATGGCGGGAAGCAGCGCCGTCTGCCGGAGCGGAAGGCCAAAGAAATTCAGATAAATGCAGCCACGCCAGCTCTCCTCAACCTCGGCCGCACGGCTGAGGCTGAGCAGCCGGGGCCAAAGTGAGCCGCGGCTGCCGAGCAGCAGGGCAAGCCCCGCGCCGCCGCCCGCAAGCAGGAACGCGCCCACGCGCGGCCCGTCGTGGTGCACAGCAGGAAGAACAGCGCCCCCACGGCCCAGCCCCACAGGAGCTTTTCGCCCAAAAAGCACAAAAGCCAGCCAAACACCGTCAGCGGGACCGGGCAGCTCTGCATGCTGGGGATCGTCTGGATGGGGCGCGCCGGGTCGCCCAGCCCGAGGACGGCGGCAGAAACGGCCAGATTCGCGCCATAGAGCAGCACGACGCCCGCAAGCACCGTTGCCAGCATGGCGGCAGCCTTGCGCCAGTAGAGCGCGCCGTGGCCGCGCCGCGTCGGGCGCAGCAGCACCATCAGGCCCGCGCTGCGCTCTCCCGTCAGCAGGACCAGCCCTGAGACCGCCGCAAACAGCAGAAGCAGCAGGTCCGTCAGCCGCCAGTCCAGCAGCACCTCCACGCCGTCCGGGAAGGACGGCTCCAGCCGCACGCCGAGCAGGGCGCTGTAGGCCGCAAGGCCCTTTTCCAGCGTGCGCTCGGCAAAGGGATCGGCGGAAAACAGGCCAAGGCGCAGCTTGGCCTCGGTCTCAGCGCAGAGGCCGCGGAGGTATTCGGGGTAATTATTCGTCGTCTCGACCTCGTCGCGAACCGTGCTCAGCAGGGCGTAGCGCCGGAGGTCCTCGTCCGGCACCTGCATGATATCGACGTCCTCGCCGTAAATTCCGTTGAGCAGGGCGTCATACTCCTGCTCCAGCGTGTCCAGATGGGCATACTCCGCCCGGACGTCCGCGCGGGTGAAGCCGCCGAGGTCCTTGGTGCAGCGGCGGTAGAACAGCGCCGCATTCACGGCGACCGCCAGCACGAGCAGGAGCATCACATAGCGGTTGCCCAGAATTTTCCGCAGCTCATAGCTCATAGCCCGTCCTCCGCGCCGAAGTAGTGCAGATACACATCCTCCAGCTCCGGCGCAAGCGGCCTGCAGGCAAAGGGCGGCTGCTTTTCCGCCAGCAGGCGCACGCGGATATGCCCCGCGTCGACGCGGGCGATGCCGCAGACCGTCCCGGCGGCCTGCGCGGCGGGCAGCTCGGACTCGGCAAGCTCCGCCTCCCAGACCTGCCCGTTCAGCTCGTGCGTCAGCTCGGCCGGAGAGGCCTTGCGCAGCAGCCGTCCCTCGGACAGGAGCAGCAGCTCGCTTGCCACATACTCCACGTCCGGCACAACGTGCGTCGAAACGATCACGATCTTCTGCAGGGCGATCTCCGCGATGAGATTGCGCACCGCGATGCGCTGCCGCGGGTCCAGCCCGGCCGTCGGCTCATCGAGGATGAGAATGTCCGGCTCGTCCAGAATGGCCTGCGCCAGCAGCAGGCGCTGCTTCATGCCGCCGGAGAGGCTTCGGATCGTCTTGCCGCGCACGTCGGACAGGCCGACCGCGCCGAGCGCCCAGTCGATGCGCTCCAGCGCCCGCGCGCGCGGCATGCGGCGCAGCGAGGCCATGTACAGCAGGAAGCGCTCCGCCGTAAAGCCCGGATAGAGCGTCTGCTGCTGGGGCATATAGCCCACACGGCCGCGGAAGGCCGCGCCGAGCGAGCGGATCTCCGCGCCGTTGAAGCGGATCTCTCCCGCCGTCTGGCGCAGGTTCCCGGTCAGGATATTCATGAGCGTGCTCTTGCCTGCGCCGTTCGGCCCGAGCAGGCCGTAGATGCCGCCCGTCAGCTCGGCCGAAAAGCCGATCAGCGCCTGTTTTTTTCCGTAATTCTTGCTCAGGGCATCAAATGTCAGTTCCATCGTCCATCTCCCCCGCCGTCTCAGCGGAACGCCGCGTCATAATTGCTTCGGTAAAAATCCTCCTTACTGATGTAGCACTCTTCGACATTGCCGGATGGCTCTGTCAGCAAGCCCTTGAAATAACCATCGCACTCATAATTCGTGGAAAATACCATTACATTTCCGCTGCGGGTGTCCAGTTCGGTCACGACCTCATCTGTAATATCGATTGCCCAAACCCGGCAGACATCCTCCGTTCCGCAGATGGCGATCACATGCCCGTCCAGAATCATATAATTGTAGAAATCCCAGTTCTGCTCATAGGTAAAGAGTTTTTTCGCCGCCTGTTTCTCCAGATCATAGACATACAGACTGCGGTCGACCTGATACACAGCGTACTGGCCCCAGCTTCGATGCGGGTCGACTGTCCGGACAAAGTTCTCCGAAGCATCCACAAGCACAGTCTCCTCGCCCGTTTTGAGATTTCGGACCAGAAAGCGAATGCCAAGAAACTGCCGGTCATACTCGTCCGGGGACGTTCCCTCCGGCTGCTGCGCAAGCCAGTCTTCAAATTCCGGCGCGTCTTCCGCCATCTCCAGCATGCGGAAGGCCGCGATATCCTCCCAGACGCCGTAGAGATCGTAGCCATCGTCGTTTTCAAGGATCGTCGATACCTCTCCCGTCTGCAGGTCGACGGAGACAAGGCTGCTCTCCTGCGCGGCAGTTGTCAGCTGTCCGTCCTCTGTCAGTGCATAGGTCTCTCTGTTCGCGGTAACATATGCCTTCCCAAAGGAAACATATCGCAGCACACACCGGCATGCCTCATCCTCGTTTTCCGGTTTCCAACTGGCGAGAATTTGAAGCGGGCCGCCGGACAGCGGACGCGTGACGAGCGCCGAGGCTGTCTCGTCGTCCGTATAAACCATAGCATAGTAGTTTCCCCGGTATTCCACCAGAGACTGCAGGTCGCCGAAGCAGGCATTACAGGTGGGATCATTATGCCGGCAGCCGCTCTGGTAGCACGGGACATAGGTCGTTCTGGTCACGGGGTCATAGGCCTGAATATAGGGCCGGAAGAACGTATCCCACTGCCAGAACCCGCCGGTCGAAGCGGAGGCGGCCATGTTACCAAATACTCGAATGTTCTCCTCCGAAACCGGATAAGTCGTAACAGGAATCTTCGAGTCTGTAACGATCGCACCCGAGGTCTCACCGCCCTGCTCCGTAGTCTCGCTCACAGGAGCGGCATAGCAGCCGCTCAGGATCGCTATCACGGCAGCTGCTGCAAGCAGCAGGCTCAGCATTCTTCGACTGGTCAACATGGCCACCTCCCTTGTTTTGTAAGGCAGATCAGCGGAACGCCGCGTCATAATTACTTCGGTAATAGTCCTCCTTGCTGATATAATACTCGTCAGCATTACCGGACGAATCTACCAATAAACCAACAAAGTATTTATTACATTCGTATTCAATAGTATATACCATTCTGTCACGGCCAAGGATATCCTGTTCGGTCACAGCTCCATCCTCGATACTGATTGCCCAGACCCGGCAAACGTCCTCTGTTCCGCAGACGGCGATCACATGTCCGTCCAAAATCATGTAATTATAGTCATTCCAATCCTGATCATAGGTAAAGAGTCTTTTCGTTTCCTGCTTCTCCAGATCATAGACGTACAGGCCGCGGTCGACCTGATACACAGCGTACTGGCCCCAGCTTCGGTGCGGGTCGACTGTCCGGACAAAGTTCTCCGTTGCATCCACGAGCACGTTCTCCTCGCCGGTCTGGAGATTTCTGGTAAGGAAGCGATACCGGACAAACTGCCGGTCATACTCATCCCATGATGTTCCCTCTGGCTGCTGCGCAAGCCAGTCTTCAAATTCCGGTGCATCTTCCGCCATCTCCAGCACGCGGAAGGCCGCAATGTCCCCCCAGACGCCATAGAGATCGTAGCCGTCGTAGTTTTCGAGGATCGTTGATACCGCACCCGTCTGCAGGTCGACCGAAACTAGACTGCTTTTCTGGACAGCAGTAGACTGCTGTCCAGCCTCTGTCAGCATATTAGGTTCTCTGTTCACGCTGACATAAGCTTTACCCGCGGAAACATAGCATAAGACGCAGCGGCAGGTCTCATTTTCTGTCTCTGGCTCCCAGTTTGCAAGAATCTGCAGCGGTCCACCCGTGAGCGGGCGTGTAACAAGCGCCGACGCTGTCTCATTGTTCAGGAAAACCATAGCGCAGTAGTTTCCACGGTATTCCACCAGAGACTGCAAATCACCGAAGCAGGCATTACAGGTAGGATCGTTATCTTAAGAGCCGCTCTGGTAGCACGGGACATAGGTCGTTCTGGTCACGGGGTCATAGGCCTGAATATAGGGCCGGAAGAACGTATCCCACTGCCAGAACCCGCCGGTCGAAGCGGAGGCGGCCATATTGCCAAACGTTCGAATGTTCTCCTCCGGAACCGGATAAGTCGTAACAGGAATCTTCGAGTCTGTAACGATCGCACCCGAGGTCTCACCGCCCTGCTCCGTAGCCTCGTTCACAGGAGCGGCATAGCAGCCGCTCAGGAGCGCTATCACGGCAGCTGCTGCAAGCAGCAGGCTCAGCATTCTTCGACTGGTCAACATGGCCACCTCCTTCGTTTCTGAAAGGCAGATCAGCGGAAAGCCGCGTCATAATTGCTCCGGTAATAGTCCTCCTTGCTGATATAATACTTGTCAGCGTTATTCGAAGCATGCAGCAGACCGACGAAGTAACCGTTGCACTCATAATGTGCAGAAAATGCCACCACATTTTCGCCGTAGGTGTCCAGCTCAATGACTGATCCATCTGCAATGTCGACCGCCCATGCACGGCAGGTAGCCTCCGTTCCGCCAATAACCATCACATGTCCATCCAGAATCATGTAATTATAAAAATCCCAGCCCGGATCATGTGTAAACAGCTTCTTGGATGTCTGCGTCTCCATGTCATAGATATACACGCTCCGGTCAATCTGATACACGACGTACTGTCCCCAGCTCATGTGTGGGTCCGCCGTCCATATGAAATTTTCCGTCACATCCACGATCGTTTTCTCTTCGCCTGTTCTGAGATTTTTGGAATAAACGCGATATTTGTAATATTGCAGGCCGTACTGATACGACGTTGTGCCCTCCGGCTGCTGCATGATCCATTCTTCAAACTCGGGCGCGCCCTCCACTGTTTTCACCGTCTGGTAAACAGCGATATCCTCCCAAACACCATACATATATGGAAGGATACCGTCAGTATCGGTCATAAGTTCCACCATTTCCCCCGTTTCCAGATCAAAACTCCACCTGCTGTACTCTGACCGACATGCCTGCTGGCCATCCTCCGTCATCGTATAGGTTTCTTTTGCCACTATAAGATAAGCCTTTCCAAAAGAAAGTCCATACAGGCTGCACCGGCATTCCTCGTTTTCATTTTCCGGTTCCCAGCTTGCGAGGATCTGAAGAGGACCTCCGGAGACCGGCCGCGTGACGAACGCCGAAGCGGTATCGTCGTTATAGCAGATCATGGCATAGAAATTTCCCCGATACTCTGCCAGCGAGGAAATTTCTCCGAAATAAGCCGAACAGGATGCATCATTATGTTTACAGCCTGCCTGATAGCAGGGATAATAGGTCGTTCTCGTCACCGGATCGTAGGCTTGAATTGTTTTTGACGTGAAGACTGCCCATGTCCAGAAACCACCGGTTGAGGGAGACGGAACATATATGGAATCCGCCCGTACATTTTCCTCTGGAAGCGCATAAGTCCTGATCTCTACAGGTTCTTCCGCACCGCTGCCGGAACCCGCCTGCACGGTCTGTGATGACGAT
>VOFH01004240.1_pt1 | contig 30629 bp, 50 predicted proteins | sample 5384091 | NCBI WGS metagenome assembly VOFH01 (sample SAMN12384727, study PRJNA508395) | human gut metagenome | isolation source: healthy gut G | host: Homo sapiens
GCTGCGGCGTTGCTGCACTGGATCCTGCTCCCATCAGCGCTCCTGCTGCTGGCGGTTCCGATTCCGAAGTGAAGGCTCATTGCGATGCACGCCGCACCGATCTGCAAGTCCTGGCGACAAGGTTTCTCGCAAACTTCCCAGTCAAATCTCCGGGGCGCTCCGCATACGGCGCATAGTTTCTGTATGTACTCGCCTCCCAGTCCCGTAAAGAGCGCCCATCATGTCCACACTGCTGTTCACAGAGGCTCGGCGTTCCTGCCCCGCAGAGTACCATGACAACTGACACCCATGCACGGCGATTCCCGTCATGCTCTCCGTGCGGACTCTTTTTGCCAGCAGGAGCGCAGACTCCTGTTGCTTCCCAGAAGCGTTCCGCTCCTGTCCTCCATCGTAAGCTTTCCAAGCCTCGCCGTCCATTCCTCCCATGCTCTGGGGATACAGTTCATTCCCTTGCCGTGTCTTGAGCCAGAAGCCTTTCTTTCCGGGCTGCTCACCTGAGGACCACGCCCTGCGCTCGTTCCTGCTTCCCAGATACAGCGCCGCCTTTGTCCTCACCTGCGGTCAGAATCTTTCGACTTCAAGGCGCAGGCGGGTTGGCACAGTAGTCAGTAAACAGAACCCCCTCGTACCAGTTCTGTTTTTTCCGGGAAACCGTCCTCCCTGCCGCCGACTAAGCAGCCTTGGGTCCCTGTGACCACATCATAGCAGATGAACACCGGTGAGCAATCGCAGATCCTGTGAGTTGTTGTTGGAGGAAGTCTTTGATGTTCTTTTTCGCTTTCAAGGCAGGCGGGTTCCACATCGTCGGTCCTCACGGTAAAGGTTGTTCTTGAGGTCAAACTTGCCGGAGGTGATAGCGAAGTAGAAGACAAAGTAGAACACAAGAAAAGCGGCAATGCCCAGAGGAATGATCATCCAAGTCTTGGCAGCAGCGGGCGGGAAGCGGAGAAAAACCAGGTCCGTTGCGCCTGCGGAAGAAGCGGAAGCCAGCGCGGAAAAACCGGAGTAGTAGGTGATGATGGTGAAATGCCGTACAGAGCAGCATAAACAACATACGGAAAGCACAGGAACATGAAGCCGAACTCAAACGGCTCGGTAACGCCACCAGACGAAAGCGCAGATAGGGCGAAACAACCAGACCAATGGCAGCCTTCTTGTTCTTTGCGTTGCGGACCATAGCCAGCCAGCGCCGGGGATACCGAACATCATGCAGGGGAAGAAGCCGGACATGTACATGCCAAGGTCCCAGCCCACGTCAGCACTGGTCTCGCCAGCCCAGAAGTGTTTCCAGGTCGCCCAGGCCGATGGTGTCAAACCAGAACACGTTGTTCAAAGCGTGGTGCAGGCCGGTGGGGATGAGCAGACGGTTCAGGAAAGCATAGATATCCTGCGCCGATGCCGCTCGCCGGCAAATGCCGTTGCCCAGAGCAACCAGAACGCCGAAGCGATAACGGGGCCGTATTTGAACAGCAGTGATAACAGAAGTCACGATGGAACCAAAGCGGTCATGATAGCAACGCTGCGCTTGCTGCTGCTGAAGAATTTTAAGTGAAGGAAAGTAGTGGAGTGAAACACCGGAGACATTTTCCGAAGGATCCCTATACCAAGAGTGGACGAATTTGAAAGTGGAAAATGGTATTCCAATATAGTGATTTTACATGCAAAATGAGAATGGGTAAATATCCCCCTGGGAGCTTGTGGCAAATCTTATATCTGTTAAAATAAGTTTAGCAGAAAGGCAAAGAAAGCCAGAAATGCGAATTCTTATACATAGTTACATGTAAGACCTCCACTAATTATTACATGTAAGATTTTCTTTGGAAAACAGTTGTAAGTCTTGTCACTATGACTGCTTTTCTTTTAGGTAAAATGAGGCATCTAGGTGGAAAGGATTTGTTACGGAACAAAAGTGGACAAAAGACAGAGGTTACTGAGAATAGGGGAAAAAGCGTTTGGGGCTGCAAGTATATTCAACAACAAAAAAGGAGAGGTAGACGACTATGAAAAGAAAAAGGAATCATTGGGCTGTTGTTGATCGGAACAATGCTCATTACTCCAACCACCGCTGCATTTGCAGAAGAGAACAATGAAACACTGGTATACGGAAGCGGAGATTATACCAGAATCAATCCGGCCATGGATGAACATGGCGAGATCAATATTATGATTTTTAACGGATTGACAGCGCATGACGGAGACAATCAGGTGGTTCGGGACTGGCTAAAATGGGACTATGACGAAGAAACCCACTTATACTTTCCATCTTGAAGAAGGTGTAAAATGGCATGATGTGGGGAACCATTTACTGCTGATGATGTAAAATTTACCATTGAAGGGATCATGGATCCGGAGAATGGTTCTGAAAATGCGCCAAACTACGAAGATGTAGAAGAAATTACAGTTGTTGACGGATCTTTTAAACTGATGCGCCTGAATGTTGCATTTCTGACTACATGACCATGGCTGTGCGCTTCCAAATCTTCTGGGGAAGGGGAAGACATGCAGACTTCTGATTTCTTCCGTAATCCGGTAGGTACCGGTCCATATAAGCTGGAAAGCTGGAAGAAGGACAGGCGATCACTTTGGTAAAGAATGAAGATTATTTTAAAGGTGAGCCTAATATTGATACAGTAGTGTTCAAAATCGTGACAGATGACAATGCAAAAAGCATTGCAGCTGAAATCCGGCGAGCTGGATCTGGCCTTGCTGACACCAAAGGATGCTGCTACTTTTTGCAGATGATGAGGCATATACCTGCTATGATATGAAAAACATCCGATTACAGAGGAATTCTGTTTAATTTCTGGAACGAGTACTGGCAGAAAAATAAAGACCTGATTCCGGCTGTGTGCTATGGAATTGACAGACAGGCGATTGTAGATGCGGTTCTTCTTGGACAGGGAATGACTGCATATGACCACTTCAGCGTAATATTTACAATGATGAAAATGTAGAACATTACGATTATGATCCGGAAAAAGCAAAATCCGTTCTGGAAGAGGCTGGCTGTGAAATGGGAGATGACGGATTCTATTATCGTGATGGGGAAAAAAAGTTGGATTCGTGATCAGTGTTGGTGCAGGAGACCAGGTTCGTGTAGATATTGCGCAGATCGCAGCACAGCAGCTTCAGCAGATCGGTATGGATGTGACTGTTGAAATTCCGGCACAGGTTGACTGGGGCGGACAGATGGCATATCTGATCGGATGGGGAAGCCCGTTTGATGCAGATGATCACACTTACAAGGTATTTGGCACAGATAAAGGTGCAAACTATTCCGGATATTCAATGAGCTTGTGGATAAGTACCTGACAGAAGCACGTCAGTCTGATGATCCGGAAGTACGTGCAGAAGCTTATGACAAGTTCCAGGAAGAGCTGGCAAAGGATCACTGCATTTGCGTTTATCTGCTATATTGATGCGAACTATGTAGCGGAAGCAGATATTCAGGAATTGATCCAGATACCATTATGGGACATCATGGTGTTGGAATCTTCTGGAATGTGGCGGACTGGACAATCACAGACTAATCTGCAATTGGTTGAAAAGCGAAAGAATTTATGAGGAAAGGGCAGTAGCAAAAGAAAATTTGCTGCCCCTTTCTTTCAGCGTAAAGAGGAACAAATGGAAAACGTATTAGAAGTCCGAAATCTGTCAGTTAGTTTTGACAGTCAAAAGGAGAAGTACAGGCAGTCAGGGATGTTTCTTTTTCTTTACACAAAGGAGAAGTTCTGGCAGTTGTAGGAGAATCCGGCTGTGGAAAAGTGTTCTGTGCAGAGCATTATGAAGCTGCTCCCCAAAACTGCCAGAATAAAAGAGAGGCAGTATCCGGGTTATGGGAACAGACATTACCGGATACAAAGAGAAAGATGAAAATCCGTGAAAAATTTTTCCATGATTTTCCAGGATCCTATGACATCTTTAAATCCCACCATGAAAATAGGTCAGCTTAGATTGCAGAGGCAATTTGATTCACGATAAAAAAAAACAAAAGAACAGGTTTATAAAAAGTATTGAATTGATGGAGCTGGTTGGAATCGAACATGCACAGGAGCGCTATCATTCTTATCCTACAATTTTCGGAGGAATGAGACAGAGAAGTGTTATGGCAATTGCACTGGCTTCTGATCCGGATATTTTATTTGGCAGATGAGCCTACAACGGCGCTGGATGTGACGATTCAGGCACAGATTCTGGATCTTCTTGGAGAAATACAGAAGAAAATGGGAACGTCTACCATTTTGGTATCCCATGATCTTGGAGTAGTTGCAAGGACTGCAGACCGTGTGGCGGTTATGTATGCGGGAAAAATTGTGGAAATCGGAACAACAGCAGAAGAAATTTATTATGATCCGAGGCATCTTATACCTGGGACTTATGCAGTCTCTGCCCTATTTTTCCCGGGGAAAGAAAATCTTTATACTATTCCCGGAATGCCGCCATCTTTGGTAAACCCACCTAAGGGCGATGCCTATGCCTGCAGAAATGAATATGCCCTTGGAATTGATTATGAGGAAATGCCGCCTATGTTTCAGATTACGGATACTCATTTATGCAGCTACCTGGCTGTTAGATAAAGGGCACCACAGATTATCCCGCCTGTAGGAGGAAAAAAGTTGAATGAGGAAGTTTTAGTTGAGGTAAAATCTGACACATCGCTTTCATCTGACAAAAAAGCGGTTATCCGGGCAGTAGATGATATTTCTTTCCAGATTTATAAAGGGAAGTGTTCGGACTGGTGGGAGAATCGGATCAGGAAAATCAACGGCGGCAAGATGTCTTATGAATATTTATCAGCCTTCTGAAGGAGAAATAAGGTATCGGGGAATAAATATCTGTGATAAAAAAGAATTTAAGGCGAACCGGAAGCTGCTTCAGACAAAACGGCAGATGATTTTCCAGGACTCGGCTTCCAGTCTGCAAAACAGCATTGTAGTGTTTTTATGTGGCGCGCCTTGCACCTGGGGGATCCGTTGATTTCTATTATGGAGACCGGACGGAAAAGATGAGTCCAAAGGAACGGGGAGTGGGCCATGGAAAAGCTGGGACTGAACGAGCCGATTCATGTGCAATATGTAAAGTGGCTGGGACTTGTGTAAGCTTGGAACCATATCCAGTTGTATCCCGGAATTCTGGTTTTCAATTGTATTGATTCTGATTTTGCAGTAACCTTGCGGATTCTGCCAAGCAGGAGCCTACTCCCAGGAAAAAAGGGAGACATCTGGGATAGAATCCGTCATCTGATTCTGCCGCTTACCATTGTTATACTGGAACATCTCTGGTACTATGCCTACATGATACGCAACAAGCTCCTGAAGAAGTAAGGGCAGTATGTGCTTCTGGCGAAATCAAAGCGGGAGAAAGAAAAAAAATACTTTTAAGCATTGTCTGCGGAATGTGATGCCTGCCTATCTGAGTATTATGGCAATTGCAGTTCCTCATGTCCTGGGAGGTACTTTTGTAGTGGAAAGTGTATTTCCTATCCTGAATTGGCGCTTGTCCCATGAGTGTAAGATATCATGATTATAACCTTGCTGATGCTGTTAAGCGTATTATGTCCGGTATTCTGGTGATTTTCGGCACATGCTCAGCCAGATCATAAATGAGCATATTGATCCGCGGATGAAGGCAAAATGAGGTAACAGAAATGTCGGAGGTGACAGAATCATGATGATCGTTCTTTTGAAATTGTAGGGGCGTGTAAGAATGAAGAACAGAATGCTCTGCCTAAAAAGTCTGCTTTCAAAAAATGTTTGAGGGAAAACCAGTTTTATCTGTAATTATTTTAAAGTGGATTCTTCTGGGCTGTTTGTGTGCAAATGGATCATGACAAAGGATCCGACTTATATGGACCTTTGAATTATAATAAGGCACCTGATGTGGGGAATTCCTGTTTGGAACAGATACTATGGGAAGAGATTTTTCCATGATCTGGTACGGCGGCAGAATTTCGCGGATCATTGGTGTGCTGTCAACGGTTATTTTGCTTTTATAGCAATTCTGTTAGGGCATTTAGCGGCTTATCCCCACAGTGGCTGGATAATCTGCTTATGCGCTTTACAGAAATTTTTCAGTACCTTTCTTGTTGTTGGTTGAATTTGTTACAGGCAATTCTGGGAAAAGCCAATGTTCTAAGTCTTTCGCTGGTAATTGAAGCTGGACCAGTATTGCCAAGGTGGTGCGAAGTGGCAGATTCGGAAACAGTGAATATGTAATTGCATCCAGGGAGGCGGCTTTTTTCATATTTTGTGGGTGACCAATGTTCATGGTAATGAATGTGCGAAGTGCAATCCAGATGAGCTTTATGGGAATTGGCGGTTTTTTCTGGGAAGTATATTTCCGAAAAGGCGTTGGATGACAAATTCTGGTGGAAAATCTTGATTGTGACCTATTGTGCCTGGACAAATATTGGAAAAAAGTAATCGACCAAAAAATTTATTTGGTACTTAATAAGGGGTAAAAAAGAAAAAAAAGAAATTTAAATGAATACTTTAAAAGCTGAAAAAGAAGCATGGATGTCAAAGCAAAGAAATTAAGAAGAGAAGGATTTGTAACAGGTAACCTGTTCGGCAAAGAGAAATTGAAGGTTCCATTCCCCCTTAAGTTTACTAAGAAAGAAATTGAAGTTCTGTTGAAGAACAACAATAAAGGAAGCCAGGTAATGCTGGAACTGATGGTAAAACCTATGATGCGCTGATCAAGGAAGTTGATTATAATCCACTTGCACATACAGTAGAGGAAGTTGATTTCCAGGCACTGGTAAGCAATGAGATGGTTCATTCCACTGCTGAGATCATTCTGGAAAATGAAGAGAAGGTTATGTCCGGTGTTCTGCAGGATGAGTTGAAAGAGGTTGCATACAAAGCACTTCCGGCAGATCTGGTTGACAAGATCAAGGTTGATGTGGCTGGTATGAAGATTGGTGATACGCTTCGTGTGAAAGACCTTGAAATCGCCAAGAATAAGAATATCCACATCACAACTGATCCGGAAGCAGTTGTCGCAACTGTAACACCAGTTCACAAACGTAGTTCCGGAGACTGAGACAGAGGCTGAAGAGACTGCTGAGGAGAAATAAGCTGGCGGCAGTTGCTGAAATTGAATTTTGAATATGTGGAATGAAATGGGAAGCTGTTCACTGGGAAATTGGTGGGCAGCTTCCTTTTGTCTGGTATTTCTAAAAGGCGGTTATTAGAGTGTGTTTGAAAATCTCCCCATAAATTGTGACGCACATCGTGCAGAAAGCCTTTTAAACACGCTCTAATAAAAATTTGTTACGAATTTTAAAAACTGCTTCACATGTGGCTTCAGAATCCGGTTCTTACTGTACAACAATGTAGAAGGTTCGCATGGCGGATTCGTGATTCAGGGGGAAACATGAGAATCTGGTGGGTGTCGGCCAGATCTTTGGCAGAGCAGGCAGAGAGGATGGAGATTCCAAGGCCGCCGGCTACAGACTTGCGGATGGCCTCCAGATCGGGCTTCATGCGGGCTACAATGCAGGGAAGAAGCCGGGATATTTCGTTTTTCCAGATAGCGGTCAATTTCCTTTTTTGGTTCCAGAACCGGTTTCGCGCATAATAAAGGGTTCTTTAGAAAATCAGAGAAATCAAGGGTGCCGGAATCCATTTTTTGCTGATATTGTAGGTAATGCTGGTTGACAGGGGTGGCAATTACAAGTTTATCTTTTGCAAAAAGGGATAAAACAGCAATCTGGTTCGTCAAAGGTATTTCCCACCACCAGATCCACGCTGCCATCCAGAACTCTTGCCACAGCGCCGAGACTGTCGGATTGCCAGGAGTGAAAATATACGTCTGGAATCTGGCTGGTGAAAGCACTGAGAATACCTGGCAGAAGGTGCAGGAGGAAGGAATGGTGGAAACAGCCAGGTCAACATTTTTTATTTTGTCCGGTGAACTTTCTATAATGTTGCTGCGCATGTTCAGCATATTGGAGGCGCAGTCATAGAGCAGAAGACCGCGTTGGGTGATGTTCAGCTTCTTGGTGGTGCGGATCAGCAACCGCGAATTCAATTCCTGTTCCAGGGAATTGATGTGGGCACTGATGGTGGGCTGGGTCAGATTCAGCTGGCGGGCGGCTTCAGAGAAGCTTTATTTTCGACTACGGCTACGAAGGCCTCTAATTGTTTAAATTCCATAGGGTAAAAAATACTGGTTCCTTTCTCAAAGACTAATTAAGTGTTACTAATGCTGAATTTATAAGTCTAAAATTTTCTTTAATCCCTGGATGGCAAAATCCAGCTCATTCTTTGTATTTTCCGGTCAAAGGAGAACCGGATAGTTCCGGCAGGATAAGTACCAAGCGTCTTGTGGGCGTTTGGGCGCAGTGGAGTCCGACTCTGGTCATAACACCATACTCATTGTCCAGCTGCCACGCCACCTGTGACATTGTCGATTTCTGGTGTCTGGATCGAAACAACTGCATTTCGGTTGGTGAGATCTTTTTTTCAATAATACGGATATGTCTGCCGGTATCGTCCAGTGCCTGCAGCTGTTCCAGAAAATAACCAGTGAGAGACAATTCTTTTTTCATTTATCGCCTGCAAAGAATGCGTTTTCAAGTACAAAAGTGCTTCATGCGGTCCATAAATTCCAGGCAGATTGGGTGTCCCGGATTCAAAGCGATCCGGCATAAAATCCGGAATTTCTTCCGTATGAGATACACTTCCGGGTACCGCCGGAAATCAGTGGTTCCATTTGTTCTGCCAATTCCTGGGAAACCAGGGAAACCACCTGTCCCTTGTGGTCCCCGAAGTCCTTTATGTCCGGTAAAAAGCTAACGCGTCAATATGCATTTTGTCCATATTAATTGGTACGATCCCAGCCGTCTGTGCAGAATCCACAACAAAATAAAGCTGGTGCCTCTGAGATTTCCCCAAAGGGCATCAAGGGCATCCTGGTTCCGCATACATTGGAAGCATGTAAAAGTGACAATAGCTTTCGTCTCAGGGCGGATCAGTTCTTCTTTTTCCAGAATCATAGAGCCGTCCGTTCTGCAAGGAATCCGGTCAAGGAAATCCCTAAGGAAGCCAGCTGTACTACAGGTCTCATAACTGCATTGTGCTCCATGGCGGATACCAGAATATGGTCTCCTGGTTTTAAGAATCCTTTAAAATAAAATTGAGACTGGTGGTGACATTCGGTGTAAAAATTACATTTTGCATTTTGGAAAAGTGGAAAAGTTCTGCCAGCAACTGGCGTGTCTCATAAATAACTTCTTCTGCTGAGTAAGCACTGGGTAGCAGCCGCGGTTCACGTTAACTCCGTTCATAGTCAGGTAATCCATCATAGCTTGTAGCCACACCTGGAGCCTTTGGAAAAGAGGTGCTGGCCTGGTCGAGGTAAATTCGGTTCATGATTATATCCTTTCGCTTGGAAAATGGTTATTTAATATATCTATAATACCACGATTTATCGACAATATCTATAAATACTTAAAATAATCCCACATAATCAATTAGAGTTTTCTGACAAAAATGCTAAAATAGAGGAAAAGATTTGACAGTTATCTAAGGAGGAAAGAGTATGAAAGAAACATTGTCAAAGAAAAAAACACCCATAATCATCGGAGCCGGTGTCATCATCGGAATCATTGCAGTGGCTCTGGTATATTTCGGAAACCCTGCAAATATGGGCTTCTGCATTTTGCCTGCTTCCTGCGTGATACTTCGGGAGCACTGGGATTCCACAGTGCAGCTGCGGTTCAGTACATCCGCCCGGAAATTGAGGGACTGGTGCTTGGCTCCTGCATTCTTGCTCTTGCAACCAAAGAATTTAAGCCAAGAGGCGGCTCGGCACCTGTTACCCGTTTTGTGATCGGAATGTTCGTTATGATCGGCTGCCTGATGTTCCTTGGCTGCCCATTCCGCATGATCCTTCGTCTGGCTGGCGGCGATTTCAACGCCATCTTTGGTTTGATCGGATTTATTGCTGGAATCCTTGCCGGGTATTTTTTCCTGAAAAAGGCTATACTCTGAAACGTTCCTATAAAATGCAGCCGGTTGAAGGCGGCATTTTCCCAGTAGTGGAATCGGAATTCTTCTGCTTCTCATTACAGCACCTGCATTCATCCACTTCACAGAAGCTGACGGTGGTCCTGGGCAAAAAGCATGCTACAATTGCAATCTCTCCCGATCGCAGGGCTTCAGGTGCACTTGCACAGAGAACCCGCCTGTGTATGGTTGGAGGAATCCGTGACGTGGTACTGTTTGGAGAGTGGAAGCTGCTTCTTGGATTTGTGCAATTCTGGTAAGTGCGTTGATCGGAAACATGATCCTGGGATATTTTAATCCAGGATTTGCAGGACAACCTGTCGCACATACAGATGGTCTTTGGAATGCACTTGGAATGGCGCTTGCAGGATTTGGCTGTGTCCTTCTTGGAGCTGCCCGCTGGGTCCAGCTGGTTCTGGCTGGTGAAGGAACACAGACTCCGCCATCACAGTATTTGGTCTGATGGCTGGTGCAGCTGTAGCACATAATTTCGGACTGGCATCTTCTGGAGAAGGCCCGACTGCAAATGGCAAGATCGCTGTGTTGTGATCGGTTTTGTGGTTCTGATCGTGATTGCGACAGTAAATTCCATGCGTAAGAATGAAGCGTGAAGTTGATTAAGGACATCATTTTATAGTATATCTGTGTAAACAGACAATTCCGTTTAGTTGAAAATAATGAAAATCTAAGGAGATTAAGTGTATGAAAACAATAGATGCAAGAGGGCTTTCCTGCGGAACCTGTGATCCGTTCAAGAATGCGCTGGCATCCGGAGAAGGCATATACGGTAATGGTAGATAACGTAACAGCCAAAGAAAACGTATCGTTTTCCTTACCATCAGGGATATAAAGGTGTCTGTAAAGAGGATGGGGAAGACTTTGTCCTCACTCTTGAGAAATAATGGAATTACATAGCCATTTTTTTCCCATTTGGAGCTATGTCTTTCAAGAAAAAATGTGAGAAAGAGGGATATCGGCTACGATCATGCCGGTGCCAAGAATTTAAGCTCTTCCCGGAACCGGCGTGAAATTCACAGGGAAGCACAGACTGCGCAAAACTGGAACTCCGATGAAGTGGAGCAGCTGGTAAAAATACTTGAAACAGGAAGCTTTCAAGTTATATGGCATATGCTGGTAAAAATACTGAAAAGGTAAATAGCGGATAAGAGGAGAATGTATTATGCCAGAAAACAGGCAGTCTAATTATGACCAGGTAATCGAGAACTGGAGATTGAAATTCCTGGAAATGGATCAGGAGGAACTGATTCGCAAATTTCAGCTGGAAGCTGATGAGGAGTTTCTTTATATCATCTACTTTTAAAAAAGATTTCGAATTGACCGAAAAAACGGATTCATTACAGAAGATGGGAAAAGCCCTGGATTTGATACGGTGATGAATATTTATAATACGTTTTACTATTCAGCTCATCCTGTGGCATCGGGCAAGGAAGGTGAGTATGTGGCAATCATGGGAGAGTCCGGCTCAGGAAAGACGACACTTTTAAATATTCTCGCGGCACTTGATAAGCCGACAGCGGGAGAGGTACTCTTAAATGGAAAGAACCTTGTCTCATTGAAGGAAAAGGAGATATCTGCCTTCAGACGTGAGCATCTGGGCTTCGTATTTCAGGATTTTAATCTGCTTGACAATTTTTCACTGAAGGACAATATCTTTTTACCGCTTGTGCTGTCAGGTGTGGACTATAGGGATATGGAAAAAGGCTTGCACCTATAGCTTCGCTGCTTGGAATTGAAAAGCTGCTTAATAAATATCCATACGAGGTGTCAGGAGGACAGAAGCAAAGGGCAGCAGTGGCACGTGCGATAATAACAAATCCCGAATTAATTTTGGCAGATGAGCCAACAGGAGCACTGGATTCAAAGGCAACAGACAGTCTGCTTAGGCTGTTCAACAGGATAAACGAGGACGGACAGACCATTCTCATGGTGACACACAGCACAAAGGCTGCAAGTCATGCCAACAGGGTGCTTTTCATAAAGGACGGTCAGGTGTTTCATCAGATTTACCGTGGCAATCTTACAAATGACGAGCTCTATGTGAAGATTCAGGATGCACTTATGCTGATTACGACAGGTGGTGAGAAGCATGAATAAAATATATAGCAGGCTGGCATTTACAAATATAAAAAATAATAAGACTCTCTATATGCCTTACATTATATCGGGAATGGTCATGATAGCCATGTTTTATGTGATGATGTTTTTAAACAACTCAAAGGGACTTGGCAAGGTGCCGGGTGCGGATGCACTGGCGTCGATAATGGGGCTTGGATGCGGAATAATAGCGCGGTTTTTTCATATATATTTCTGTTTTATACAAACAGCTTTATAATCAAAAGGCGCAAGAAAGAGGTCGGAATATACAATATTCTTGGTATGGAAAAACGTCATATCGCGAGAGTTTTGATAATTGAGACACTTACCGTAGCACTCGCAGCAATAGTATCCGGAATCATAGCCGGTATTTTATTTTCCAAGCTGATGATTATGTTTCTTTATAGGATTATAAATATTAAAGCGCAAATCAATTTCACTGTATCTACTAGCGCTGTCGTAAATACAATACTTATTTTTGGAGTGCTGTATTTTCTTACTCTCATCTATAACCTGATGCAGGTGAAGCTTGCTAATCCGATAGAGCTGCTTCGCGGTGGCAATGTCGGTGAGAAAGAGCCGAAGAGCAAATGGCTTATCGCTATAATCGGACTAGGCTGTCTTGCCGGGGGATATTATATTGCGATTACCACAAAGAGCCCTCTTCAGGTGCTTTCACTGTTCTTTGTCGCAGTGCTTCTTGTCATCGTCGGAACGTATCTTTTATTTATTTCAGGAAGCATTGTGATACTTAAGGCACTCAGGAAAAACAAGAAGTTTTACTATAATAAAAAGCATTTTGCGGCGGTTTCAGGAATGATTTACAGAATGAAGCAGAATGCGGGCGGACTAGCGAGTATATGCGTGCTTTCCACAATGGTGCTGGTTGTTGTTTCCACAACCGTGAGTATGTATGCGGGCATGGAGGGAGAACTTAAGCAGAGATATCCTTCGGATATCAGTGTATATAGCTGGTATAAGGAAGTGCCGGCTGATGTGAATCTGGATGATGCACTTAAAGAAGCTGCTGCAGATTCGGATAAAATAATAGCTGACTCTGCTTGTAATGTTAAAGACAGCAAAAGCTACACTTATTTTAGCTGGACAGTGTTTAGAGAGGGGACAGAGTTTAAGCCGGTGTTAAGTTACGATAACGATATTTACCTGTTGTATTTTGTCACAGGAGATGAAATTGATGAGATGGAGACCGGCTTTAAAGAGAGGCTGAATAAAAAAATCCCACAGCTTGATACCGGTTCGGTGGCTGTATATGGAACAAAAAAGTTTAATGGCGATATAATTAATCTGTTGGGCAAAGAATTTAAAGTGGCTGCGGCAGAAAAAACTGCTGTAAGTAAAGACAGCTATATGTCCTCTATGTATAGTGGTGTGTACTATGTAGTGGTAGACAGCAAGGCAACACTTGCAGAGATATTTAACCTGAACAGCTCGCTGGGAGAGGATAGTGTGCCGACTATGCTCAACAATGAAATTGATTATAATCTGTACGGCAGCAGTGAGGATAAGCTTGCTGTGGCAAAGGCTCTGGATAAGCATTTTGAGGAAAATAGTGTAAAATCAGATGTGTCAGGCTTCTATGAGGAAAGCCGTGATGCAAACAGAGAACAGATTTATGTATTGTATGGTGGCCTGTTCTTTATCGGAATATTCCTTGGAACGATGTTTCTTATGGTTACTGTGATGATGGCGGTGCAGGGCGGACTGTCTATCTGGCAGGCGGTCTTGATTTCTTTGACGAATCTTACGTCAGCGGGACAATTTGCAGGTCTTGATATTATCATAGCAGGAGGTTCCTTATGGGAAATGGCACTTACTCAGCTGATTATCAATCTGAGATACTGTCTGATGTCGTTTCCTTTCACAGAAGCTAAGACGTGATGAAACTTGGGGGCATCGTTACGGAGTTGCATTTGGCGTAACAGATGAGATATTCGGAGTCAGTGCCAGTAAACCGGGGAAAGTCAGTGCGTTTTATAATTATGGTGTAATGAGTGTAGCAATCCGGGATGGACCATTGGAACCCTGCTTGGAGCTATTTCAGGAAGTATTCTTCCTAATTTTATTATGAGTGCACTTGAGTTGCCATTTATGGAATGTTTTTGGCTGTCATTATTCCGCCATCCAAGAAAAACAAAGCAGTGCTTCTGGTTGTTCTTGGAGCAATGGCAGTGAGCGCATTATTTGCCTGGGTTCCTGTATTATCGAAAGTCTCATCCGGATTTGTGATTATTATTACTACAATTCTGGTAGCCGGACTGGCAGCATGGCTTTGCCCGGTTGATGAAGAAAATGCCAAGGAGGAAGCTCATGAAGCCTAATGTTTATATTTATATCCTGGTTATGGCTGGCGTTACATATTTGATCCGTATGCTGCCATTGGCACTGGCGAAGAAGGAGATTACCAATCCTTTTATAAAATCATTTCTGTTTTTATGTGCCCTATGCCTGTCTGGCAGCTATGACGTTTCCGGCGATTTTGTCGGCAACGGCAAGTGTAATTTCAGCTGTAGTGGGATTTGTAGTGGCGCTGATTGCAGCGTACAAAGAGAAGAGTCTGCTGACTGTGGCGCTTCTTGCCTGTGGTGCAGTATTTATTGTAGAAAGAATAATGGCCTTTGCGGTGTAAGCATTACAAAATGCCTACAGTCCGCAAGGGCCTTTTTATTGAGTCATTCTCCAAGAAATCCCAGATCAATTTCCCCATCAAACACCGTAGTTGCCGGACCAGTCATATAAACCTGATCGTCATTTTCGTCCCAGAAAATATTAAGATCGCCACCAAGCTTCACGGTAACCGGCTGATCACGGTCAACCAGCCCGTTCAAAATAGAAGCAACTGCAACTGCGCAGGCACCTGTTCCACAAGCCAGAGTCTCACCGGAACCGCGCTCCCAGACTCTCATCTGGACAGTGTGTCGGTCGATGACTTTTACGAATTCGGTATTGACGCGGTCAGGGAAATTTATATGGTTTTCAAAAGATGGACCGATCTTTTCGATTTCCAGCCCGTCTACGTCATTCATGTATACGATGGCGTGAGGATTTCCCATGGAAACAGCTGTAAAGTGATAAATCTGTCCGTCTACTTCAATAGGGGCATTTACGACCTGCTCAGACTCAGATACAACTGGAATCAGAGAAGCCTGAAGAATAGGGGCGCCCATATTGACCTTTACCATACTGACTTTTCCGTCACGGATAGAAAGATCCAGATATTTCACGCCGCTTTTGGTCGCTACGCTGATACTGGTCTTGTTTACAATGCCGTAATCGTAGGCATATTTTGCCACACAGCGAATTCCGTTTCCGCACATGGCACCCTGAGAGCCGTCAAGATTATACATATCCATTTCGCAGTCTGCAATGTCAGACGGCTTAATCAGAATCAGTCCGTCTGAGCCAATTCCAAAATGTCTGTCACTCACAAATTTGGCAACTGCTGATGGATCTTTCACAGTTTCTTTAAAACAGTTCACATATACATAATCATTTCCAATACCATGCATTTTTGTAAATTTCATAACAAATACCTCCTGTTTAGGCGGTTAACGCCTTGGTCATTCAATTATTTAATTACTCCACACGAATCATATCATAACACAGATCTGTTATCAAAAAGTGAATTTTTCCAAATAATGACAAAGAAGTTGGGGAAATTTATGGAAACTCTTGCATTTTTCCCAAAAGCTGATAAAATGAGGAAAAAGATAGATGAATGAATATGCAGAAAGCATGAATAATTATGTCCCCATCTTGTGAAGTCGGTTGTTGTGGAAGAAATAAATAGCAACAGCTACTATGTGGATGAAGATATAAGGAACTGGTTCTGTATATGAGATTAAGAGGAGGAAAAGAATATGAAAAAATTAGTAGCTCTTGCACTTGGCACAGTAATGGCAGTTTCCATGACTGCTGGCGTATCTGCTGCAACTGTTGAGTCAAAGGATGATCTTAAGAATGCAACAATCGGTGTACAGCTTGGTACAACCGGTGATATTGAAGCTAGTGAATATGAGGCTGACGGAGCAACTGTTAAGCGTTACAGCAAAGGAAGCGAAGCAATCCAGGCACTTATGGCCGGTCAGATCGACTGTGTGATCATCGATTCACAGCCGGCTCAGAAATTTGTTGAGAATAATGATGATCTCAAGATTCTGGATGAGCCATTCGAGGAAGAAGAATATGCAATCTGCTTAAAGAAAGGCAATGATGAACTTCTTGACAAGATTAACGGAGCTCTCAAGGAACTGAAAGAGGATGGAACTATCGATGATATTATGAACAACTACATCGGTGATAACATTGGCGAGACACCATATGAATCACCGGAAGATGTTGACCGTTCCAACGGAACTCTTGTAATGGCAACAAACGCTGAGTTCGAGCCATATGAATATCATGAAGGTGATGACTATCGTTGGCATCGATGCGATATCGCTCAGGCAATCTGTGATAAGCTTGGATATGAGCTGAGATCGACGATATGGAGTTTGATGCAATCCTCCGGCAGTACAGTCTGGAAAAGCTGATTTCGGTGCAGCCATGGAATGACTGTTACAGAGGATCGTCTGGAGAGCGTTGATTTCACAGACACCTATGCAAATGCAAGCCAGGTTATCATTGTAAAAGCTGACTGATAGAAATAATACAGCATAAGCTGTCAGAAATGTGAGTCACCTAGATGAATGCTGTTTGGGAAAACAGAGGTTTTGGATACAGGCAGATCAAGGTGACTCTACTAATGTTACTGACTGAAAGAATTTTTACAGTTCTGGCAGCTATCTATATGGAATGACCGAAGAGAAGCTATGCACCATTAGTAAATAAAAAAGGGAAATAATATGTTTGAAAAATTTGGACACGATTTTTATCAATTTATAAAAGATGACAGATACACCTGGCTGCTGGATGGTTTGAAAAATACCATGATCATCACAGGTTTCGCCCTGTTGATCGGTATCTGTATCGGTTTTGTGGCAATTATCCGTTCTTCCCACGATAAATCAGGGAATTTTAAAATTGCCAATGCCATCTGCAGAGTTTATCTGACTGTGATCCGTGGAACACCTACTGTGATCCAGCTGTTGATCATGAACTTTGTAGTTTTTGGTTCTGTAAGCATTAACAAGATCATTGTAGGAAGTCTGGCCTTTGGTATCAACTCAGGTGCCTATGTAGCGTCAGAAGATGGGAATGGTGTTCCAGCACTTTAATCTTTTCCCACATAAGACGATTCTTGAAAATATCACACTGGCTCCGATCAAGCTCCTGAAAAGGATAAAGCAGAGGCAGAAAAAGAAGCAAGAGTACTTCTTAAGAGGGTTGGACTGGAAGAGAAGGCAGATTCTTATCCGTCACAGCTTTCCGGTGGACAGAAGCAGCGGATCGCGATCATTCGTTCTCTTGCAATGAGTCCGGATGTAATACTCTTTGATGGACCGACATCCGCACTGGATCCGGAGATGGTTGGAGAAGTACTGGAGCTGATGAAACAGCTTGCCCAGGAAGGCATGACCATGGTTGTTGTTACACATGAAAAATGCGGTGATTTAAAATCCATGCGTTTTTCTTCATTTCTTTATAACAATATTTGATGATTTCTTTCCTTAGACAATCTGGATAAAGTGATCCTGATCATCTATAACCGGCACAAAGTTCTGGTTGATTTCTCCAGGAGGATCCTTACGTCGCAGTCAACGTGTACCGGTTTGTAGGTGGCTCTTCTGGAGATAGCCATAACCGGTACCTCTCGCCGCTTTCATATCCGTGTGATGTCAGATTTTTCATTCCCAGAGAAGATCGCTCAGAAATAGTACCTACGTATTTTCCATCTGGATTCAGAATAGAATACAGGAAAATTTCCGGTGTTCCATTTTCTCAAGAGTCTGCCTCAAAGTTTCATTCTCAAAATGTAGGCAATATCACTTTTCGGTGTTAAGAAAAAGTATATTCAATTTGATCCCTCGATTCTATTTTTTAGAAGTGAATACCGCCTTTAGCAGCTTCTTCCTGCATTCCTTAGGCCACAGGGAAACATGTACTTCTCCAATGTGTGCTTTGCGCAGGAAGAACATACAGATACGGACTGTCCGATGCCGCCGCCGATGGTGTATGGAAGTTCTTCGTTGATGATTGGCTTTCTGGAAAGGAAGATCTTTTCTTTCTTCACAGCCAGCTTCTTTAAGCTGTTTGTCAAGTGCTGTCCGTCAACACGGATACCCATGGAAGAAAGCTCAAGGGCAATGTCAAGTACAGGATAGTATAGCAGGATATCGCGCGTTTAATTCCCAGTCATCATAGTCTGGAGCACGGCCGTCGTGGCGCTCGCCATTTGTCAGTTTCTTACCTACCTGCATCAGGAAAACAGCACCTTTTTCTTTGACGATCTTGTATTCTCTTTCCTTTGGGGGGAGCTCCGGATACATATCTACCAGCTCTTCTGTGGAGACGAATGCAATCTCTCTTGGAAGAATTTCTTCTATGTAGTCATACTGTACAGCCATGTATTTCTCTGTTTTGCGAAGAACACTGTAGATAGTACGGACAGTGTTAATGAGAGTTTCTACATTTCTCTCTTCTTTGGTGATGATCTTCTCCCAGTCCCACTGGTCTACATAGATGGAATGGATGTTGTCAACATCCTCATCACGGCGGATGGCAAACCATATCGGTGTATAAGCCCTCACCTACAGAGAAACCATATTTCTTCAGTGCATAACGCTTCCCATTTTGCAAGAGAATGTACGATTTCAGCGTTGCAGTCCATGCCTTTGATGTCAAAGCTTACCGGACGCTCCACGCCGTTCAGGTTATCATTGAGGCCGGAACTTGATCTACAAATATAGGTGCGGAGACACGCAGAAGGTTCAGCTTCTGTGCAAGTGTCTGCTGGAAAAATCTTTCACAGTTTTAATTGCTACCTGAGTATCATGAAGATTAAGGTCTGCATGATAGCCCATAGGAATTTTTAATTGTTCCATGGGAATCCTCCTTGTTGATTGTGTTAATCTCTGTTTTCTGTTCACGATAATTTCTAGTCAGACTGTGAACAGGAACAATCTTGGTTTATTATAACAGGTATTTTCCCTGCTTGGCAATTTAGACCTTGCAAGAAATATGCAAAAAAGATACAATAAAAGACAAAGAATGTGATGATTTTTCCCTGTTGGAGCAAAACAGGAATTACAGGTTGCAGTGAAACAGAATAACCAGGAGAACCGGGAGGATGTCTATGGAGAAAAGAGGTGCCAGGTCTGCGACGGGCCTGTTGTAAATGGCAGATGTAAGCTGTGTGGAATGCCTTATAGAAATGATGAGACTTTGTATCATCTGAATGAGAACAGAAGTGACCATTACCGTCATGCTACCAGCCTGGCGCGGGCAATCATGCGCCAGGAGGAAATCCCGCTGGGAGATAAGAAGGCTGGAAGTGCTGCATATAAGACCGGGACCGGAACAGGCGTGGCAGGAGCCGGAAATAAATATGATCAGAAAGCGGGAACTGGAAGTTCTAAGTCACTGGCTGGTGCAGGCACAGGGAATTTTTATAATAAGGGAAGTGAAAGCTGGAAGTACATATGGAGGCAGCACTGGCGCTGCTAAGAATGGAAATAAGGTCTCTGTCCCTTGCTGGGAATTATAATTCCAAGAGCAGACAAAGTACAGCTGGAACTTACAGCACTACAGCTAAAAAAAAGCAGTGTTTACACCCAGAAACCGGTAAAAAAGAAAAAAGCCCTTTTTGGATGGCTCATGGTCCTGGGATCATTTGCGCAAGCTTACCGGAAATCTGGGATTCCTTTGAAGGACAGCCTTGTCTGATACTTGAAGAAGAATTTGAGATATGTTTGGCTCTGGGGCTGATTCAGCCTCTTATAAACTGATGGCGGGAGATGTGCTGGAGGTTGGGGAAAATGTGGATGGAGGCATTGTCCCAGGATATTACATTGCTTCCTGTTCAAATGGTTTTGTGAGTTTTATGATCATGGAGAAGATGGTGAAAAACGGAAAACGACAGTGACAGATGGCGTGGAGCGTAAGATTACCCTGAAAGAGGGAGATCTGATCGGAATCATAAATACAGAGTCAGAGGATTCCTCATTGATGCTTACTGCTCGTTGAGATTGGGGAAATAATAGTAAAATAATAGTAAAAATAGTAAATAATAAAAAAAAGGAACCTCGTCAGATGAGTACTTATTTCTGTCGGAGGTTCCTTTTTGTATGTTTAGAGCGTATTTGAAAATCATTCCCGCAAATTGTGACGCACATCTTGCAGAAAGCCTTTTTCAAACACTTCTAGCGGATGGTAGTTCCTGTTTTTCCTTCATAGCCCTCTTTGGCATGAGCCATATCGGCAATCACAGTGCTCCGCCTTCCCTTTCTCAATAAAGGAAATACCTGCTTCTGGATTTTGGGAAGCATGGAACCGAAGCAAACTGGTTCTCTTCAATGTATTTCTTACCGTGATGCTCTTGCTCATTTAATGCGAATTTACGTTCTCTCTACAATTTGTGAGCAGAAGAGTATCCATTTAATTCTTCTGCAAGAAGTCCTGCGGCAAGATCTTCTCAATGATGGCACTGGCACCGTGAAGGTTGATGCCCTGCTCAAGCACTGAATTCCACCGCCGCCGGCTGCGATAACAACCTGGTCTGCATTGAGAAGCTGTATAGTCTCAAGCTCTACGACCCGAGCTGCAACTACTACGATGCCTTTTTTTTTCTTTGCTTCACCTCAGTGAGAACACGTCCGATAAGATCGCAAAAGCGTCGTCATATGGATCAATAACAGTCAAGAATGGTAGCAACAGGTTTGTAAATTCCGCGGCTGATAAATAGAGCGGATCGCATTCTGAGTTATGGCTCATTGCGGAGCAGACTGACATAGGAGCGAATTAATCCGGGTGTGTCTTTCCAAATTCACAGCAACAGGGCCATGGGAGATTAACCTTGGACCCTCTCTTTCAACAAGATTCCTTTTGCTGCGGCTTTGGTGGCTACTTTCTGCTCTGGAAGTGTGGTGCCGAGAGCTCTGTGACCTAATGCAACTACTACGATTTTTTCCATAGGAGATACCTCGTTTCTGTCAAGAATAATGCGGATATCAGGAGTTATGGGGAAAGTATTCACAGCAACATGAATGATTTCTCCGGACATCCTTGTGTAATATCTTCCATTATAAAAAGCTAAGGGTGGGAATTGCAATAGAAAAGTCCTTGAAACAGGAAAAGCCATCCGCATCAGGCAGATGGCTCATTTCTATATTTTTGAGGGGGGAGATAGAGAGTGGTTTTCATCTATCCAAAATTATATCGGCAATTTGTGAGGAAAATGTGTCTCAAATCTAAAAGAAATCGAAAAAATATGAAATGAAAATAAAATCCGACCTTTATTGCATTTAAAGACCAAGTGTGGTAAAGTAAACCTATCTTGTTTTGCATTCTGCAGAAAAGAATTTCTACCGCGCCGGTTCGGCGCAAGATAACCCGTTTTTTGAAGGAAACCTGTTAACCTGGGCGTTTTATACGCTTTTTTGAAAATGGATGCATACAATGGCAAGGCAAATTTGCTTCGGAAAGCTGTGAATAGGATCTGTTTAAGGAGAAAGGTGTGATTCCATGTGCTGTCAGTGACTCATTTATATGGTGATGTCGCCAATAGGCGGCAAGTCTGTTTTGTAAAATAGTAGTTTAATAACAGAGATTAGTGAAAATAGGGATAGAAAAGGAGAAGTTATAATGAAAAACAGAATATGGAAAAGATACTGGCAGTGGGAGTAAGTCTGCTTGCAGAAGCTGGGACTGGTTGGATGCACGGCGCAGCCGGCAGTGGCATATGGAGCAGAAATGGAAGGCGGGTTATCTGTTGCCCAAGATGCGGCATGGACAGATTTACAGAAATTTCAGGCGGTGTTTCTGTAAAGGCAGATGGGCTGGCGCGTCACCGTGGGAAAATGAAACCAGGAATATGAAAGTGGCGATGAAAATTTATTCAGCAGTGGAAATCAGGACGGAGCCTGGGAAAAATGATCAATATGATTTTTCGGATGAAACAATACTCATCCAACATCTTACGAATTGGTAGTCTGGCTTTCTGAATATTTTCCAGCCAGATGCTTCGTTTATGGCACCTGAAGGCTGCCTGAAAGAGGCTTCCTATCGAGACTGCTGACGGAAGATCAAGCAGTATAACAGGATTCCGCTGGAAAATAAATCCGGGAGAACAGGGGAAAACAGCTGAAAATTCCGGTTACCTTGCGGGATGAATATCGTTTTCCGGCAGAAAAACATACAGTTCCTACCTGTCGGATATTTTGCATGCAAATGGTGCTATAAGCGGAGAAGAAAATGGAGGCGGAGTTTACATTGTAAAAAAAGTGGAAAATGAAAAACATTTTGTGTAAAGCTTTATCTAAGAATCTGGAGATACCAGCTGCATACATGGATTTTTTAGTGGAGATGGAAGCCAGGGAAAAGGAGCTTTATACTGGGAAACGCATTCATATGGTCGTGAATCTGACTAATAATGGTCAGATACCTTTTTATAAAATATCCTTCAGGCAAAATAAAAGAACAGGAACTGGTACCTGTGTGGGAAAAAGAGCCTGGCCTTGAAGTTTCGGAAAGTGGTGCAGTGTTGAATGCCTTTCCGCAGGGGAAACACGAACCCTGTCTTTTATATAGATCCGGACATGAATCAGAAAAGTAATCTGGAGCTGGAGCTTTTTGCAAAAACAGAAAATCCGGTTTCGTTGGAGAAAGCAGCAGAAAAACAGTTAACATTACAGCAGGGAAAAGCCTCTTTACGGTAAAAAGAAAACAGCTGACTGCGACAATGCCAGCCCTGGGGAGACTGTGACTTTATCAGATCAGTATTCACAATACCGGAGAGGTGACTCTGCATTCCGTAGTTACTACGGAACGTTTCGGGCTTGCCGGAGTAACAGCTACTTTTCAGGAACAGAGAGGTATAACCCTGAATAAAAGCAGAACTCAGGCGAAAATCCCGGAAATCGCACCTGGTGGCTGTGTGAATTTAAAGGCAAAAGTTGTACTACTACGTATATGGTAAAATCTATTCTGGAAAATGCCGGATATAAGGTTGGTCTGATCGGTACAATCGAGGCAATTATCGGAGACAAAGATATTCTGCCTCAACACAACACCAGAGTCTTATGTGATTCAGGAATATTTTCATGAGATGGTGGAAGCTGGCTGTGACTGTGTGGTTATGGAAGTTTCCTCCCAGGGACTGATGCTTCACAGAACTCAGGGATTTGTTTTGATTTTGGAATTTTTACAAATATTGAGCCGGATCATATTGGCCCAAACGAGCACAAGGACTTCGACCATTATCTGTCTTGTAAAGCTATGCTTCTTAAGCAGTGCCGCGTAGGTATTGTAAACAGAGATGATGAACATTTAGAAGATTATTGAAGGACATACATGTACTCTGGAAACTTATGGCTTTTCACAACGGAAGCAGACCTTCGCGTGAAGATGCAAAGCTGATCGGTGGTAAAGGCTATCTTGGTATTTCCTACCATCTGAAAGGACTTCTGGATTTTCATGTAGAGATAGATATTCCCAGGTAAATTCAGCATCTACAATTCATTGACAGCAATCGCAATCTGCCGTCATTTTAAGGTTTCGGAAGAGAACATTCTCAAAGGCCTTAAAAGTAGCTAAGGTAAAAGGCCGTATCGAAATGGTAAAAGTATCCGATGATTTTACTCTGATGATTGATTATGCGCATAATGCCATGGCTCTGGAGAGTCTTCTGACTACACTTTGAAAGAATATCATCCCCACAGACTGGTATGTCTGTTCGGATGCGGAGGCAACCGATCCAGGCTGCGCCGCTATGAGATGGGAGAAGTTTCCGGTCGTCTGGCAGATCTGACCATCATTACTTCTGATAATCCGCGAGATGAGGAGCCTCAGGCTATTATTGATGACATCAAATGGGCATGGCAGAAGACCGAAGGTAAATATGTAGAGATTCCGGACAGTCAAAGAAGCCATCGCCTATGCAATCCATCATGGAGAGCCGGGGATATTCATGGTGCTGGCTGGTAAGGGTCATGAAGATTATCAGGAAATCAAAGTAAAAAAAATATCCTATGGATGAGCGTGTGTTGATTGCAGATATTCTTGCCGGAAAGTAAAACATGACATATGCAGATATTATTGTGACATTTCCATGAAAAGCTGGATAAAAGTTTTCAATATCTGGTTCCGGAGAAACTGAAGGACAGATACAGGTGGGAATGGTGGTTTCACATTCCATTTGGAAGAGGAAATCATGTGCGCAAGGGATATGTGTGTGGATTTCTGATGAGCCTAAGGTAAAGGGAATCCAGCTTAAGTCTGTTGTCGGTATTGAAAATGATCAGAAACCACAGAATCCAGGCTGATCGCGCTGGCAGGGTGGATGAAAGAAAAGTATGGCTATACCATGATCCAGGCTCTGAAAACAGTTCTTCCTATTCAGAAAAAAAGATGAAAGCCCAGGAAAAAACGTGGATAACCCTTTCTGATTTCCAGAGAAGATGGGGAAAAGCTTCTGGAAGAGCTTGGCATGACCAGATTTAAAGCGCGTATTCGCCTTCTGGAAGCACTTTTGCAGAATGAAAATGGGAAAATCGAGACTGCCTGGGCTTCAAAGGAGCTTGGTACTACGGCATTTCTGTCCTGAGATATTTTGAAGAACAGGAATTGCTTCTGTGGAGTCGGATGAAGTGTACAGAAATGCAATTGCAGATGCAGAGAATATTCCGCATGTGGCACCAGCAGTATTAAGTATATCCCAGCAAATGGCTGTAGATCAGATCTTATCAGAATGGGAACACCCGGATCCGAGACCGGTTCTTCTTCACGGAGTTACCGGCAGTGGAAAAACGGAAGTTTATATGGAGCTGATCGATAAGGTGATAAAGGAAGGCGGTCAGGCAATCGTGCTGATTCCGGAAATTGCGCTGACTTATCAGACTGTACGGCGATTTTATGGTCGTTTGGTGATAAGGTGTCGGTAATTAACTCCAGACTTTCCCAGGGAGAGCGTTATGATCCAGTTTAAAAGAGCCAAACAGGGAGAATTCCAGGTTATGGTGGGGCCCCGTTCAGCACTTTTACTCCATTTGGAAGACTGAGGTTGATCATTATTGATGAGGAGCATGAATCTTCTTATAAAAGTGAAAACAGTCCAAGGTATCATGCCCGAGAAACTGCGGCTATCCACAGAGCAAACTGGAAGGCGCAAGAGTAATTCTTGGTTCTGCAACTCCATCTATGGAAGCTTATTACAGGGCGAAAGAAGGAGAATATGTCCTTGTAAAGCTTAAAGCCAGATTTGAAGAAAGACCTCTTCCCACAGGTATCAATTATTGACATGAGGGAACAACTAAAAAAAGGAAACCGCCTCGGCCCTCAGTCTGGAACTGACAGAAGACCTGAGCCAGTGCCTGAAAAAAGGGAGCAGGCCATGCTGTTTCTCAACCGCCGTGGCTATGCAGGGTTTGTTTCATGCCGTTCCTGCGGCCATGTAATGAAATGTCCTCACTGTGATGTTTCCCTAAGTGAGCATAATGGCAGAAAGCTGATCTGTCATTACTGTGGTTATGAAACTGTGAAACCGGACAAATGTCCAGTCTGTTCTTCACCATATATAGGCGGTTTTAAAGCAGGGAACCCAGCAGATCCAGCAGGTGGTAGAAAAAAGAATTTCCAGAGGCAAAGAGTTCTTCGAATGGATTACGACACTACAAAGAGCTAAGGGAAGCTATGAAAAATCCTGGCTGCTTTTTCCAGGCATGAGGCCGATATTTTGATTGGAACCCAGATGATCGTCAAGGGACATGATTTCCCGGATGTTACTCTTGTGGGGGATCCTTGCTGCAGACTTATCCCTGAATGCTGATGATTATCGCAGTGGTGAGCGCACTTTTCAGCTTCTTACCCAGGCTGTGGGACGAGCAGGAAGAGGAAAGAAAGAAGGTCATGCCCTGATCCAGACTTATAGTCCGGATCATTACAGCATTCAGACAGCTGCAAAGCAGGATTACGAAGAATTTTATCAGGAAGAGATGGGATACCGTCTTCTTATGGATTATCCTCCGGCTGCCCATATGATGGCAGTGCTTGGTTCTTCGGAGGATGAGAAGCTTCTTGGAGACAGCCATGCACTATCTTGGCCTGTTTACAGGAAAAATATATGCGGGAAAAGATCTTCATGTGATCGGTCCTGCGTATGCATCTGTAGGGAAAGGTAAAGGATATATACAGAAGAGTATTTATCTGAAACATGAGAATTATGATCTGCTTGTCCGGATAAAGGACAGGCTGGAAAAATACATTGAAATCAATTCCGGCTTCAGAAAATTAATATACAATTTGATTTTTCATAAAGGAAATACCGGAAATAAAAGGGCTGCGTTAAGGTGCAGGGCTTTGGAACAACGGGTATTTCCAACAAAAGAGGTAAAGGAATAAGAAAATTATGGCAATCAGAACAATCAGAACAGAGGGAGATTCCGTTTTTGAAAAAATCTGCAGACCAGTAGAAAGAAATAACAAACATACACCGTACAAGATCTGGTAGGAGACATGCTGGAAACCATGTATGACGCATGCGGTGTTGGTCTTGCAGCTCCCCAGGTGGGTATATTGAAAGAGAATCGTAGTGATCGATATAGGAGAGGGCCTATCGTGCTGATCAATCCTGAAATCCTTAAACATCAGGCGAACAGACTGGTGATGAAGGATGCTTAAGTGTACCTGGAATGGCTGGTCAGGTAACCGTCCCGAACTATGTAAAGGTAAAAGCTCTGGATGATGGATATGAATGAGTAGATATGAAGGGAAGGTCTTCTTGCCGCGTGCATTTCTGCCATGAGATCGATCATCTGGACGGAAAATGTACACACGTCTGGTTAGAAGGTGAATTACATCATGTAAGTTATGACAATGGGGAGGAAGAGGAATAAATGAAAATTGTTTATATGGGAACGCCGGATTTTGCAGTGCCGCCATTCTTGCGGCACTTGTGAAGAATGGATATGAGGTGACTGGTGTTGTGACCCAGCCGGATAAACCAAAGGGAAGAGGAAAGACCATTCTGCCGACACCGGTCAAAGAAGAAGCGTTGAAACACGATATTCCGGTATATCAGCCGGCTCAAGGTAAATGAACCCTGAATTTGTGGAAACTTTAAAAAACTGGAACCCGGATATGATCATCGTTGCTGCTTTTTGGACAGATCATTCCAAAGACGATCCTGGATATGCCAAAAGTATGGATGTCTGAATATTCATGCGTCACTTCTGCCGAAATACAGAGGAGCAGCGCCTATCCAGCAGGCTGTGATCGACGGGGAAAAGTATCAGGTGTAACGATCCAGCAGATGGGAGAAGGATCTTGATACCGGTGATATGATCTCTAAGAGTCGTATTCCGCTTGCAAGGATGAGACAGGTGGAAGCCTGTTTGACAAACTGGCAGAGGAAGGTGAATCTTTGATCAGAACATTCCTTCAATTGTGGATGGAACTGCTGTTATACAAAACAGCCGGAGGAAAGCCCGACACCATATGCAGCAATGATAAGCAAAAATGGGTCTGATGGATTTTTCAAAAATCTGCCGAGGAACTGGAACGCCTGGTCGCGGCCTGAATCCATGGCCAAGTGCCTATACATTTTTGAATGGAAAACTCTGAAAGTGTGGAAAGTGTGTAAAGTCGTGCAGAATGCAGACAAAGAAGAACAGGGGAACAATCTTCCTGGTGTGGATAAAAGACATTCATGAAGCATGTGGAACAGACGGTGCTGATTCTTGAAGGAAGTGCAGCTGGAAGGAAAAAGACGGATGGAAACAGGATGCATTTCTTCGCGGATAGGGGATATAAAATTCTAAACACGATGCTGAAAATGGTTTTGTTTTTATGATCATAAAGGATATGGATATCCTTATGGATTTTATTATTTTGATCCTACTTATGTATTGCTGATCATTGGAATGGTGCTGTCACTGGCTGCATCTGGAAAGATGAAAAGCACTTTTGCACGCTATTCAGCAGGTGCGCAGCCATTCCGGTCTTACAGGTGCTCAGACTGCCCAGAGGATTTTTAAATGCAGCCGGAATTTATGATGTAACGATTGTCCAATTTCCGGTAGACTTACAGACCATTATGATCCGAGAACAAAAAGAGGCTGGCACTTTCACAGGACGTATATGGAAGAACTTCTGTGGCAGCTGTATGTGTCGCTGCCCATGAGTGTGGTCATGCCATTCAGCACAATATAAATTATGCACCGCTGAATATCCGTGGTGCTATTGTTCCAGTGGCAAATATCGGATCTTCCCTTTCCTGGCCGATTTTTCTTCTGGGACTGATCCTTTCCATACCGGCACTTACAACTGCAGGAATTGTGCTGTTTTCACTGGCGGTACTGTTTCAGCTTGTAACACTTCCGGTAGAATTCAATGCTTCCTCAAGGGCTTTAAAATGCTGGAAAGCACAGGGATTTTAAGCTGTGAGGAAAACAAAGGTGCGAAGAAGGTTCTTACAGCGGCAGCCCTTACTTATGTAGCAGCTCTTGCTTCTTCCATTTTACAGCTTCTGAGACTGATCATACTTGCCGGAGGAAGAAGACCGGATGACTAATGGAATAAATACAGGGAGAATGATATTGCAGATATTACTGGAAATCGAGGAAGAGGAAAACACAGCCATATCGCAATTCGGAATGCTCTTTCCAAATATCAGTTCCTTCCAAGACAGGAGAGAGCTTTTTATTACCAGAGTCTGCGAAGGAACACTGGAATATCGTATTTTAATAGATTATATTATTGATTCATATTCAAAAAGTATCTGTTGATAAAAATGAAGCCTGCAATCAGGGAAATCCTGAGAAGTGCAGTTTATCAGATCAGGTTTATGGACAGTGTGCCGGACAGTGCAGTGTGTAATGAAGCGGTGAAGCTGGCACAGAGAAAAAGGCTTTTATAATCTGAAGCCTTTTTGTAAATGGTGTTCTTCGGACTACCATAGCAAGAAATGGATCAGGTGGAGTTCCCTCAAAAGAAGATGATCTGTTGAAATATCTTTCTGTAAAGTATTCCATGCCAGAGGTGCTGGTAACCAGGTGGCTGGAAGCCTATGGAGAAGAAACAACAGAGAAGATACTGGCGGATTTTCTTATGGAACATCCTCTTACCATCAGATGCCGGACTTATCTGAATTCCAAAGGAAGAGGTTATAAAAAGCCTGGAAAGTCAGGGCGTTCATGTTGCGCCTGCTCCATATCTTCCTTATGCATACAGCATTTCTGAATTACAACCATATTCTTGCACTGGATGCATTTATTCAGGGGAAAATGGTTGTACAGGACGTCAGTTCCATGCTGGTTGCGGAGGTTGCAGATCCGAAGAAGGGCGATTACGTTATTGACGTGTGTGCTGCGCCAGGTGGAAAAAGAGTCTTCATATGGGAGACAAGATGGAGGGATATGGAACAGTAGATGCAAGAGATGTAAGCCAGTATAAAGTCAATCTGATCGAGGAAAACATCAGCGTACCAATTCTATTAATGTACAGGCAAAGAGTGCAGGATGCTACTATTTTTGATCAGGATTCAGAACTGCTTGCAGATGTTGTAATTGCAGATGTACCTTGTTCCGGGTATGGAGTGATCGGCAAGAAGCCGGAGATCAAAATACCGTGTTACGCCACAGAAACAGGATGAAATAGTGATTCTGCAGAGAACCATTCTGGATCGCGCAGCAAACTATGTGAAGCCAAGAGGAGCGCTGATCTTCAGTACCTGTACCATTGCAAAAGAAGAAAACAAAGAGAACATGATGTGGTTTTGAATAATTATCCATTTAAGCTGGAGAGCCTGGATCCTTATCTTCCAGAGGAGCTGCACTCAGAGACAACTGCACTTGGATATCTGCAGCTGCTTCCTGGAGTACATAAGACAGACGGCTTCTTTATTGCGAAATTCAGAAGAAAATAGGAATATAAATATGACAGACATTAAGTCGATGACGAAAGACGAACTGAAAAATCTGATGACCGAACTGGGAGAGAAACCCTTTCGGGCAAAGCAGATCTACAGCTGGCTGCATGAACATCTGGTAACTTCTTATGATGAGATGGGAAACATACCAGGAAAATTAAAAGAAAAACTGAAAGATTATCCCATAGCGGCATTGGAAATGGTGGATGAACAGATTTCTGCCATTGACGGCACAAGAAAATATCTGTTCCGCCTTTCTGATGGAAATGTGATCGAGAGTGTTCTCATGCGTTATAAATATGGAAATTCCGTCTGTATTTCGTCACAGGTAGGCTGTAAAATGGGGTGCCGTTTTTGTGCTTCCACTATTGGAGGCTGGACAAAAGAAACCTTCTTCCTTCGGAAATGCTGGATCAGATTTACAGGATCAGAGCATAACGGGAGAGCGGGTATCTAATGTAGTA
>VOFH01002437.1_pt1 | contig 30600 bp, 49 predicted proteins | sample 5384091 | NCBI WGS metagenome assembly VOFH01 (sample SAMN12384727, study PRJNA508395) | human gut metagenome | isolation source: healthy gut G | host: Homo sapiens
GAAAGGAAGGAAGGAACGCTGACGCCGCTGCAGGCTATATTAGCAAAGGGGGCACCGCGTCCGCTGAGTACAGCGAAAATTCGCGAGACGAAGTTCGTGCGCTTTTTCTCAGGGGAGCTTCTCAGGGTTTGATCCGCGAGTTGGTCCGCGAATTGGTTTGCAGGTTGATCCGCGAGCTGGCCCGCAAGCTGGACCGCAAGTTGGCCCGCGAGTTGGCCCGTGCACCCCACCGCCCATGCGACGCCACCACGGTTGGCGCGAGGAACCAACCGAGACATTCTCCGCGTCATTAATACGGTTCCGGGAGAGAGTAGCCTGTTCGAACGCGCAGGGCGCAGAGCCACATCGCGCCATCCCTCACCGCCGCATGGCTTCATTATCGATTGAAAGTGACGGTCAATGTCGAAACTAATACTATGGGGCTCGAGTGCCCTCGATTTCTACCAGCACACGGCGATTTCACCTCTCTCTCTCACTCTGTGGCTTGATATCGCCCACCAGGAGGACATCCACCCCCAACGCTGCCGCCGTTCAGTATCTGGAGGATGGGCTCCCCTGGCTGAGCAAGCCTTTTCGCGTCATCGTTCCTTCCCAGGCCAGCAAAGAAGCGCAATCAAAGATGTGCGCTGCCATGTCGGTGAGGCGTCAATTCAGCAAGATCGCTATTTTTGCGCAAGGACTCTTTGCTCCTTCCCCCGAGGTCGCCTTTTTCTCCAAAGCAACTGGGTCACGACCTTGCCGAAGTGATCTTCAAAGGGAAGCTACCCTTTGCGGCGCCTACGGTCTAACGCCTCCTTTCGACACCGTCTTCAATCGCCCCGTTCTTACTTCATCTGAGCGCATCCAAGAAGCTCTTTTGGCCCACCGGGACATACGAGGCTGCGCCATGACGAGACGCGCCGCTCCTTGGATTCTCGATAACGCCGCCTCGCCGAGAGAGGCAGCCCTCGCTCTTCTCATGACGCTCCCCCAACCATCTCGGCGGCTATCACTTGCCCGACCGAGGCTGAATCATTCCATCGAACTCACCGGTGCCGCTCGCCCGCTTTCGCGAAAAGAGTACTATGTTGCAGATGTTTGCTGGCCCGCGCAAAGACTCATTCTCGAGTACGACAGCGACGAACGCCACCTTACGTCCGAGCAGCTGCAGGAAGACGCTGTTAAACGCATGACGCTGCAAGCCATGAACTACCGGATCATCACCGTGGGACGATTGCAGCTCAACTCAACCAGCGAAACAAAGGAAAATCGCGCTCTCTGTTGCCCGCGCACTTGGCAAACCGATCCGATTCGCATAGGCGACTTCGATGCAAAGCACAAGCATCTGCGAGGTCCGGGACTCCCCTCCTGGCAATAACGCACCCTGACAACCGCAGCCCAAAGATGATTTTTGTCAGGCGTCCTTCCTTGTTCTGACATTTTTGCTGGTCTGGCTGCGGGTTGCCGAGGAAGGATTTGGAGGCAAGCTGTGACCTGGTGCTTCTCTTGCTGCGACTTTGTTTTTCATGGTTAACACCGCAGCCCGAGAGCCTAAAATGTCGCACGTTTCAGAACCGAACGACAAAAAGATGCCTCGGGCTGCGGATCGAGGATCAAAATGCCGTTGGCCCCAAACCCAAATGATGCAAAATGAAATTTAAGGTGCGGCCGCGACGCGCGTGAGGCCACGGCAGAACGCGGCCTCTCCGCGAAACTGGGAGCAGCTGGGCTGCCTCGACGGCATGGGATATGGCTAGAGCTCGCTGATGATGCGGGCGGTGCGGGCGACGCATTCGGCCTTGGCGCGCTCGACGTCGATGGTGGGCCATTCACCGGCGCGGTAGATCACCTCGCCATCGCACATTGTGAGCACCACGTCGGCACCATCGCCGGCATAGACCACGTTGTACACCGGTCGGGCGCGGGGCACCAGGGGGCCCGTGGTATCCAGCACGCACAGGTCGGCACGGGCACCTGCGGCCACAATGCCGCAATCCTCGCGGCCCTGGGAAAGCGCGCCGGTGCGCGTCGCCGCCGCCAGCGCCTGCTGGGGCGTGACCGCCGTCGGATCAAGCGTCGCGCCCTTTGTAGATAGAGCGCCTGCAAGTACATGTCGTGGAACAGGTTGTGGTTGTTGTTCGACGCCATGCCATCGGAGCCCAGGCACACGGGAATGCCGCGGCGCAGCATCTCGGGAATGGGCGCGAAACCGCTGCCAAGCTTCATGTTGGAAGCCGGGTTGTTGGCGACGAACACCCCGTGCTGCTGCAAGATATCCAGGTCGGCGTCATCGACCCATACGCAATGGGCCGCCGTCACCGGCACGTCGAACAACCCGAGGCTTTCGAAATACTGCACCGGCGAGAGGCCGCCGTGGCGCTCGCGGCATTCGCGCACTTCCTTCTCGGTCTCGGACAGGTGGATGTGCAGGCGCAGGTCGGTGCCACGCACGATGTCCAGAATGTCGCGGCAAACCGTCTCGGTGGACAGGTACTCCGAATGGATGTTATAGTCGATGCGAATGCGTCCGTCGCCGGCCCCAGTGCCAGTCGCGCACAAGGGCCTCCATCTGGGCGCAGATGGGATATTCCGCATAGGGCTTCTCCTCGAAGGCAACGAGTCCCTCGCACATGTTGGCCTTCATGCCGGCCTCGAGCACCGCACGGGCACGCTCCTCGGTCGCGTAGTACATGTCCGAAAAACTGACCACGCCGAAGCGCGCCATCTCGGCGCAGGCGAGCACCGTGCCCCAATAGCAATCCTCGGCGGTCATTTTGGCCTCGAAGGGGGAGCACTTCTCCTCGAGCCAACGCTGCAGCGGCAAGTTCTCGGCAGGTAACCGCGCAGAAGCGTCATGGGAGCATGGGCATGGGCGTTGTAGAGCGCGGGCATGAGCAGACGTCCCCGTGCCATCGTAGGTCTCGCCGAAGGTGGCAGCCACATCGGGCGCAGGAGGCACCGAGCCGATATAGGCGATTCGGCCGTCGCGCACCCCACCCATTGGTGGTGCTTGATAGCGAAGTCGGCGTCGAGAAGATTGATATCGGCAAAGAGCATGGAAGGCTTTCGAAGAGAGCAGAACGGGTTCTAGGGAAGAAGCATAACGCATTTCGCGGACGGAAACGGTTTTCGCGGCGACCTCTTCCACAAATGGATACATGGTACCTTTGGCTACTTCCGAATGCCGCCGGCAGAGAGCGAACCCTTCGTCGGCAAAGCTCGCTGCTGGCTGCGTGGCCGAGAGTGCGTCCTCGGGGGATTCCCTCTGAAGCATCATTCGCTGCCAAAAAAGGACCCCGTGCCTGAGCGCGGGTCCTTGGGAAACGCCTGGGTTGTCGAGAGCAGCTTACTGCTGGGTACCCTCGGCGCCCTCGGCGGCCTGATCGGCAGCGGCCTGGTCGGCGGCAGCGTCAGCGCCAGCCTGGTCGGCGGGCCGTCTGGTCGGCAGCGGTTCATCGACTGCCTGGTCGGCAGCGGCAGCGTCGCCGGCCTGATCGTCGGCAGCGGCATCAGCACCAGCCTCGCCGGCAGCGGCCTCGTCGGCGGCCTGCATCGGCAGCGGCGGCGTCGGCAGCGGCTGATCCTCGGCGGACATGGTCTCGTCGGAAGGCTGCTCAGTGCCCTCGGTGGCGGCAGCGTCGCCCTCGGCATTCTGGGCAGCAGCCTCCTCGTAGGGGAGCAAGGTCGATGGCGTAGGGCAGGCCCCTCGGGCATCGGGGTTAACGGTGATCTCGGCGTTGTTGCGATACTCCTCGAACCAGGTGGAGAAGTTCTGGGAGGCGTTGCTCTGCTCCATGTAGGTCAGATACCCTGGAACTCGGTCGGCAGCTGGTCAACCGACGTGATACCGCCCTCAGGAACCTCGTAGACATCGGTCACCTTGATGATGTGGTAGCCGTACTGCTCTTGACGGGAGCGGCGACGATCTGATCCTTCCGAGGCCGGCCAGAGCGTCCTGGTACTCAGTGACGAAGGTGCTCAGCGCGTCCCAGCCCACATCGCCGCCGTTAGCAGCGGAGCCAGTGTCGGTGGAGTACTGGGAAGCGGCATCCTCGAAGGAGATCTCGCCGGCGTTGATCTGATCAAAGCAGCTCCTGGGCGCGGGCGGCCAGAGCGGGCGTCGTCCTCGCCTTCCTCGGCGGTCAGCAGGATGTGGCTCGAGCGCTTAGCGCCGTTGAACTGCTCGCTCATGGCCTGGGCCTGGGCCAGGGTCGCATCCTCGCCCTCGCCTTCAGGGGTATCCTGGGCGGCCACGGCCTCGGCGAGCTTTCGTCTGAAGCAGATTCGGACGAATGACGTCCTCGATGTATGCTGACGGACTCCTCGGTCATGCTGGACGCCTCCGAGGCCTCCTGGAAGGCCTCATCAGACTCGAACATGGCCTTGGTCTCCTCCATGGCGGAATCGATGTCGGCCTGCTCCACGGTCACGTTGTACTGGCACCGTTGCCGCCGCAGGCCCGGCCTGGTCGTAGGATCTCAGAGCAGGTTGACGTATGTGTAGTCGATGAGCCCCATTCTTCGCGCACGGACTCGCGAGCGCTTAACTGAATAAGCGCAACCTAGCGTTCATCCAGAGCTATTATTTCAATGCCACCGTATAAAGCGAATTATTTTAGTCATTTGAAGTCAATACACCGCACGACGGTGGACACGTAGTAGCCCTCCGCCCAGAACTTCCTGTTGCCGAACTTGTACTTGAGGTTGGCGTGCCTGTCGAATATCATCAGCGAGCTCTTCCCCTTCAGGTAGCCCATGACGCTCGCGACGCTGTACTTCGGCGGGATCGCCAGCAGCACGTGCACGTGGTCGGGCATCAGGTGCCCCTCGATTATCTCGATCCCCTTGTACTCGCACAGCTTCCTGAGGATCTCCCCTATGTCGCTCCTGATTTGGTTGTAGATCACTTTGCGCCTATACTTCGGGGTGCGATGCCATGGAAAAAACCGTCAGGAACACGTCGGAAGTTCGGAGGCATGTCGACGAACATGTAGTCCACATCGCCCCAGTTCACCTCCTGCCAGAACTGCTTGATGGCGCCGGTGACGACAGGTCCCCGCCAGGCCACGGGCATGTCGCCCCTTCGGGGAGCATCAGGTTCACGGACATGACCTGGATGCCGCTGGCGGATTCGCCGGGTTGATGCCGTCGGCGTCAGCGGTAAGGCGCTGTCGACGCCAAAGGACTTCGGAATGGACGCCGGTGATGTCGGCGTCCAGAATGGCCACCTTGTGGCCGCGCTTTGTTCATCTCGGAGGCGAGCAGGCTGGTGACCAGGACTTGCCGACGCCGCCCTTGCCGGACACGACGCCGATCACATGCTTACATTGGTGCGATTGTTGGGCGCCAGGGTGGACGGACCAGCCTCAGCGGTGCGGTCGCCGCAGCCGGAGACGCCGCAGCTGGAGCACTCGTGCGAGCATTCTTCTGCCATGATTCCTTCTTTCTTCCTTCTCGTGTCGCCGCATTGTTCGCGGCCGTAAGATAGTTCGCAGGCATCATAGCACAAACCCCGAGGCATCCTTTCGACACCTCGGGGTTCTTGAACGTCGTAAGAACAAAAGACAGACCGCTTCGGAAAACACGCGCCGGCGCTTAGAAATCCTCGGGCATGTCCTTGCCGTCGCCGGATGCGTAGAAGGTGGCCCGGCGAACAGATCCGTCACCACCTGCCGTCGCAGAAGGGCAGCTCGAGGAACTCGGCGATTGGGGACGAGGGGCTCGCGTCGACGTAGTGGCTCCTTCTCGTTGAACTGGTTGTGTCCTGGGCGCCAATAGCGGTCATTCACATCGGTGAGGTAATCACAGCCTCATCGGCCACTTCCCATGTAGACGGCGTGGTTGCAGATAATGGCGCAGTTCGTCGATGGTGATCCTCGAGGGCTTCAACGTCCTCTTCCCCATTAAGGCCTTTGCTTCGGTGAGGGTGGAATTGGAACGGCCTTTATGATAGCGCGATCGGCGGTCTGTGGGGGCATCTACGCGAATTAGTCATCGAAGAAGGCCGAGGCGACGCGGGTGGAAGCGGCGGCGTCCTTTGCGTAGAAATCGGCTCCGATCTGGTCGGCGAACTCCTGGGTGATGACCGCGCCGCCCACCTGACCGCGGGTGCCGGGAAGCTGCTCGTGAATGAGTTGGATGGTGCGCTCCATGGCGCCGACCGTGGTGGTCATGAGCGCCGAGAGCCCGATGAGGCGCGCGCGGGTGTCGCGAGCGGCGGCCAGACGGCCTCGGGGGCGACGTCGCGGCCGAGGTCGATGACGGTGAAGCCGTAGTTTTCCAGGAGCATCTTCACGATGTTCTTGCCGATGTCATGGATGTCGCCCTGCACCGTGGCCACAATAATGGCGCGGTCGCCCGCGGCGTTGGTGGTTCCGGGAGCGCTTGCGGCGGCCTGGGTGTGGTCGCGGATGAGATCGAAGCCGGCTTTGACGGCCTCGGCGGAGGCCATGAGCTGGGGCAGGAAGAACACGCCTCATCGTACTTCTGGCCGACGACGTCGAGAACGGGCACGAAGATGTCGTTGATGACGGCCAGACCGTCGTGGTCTCCAGCAGCTGCCTCGGCGGCCGCCGCCACCGTGCCGCGGCCCTCCAGCACGCATTCGGCTAGGTGGGAAACGGCGTCGGCCACGTCGGCGAAGGTTTCTCGTTATCGGGATGGGACAGCCGCTTGGGACCGAGGGCGACCAAGGTCGCCCCCTACGGGAAAGACTCCGGCAGCAACGTCGTTGTTGCGCGCCCCATCCGTGGGGCGGTGCTTGCGCCGCCCTCCTCAAGCTGGGGTCGCCTTGCTTGAGGAGGGGCGACCAAGGTCGCCCCCAACGGGGATGGAGCCGCCGACCACGCCCGCAGTCGAAATGCCGGCGGCGGCCTCGTAGGATCGGCCGTATTCGCGTAGGCTTCCAAGAACGCTCGGCAGCCGGCGTCTTGGCCGTTTAAGATGCGGAAGGTGGCCACGGTGTCGCGGTAGCGGGCGTTCAGGGGTTCAGGATGGGCATATCGAGACCGGCACCGAAGGCAGCGGCGAGGAAGGTGCTGTTCACGAGGGGCGCGCCGGCAGGCCGAAACTCACGTTCGACACACCGAGCACCGTGCGCACGCCGAGGCGCTCCTTCACCAGGGCCACGGCGCGCAGAATTTCGCGCACTTCGTCTTGTTGGTGGCCGCGGCCATGACGAGGCAATCGATGGCCACGTCTCTCGCGCGGGAATGCCGTAGACTCCGGCGGCGGGGCCACGATGCGCTCGGCGATGGCCAGGCGCTTCGGCCGGGAGGGATACCGTTTTCGTCCAGCGTGAGGCCGACCACCGTGCGTAACGTAGCGCGCCACCACGGGCAGCACGGTGGCGAGGTTGTCGGCCTTGCCGTTCACGGAGTTCACCATGGGCGGCCCGCATAGGCGCGAGCCGCGGCTTCGATGGCGGCCGGATCCGATGAGTCCAGCTGCAGCGGCAGCGGCACGGTGGCCTGCAACGCGCGCGTGACCTGCGACAAGAGCGCCGGCTCGTCAAGACCCGGCACGCCCACGTTCACATCGAGGATATCGGCGCCGGCGCGCTGCTGGGCGGCCGCCTCGGCCACCAGGTAGTCCACATCACCCGCTTGCAGAGCCGCTTTCAGCTTCTTCTTCCCCGTCGGGTTGATGCTCCGCCGATGACGGCGATGCGCGCCTCGCCTCGGGCAGCGACACCATCTGCTGCGCCGAGGTCACCGCGAACGCGGGGCGATAGAGGGGATTGGGGATGGAGGGCGCGGGGAGATCCTTCGGCTCGCTTCGCTCGCTCAGGATGACACGGGGGGCGGGAAGGCTCGACTGCGGGAAGGGGCGGGCGTCGAGAAGGGCGCTGAGGGCGGCGATGTGGGCTGGGGTGGTGCCACAGCAGCCGCCGACAACGGTAGCGCCGGCGTCCAGGATCGCTTCCATGGCCCGGGCAAACTCGTCGGGTCCCACATCGAAGACCGTTTCGCCGTCTTGGATGCGCGGCAGTCCGGCGTTGGGCTGGGCCATGACGAGGGGCGCGGTCGTGAGGCGCAAGCTCTTCCACGAGCGGCGCCACTCCACGGGCCCCAGCGAGCAGTTGAGCCCCACGGCCGAGGCGCCCAAAGCCGACAGCGTCGTGGCGGCGATGGCCGGCGTCGTGCCGAGGAAGGTCCGGCCGTCTCGCCGAAGGTCATGGTGGCGAACACCGGCAGCGTCGTGCTTTCCACCGCAGCGAGCACGGCAGCCTTGGCTTCCAGCAGGTCGGCCATGGTTTCCACGACGATGAGATCGCAGCCCGCCGCCTCGGCGGCGCAGGCCTGTTCGGAGAAGATATCGAAGGCCTCGTCGAAGGTGAGGGTGCCCAGAGGCTCGAGCAAAGGCGCCGGTCGGCCCGATGTCGCCGGCCACCAGCGGCGCCCGGCCGCCCGCGCGTTGGCCGCAGCCGCCGCGTACACCTCGGCCACCGTGGCATCGGTGCTCGCGAGCTTCAGGCGGTTGGCGCTGAAGGTGTTGGTGGTGATGCAGTCGGCGCCGGCTTCCACGTACTGGCGCTGGATGGCTACGATGGCCTCGGGGTGCGTGAGGTTCAGCAGATCCGGCACCTCGTGGATGGTATGGAGGCCAGCGGCCTGAACAAGCGTGCCCATGCCGCCGTCGAACAGCAGGTAGGCGCGCCCGGCCAGGGCCTCGGCCAGATGGGCATCGGTCACGGTGAGCTTACGCGGGGTTGCCATAGCAAGTCCTTCCTTGGGCACGCAGGGCGCATGAATCGGCAACAGGACAAGTGGAGCAGCAGCGCTCCTTCCCGGACGAAACCTCGACCGGGGTACAGGCCGATGACGGCCGTGATGGATTTGGCGGAACGAGAAGGTGGGCCGCCGTGGCGCAGATTCCCAGGGCGCGATCGGCGCCACTTGCGACGAGAAAAGCCGGCTGGCAGCTCAGCGGCAGGTCGCCATAGCCGGGGCTGAAGCGCGTAGTGGCGGCCAGACCCGCGCCGCGGCCTCTTCCACGATATGCCCGTTCAGCACATTGGCCGCCTGTTCCACGAGTGACGATGCGCAGGCATCCACGAGCAGGCCGTCCGTCGCGCTGAGGGCGCGCTCGCGACGCAGCAGCATCTCGCTTTGCGTCCCCAGCGTCACCGCCAGCAGCACCACGCGCGTGCAGCCTCCCACATGGCGAGCGATATCGAGGCCCGGCAACAGGGCGAGGGCTTCCTGACGCGTCCATCTCGCGGTACACCCCGCGCGGGACGAGCTCCTTTTCGCACAAGCAAGCCGCGCGTTCCAGCCTTTCGCGCAGATCCCCAGCTCCTGGCCGCGATGGCCCAGAAACGCCAGGGCCTCTTCCCTATCGACGCGCGTTTTCAGTTCCACGGCGTCACCATCCTCCAACAACGTCGGAGGCTCTTAGGCACAGCGCCTTCGGCACGGCTCTCGAGATGGCGTAAAGACAACCACGGTGTTCACCGAAGTCCGGCAGCGGCGACCGCCTCGGCAGCGGCACAGGCGATATCCGGCTGGTTCATGGCGTACACGTGCAGGCCGTCGACGCCGTGGCGGCCGAGGTCGACCAGTTGGTTGCAGGCGTATTCGATGCCGGCTTGGCGCAGGGAGGCCGGGTCGTCCTCGTATTTCGCCAGCAGCTTGATGATGGGCGCCGGCAGCGAGCTGCCGCAGAGGAACACCATGCGCTGGATCTGCGACTTCCTAGAAAGGGCATGATGCCGCAGGAGATGGGCGCGGTAACGCCCGCCGATTCGGCCGCCTCACGGAAACGGTAGAAGTCATCGTTGTTGAAGAACAGCTGGGTGATGAAGAAGTCGGCGCCGGCATCCTGCTTCGCGCGCAGATGGCGGATGTTCGCGCGCGGGTCCAGGCAGTCGATGTGTCCCTCGGGGTAGGCCGCCGCGCCCACGCACAGCCCCACCCTCCTTCAGGCGCGGGATGAGCTCGCAGGCATAACGGAAGTCGGCCGGCTGCTGGCCATCCACAAGGTCGCCGCGCAGGGCGAGCACTGTTTTCACGCCGGCGGCGCGCAGGGCTTCCACAGCATCGTCCACCGAAGCACGGGTGGCGCTCACGCAGGTGAAGTGGGCGACGGCGGGTATCGTTCTGGACGAGCTCGGCGATAGCCGCCGTCTGACCGCCGCTGCCGTTGCCGCTCCCGCCAGCCGAGCAGGTCACCTAGATGAAGTCCGGCGACGCGCGCGCAAACCTTCCACAACCTTCGGGCCGCATCTAACGTGAGCTGGCCTTTCGGCGGGAACATCTCTGCCGAGAAGGGAATGCGCCCGCGGCGCCTTCCTTATCGGCCACCCCATACAGCACCGGGCGTCGGCCGAACGATTCTCGCGGCTCTCTCGAATAGACGGGCAACAGTTTCCATAAGCGACGGGATCTCTTTCTCGTGCGATTCCTCTGCGCGTCCTGGGCGCGTCACATCTTCCACGCGCTATTATACGGGGAGGAACCGGCCTTCGCGCCCTGCACCTATCGCTCGCTGGATAGGCAAAAGAGCGATGGAGGGCCATGGCATTTCTCGAAAGGAGCCCGGCTGTGCGCATCGGCATCATCCGGACACCCACGGCTCGCTGGACCCGCGCGCCTATGCGGCCCTGGCGGATTGCGACCACATCATTCACGCCGGGGACATCGGCGGGCCGTCCGTTCTGTGCGAGCTGGAAACACTGGCGCCAGTCACGGCGGTGCTTGGCAACAACGACTTCGACGAGTACGGCAGCGCCGCGGGCCATTTCGCGCACCCGGTTTTGGAAGGCGTGCGCTTCCTCGTGGGCCACAAGCCGGGCGACGTGCGCGTGAGCTTCGCCGGCTCGGCGGCACTCGCGCCCGGCGACCCCCTGCCCGACGTCATCATTCACGGCCACACCCACGTGCCCGAGCTGAAAACGGGCCCCGACGCGCGGCCCGCGGGCCTCTACCTGTGCCCCGGCGCCGTGTACCGCCCCCGCAGCGATTTCGGCCGCACCATCGCAAAGATGGATGTAGAGGCCGGCCGCATCCCTGCACACCTGGGTGAAGAACCTGGACGGGAAAGTGCTGATGGAGGCTTTAGGCGATCTCACCGCTCTCGCCTTGCGGGCAATCTGTCAAAATTTTTAACAGATTTTTCCATAAGCTGTCAAAAATTTTTGACAGCTTAGACGCCGAGGCCCACGGTGAGGTGGCTCATGTAGAAGGTGAAGCGCATGAGGAAGATCGCGACGAAAGCGAGGACGCTGGCGACGACAAGGGGGGCGCTGGGGATTGGCGAAGTTCGCGCTTGATCGCGGCGCACCAGGCGAAGGCAAGGGCGGAAGCGGCGAGCACGGCAAAGGCCGCGAGGTAGACCGGATAGCCGGCAACGAGGTCAGCGGCAGAGACGAGCTCGTTTTCTATGCCCTGCAGCTGGAAGCCGAGAACGGCGTACACCGCTACGTTGGCCGCGCACGCCGCCGTCGCGAGGGTGAGCAGGATGCGCGCACCGCGGCGGCTCGGGAAACGCGCGCCGCGGTCGGCTGCGCCTTCGACGCCTTCCTGGGCTCGACGTGCGCCTTCGACGCTCCCTCAGGCGCGGCGTACGCTATCGGCAACTCGGCCGTCGAGGCCGCACCAAGCCCGCGACTTGCCAGAGCGAAGCCGGCGAGGGCCAAAAGCGGGCCTCCGAACAGCGCGTTCAATATGAGGCTCGCGGGCACGAGCGGCAGGCTCCACGTTACGATGGTGTCCACATTGTAGGCGAAGGCCACGGACGAGACGAAGGCGACGATGGCGACGTCGATGGCCGCCAGAAGCCCCCGCTGCAGTCCGACGCGCGGGTGCTCGGCGAAGGAGTACAGCCAGTACACGCCCGCCAGCGCCAGGAAGATCACGGCGGCGAACACCTCGGTGGACAGCGGGCTGCGGCCCACGCCCGTGAACACGTAGAGGGCGTTGGCGGGGTTTCCAAATGCGTGGCCGAGGCGACAAGACCCACCATGGCCCGAGCAGCGGCAGGCACGTGAGCTGGTTGAGCCGCCGGGCAGTATCGCCTGCGGCGCGGCCGGAAAGCACCGGCAGGCTCATAAGCAGGTAGGCCACCGCCCCCGAAGGCGCGAGGGTGATGAACAGCACGAGGGTGATCTCGCTGAGGGCAACAGAGAAGCCGTCCATGACGAGGGCGTCCTAGCGGTAGAAGCGCGGCACGTCCACGACCAGGCCGCGTTCGCGCTGGATACCGGCGAGCGTGGCGCGGGTCAGGCGCGCGAGCCCCTCGTAGAAGGAATGGGTCGCGGCCTCCTCCAGCGTATCCAGATAGTGCGGCGCCCAAGTAAGCAGATGGTCGCGCAGAAAGTCGTCCACCAGCTCGGGTCGCTCAACGGCCAGGAACGACAACAGGGCCAGCATGAGCCCGATGGGTCCCCTCGGGCGTGCGCTCGTCGGTGGTGCGCTCGATGCCGCAGGCGCGCATCCAAGCGCGCAGGGCGAGCGTGGCCTCGCCGAAGATGACGCATTCGTGGTCGGTGTACACCGACCCCCCACGGCGGCGCGGGCAGATGCCCCGGCCCCACGAACAGGCGACGGTACTCCCACACCAGCTCCTCGTTATCGGCTCCGGCGACAAGGCCTCGCGCATGAGCGCCAAATCGGCAGCGGCCTCGACGGCATCGACGAAGGGCCACTCGGCGGCGGCCGCTTCCACGTCCAGCTCGGCCAGAGCGGCGAAGGCATCGGCCGCGTCTCCCGTGCGCGGGTCGTTCAGGAAGAACGGCGCCAAGGTCGCCCCGGCAAAGGCGATGGCATCCAGGGACGCGTCTTGGCTGGTCGTCGTCTCAGTCTGTTCGGTCATGGCGCTTTCTCTCATTGACGGGGCGCTCTATCGGGCTCGCGAGGCGCGCAAGCACCCGGCAATCCCAGCAGATCCGCGCTCCCTCACACGATTTCGCGAATGTTCAGCAGCCCGGCCCTCAGCGCGCACGCGATCGGGGTCGGCCTGTGCGGGGGCCGGTGGCGTGAGCACCAGGTTCGGGAGGTGGCGGTGGCATCGGGCAGCGGCGGCACGTCGGCCACGGCGCCGTACTTCTCGCGCAGCTCGTCGATGGGGCCGAAATCCAACGCGCGCAGAGGGCAGGCCTCCACGCACACCGGCGCGCCGCCCTCGGCCACCCGACGGGTGCAGCCGTCGCACTTCACCGAGCGGCCGGCGTCGCGATCCACCTTCGGCGCGCGATAGGGGGCACGACAGCGCGCAGTAGCCGCAGCCGATGCAGCGGGCCGCGTCCACCGACACGAGCCTCGCTCGTCCTTGTGCATGGCACCGGTGGGGCACACGCGCACGCAGGGGGATTGCCGCAGTGGTTGCAAGCTACCGACACGTAATAGCAGAAGGTGTCCTGCGTCACCGTGCCGTCGGGCTGGCGCCACCAGGATCCGCCGCCGTACTCGTACACCTGGCGAAAGGCGATGGACGAGGGCAGATCGTGCAGATCCTTGCAGGCCAGCACGCAGGTCTTGCACCCGGTGCGCACCGACGCCCGTTGAAGTAAGAACCCGTACTGCACGCTTCCCCCCCCCCTCCTATTGCCGTCATTCAGCCTGTCGTAAAACGCTTCGGAGTATTCTACCCTACTCCATCGGGCCCGCGAAAGCCAGCGGGCTCCGGCTATGCAGCCGGAGCCCCGTCCCCGATCCGCTCGTTCCGTCAGGGAGGGCGGACCTTACATGATCTCCAGCTCGTTCATAATCTCGCCGCGCTGTCGCCCACCGGCTTGGCGCCCGCGGGAGCCGTGATCACCAGGTTCGGCTTAGTCTCGTCGGCTGCCGGCAGGGGCGCGATCTCCGCATCGTCGCCATACGCGGCCCGCAGCTCCTCGATGTCGCCGAAGTCCAGGGCGCGCAGCGGGCAAGCCTCAACGCAGATGGGCTGCTTGCCGGCGGCCACGCGGTCGGCGCACATGTTGCACTTCACCGACTTCATGGCCTCCATGTCCACCTTGGGGGCGCCGTAGGGGGCAGCTCTCGCGCAAGTGCCGCACCCAATGCACTCTCGGGATCGCTTCTCACCTCGCCGGTGTCCGGATCCTTCTCGATGGCGCCTTGGGGGCAGTTCGCCATGCACAGGGGCATGTCGCAGTGGTTGCAGGCCACCGACACGTGGTAGGTGAAGGTGTCCTGGATCCAGCAGCCCGCACCGTCCTGGCTCCACGTGCCGCCGCCGTACTCGTAAACATTGCGGAAGTTGAGGTCGTTGGGCAGGTTGTTCTTTATCCTGCAGGCCAGCACGCAGGTCTTGCAGCCAGTGCAACGCGTTCCGTCGAAGTGGAAACCGTACTGAGTCATGGTTCATTCCCCTCTCTTTAAGCCTTGATCTGGCCGATGATGGTGTGCTGGCCCGTGGCCTTGGCCACCGGAGTGCAGTGGCGGCTCGTCAGCGTGTTGATGCAGCCGCCCCTTGTCCACGCGGTCGCCATCCATGTCGGCATCTGCCACATGCCCTGCGGAATGGCACCGACGCCGGGCATGATACGGTCGGTCACCTTCGCCTCGATGAGGATTTTCGCCATGGTCGTTGAACACGCGGGACCATGTCGCCGGTCTCAATATTGCGCTCGGCCGCATCCAGCGGATTGATCCAGACGTTGTGGCGATGGGCATCCTGATGATCTGGTTGTTGGCGTAGCTGGGATGGGTGTGGGCCTTGGTATGGTAGCCGGTGAACTGCAACGGTACTCCTCGGTGTTGGAGTCGGGGCCGTCGAAGCCGGGCACGTAAAATCGGGATGGGGCAGATGACGTCGCCTCCTGCAGCTCCCACGTAGCGGCGTACTCGGCCAGCTCGGGGGAGTAGATCTGAATCTTGCCCGTGGCCGTCTCCAGCGGTTTGCCGCCGGATCCTCGATGAAGGGATCGGTGGCGTTGTCCACCTCGATGTCCTTCTTGTAAATGCCAGCTGCCAGGCCCTCTTCCCAGGTGGGGAGCATCGGGATTCTCGGCGCGGAACTCCTCGTACAGCTCGCGGGCACCAGTCCTCGCGGGTCTTGCCGCCATCGGTGTAGGCGTCCTTCACACCCAGGCGGTCGGCCAGATCGGCGCACACCTCGTACACACCTCACGGCGCTCGAACTTGGCGGAGGCGGTGGGCTGGCCGAACCAGATGCCCTGGGTGTCGTTGTTCTCGCCCTGGGTGGAAAGCGTCCAGGTCTCCTGCGGGGTGAGGTCGGGCAGGATGACGTCGGCATACTTGGCGGAGTCGGTCATGACCACGTCGTAGCAGACGATGAACTCGCAGAGACTGTCGTCGCGCAGGATATCAGTGGTGAAGTTGATGTCGCCGTTCTGGTTGGCCGGCATGTTGTTGCCGTAGTTGATCATCATCTTGATAGGGGCGGGCAGCGCGTCGGCGCCCTGGATGCCGGCGTTCAGAGCCGTGAGCTGTGCCGTCCTTGATGGCCTCGGGCCCAGGTAGTTCGGGAACTTCGCCGTAATGGGGTTGTCGCCCGTGGGCAGCGAGTTCAGACTGAAGCCGCCGTTGCCCTCGCGCAGGCCGGAGTTCGTGGAGGGCAGGCCCACCTGGCCCACGAGCTGAGGCAAAAGCGCGATGGCGCGGGCCGCGGTCTCGCCGTTGGTGCGGCGCTGCGGGCCCCAGCCCTGGCAGATGAAGCAGGGGCTTGGCCTCGCCGATCTCATGGGCAAGGTCGATGATGCGCTGCTCGGGAATCTGGGTGATGGCGGCAGCCCACGCCGGAGTCTTCTCCACCATGTCGTAGCCGGTGCCCATGACGTAGGCGTAGTAGGAGCTGTTGGCCGGGGCGCCTTGCGGCAGGGGCTCCTCGTCGTAGCCAACGCAATAGGTGTGCAGGAAGTCGAGGTCGACCATATCGCTCTTGATGAGCTCGTGGGCGATGCCGGCCACGAGCGCCGCGTCGGTGCCGGGGCGAATGGGAATCCACTCCACGTCGCGGTTCGTGGCGATCTCGCTGCGGCGCGGGTCGATGGAGATGACGCGCACGTTCTTCTGCTCCATGGCCACCAACAGGTCGTAGCCGTGGCCGTCGCCGGCCATGCGAGTGTCGCAGGGGCGTTGCCGAACATCACCACGAGCTCGCCGTCGGCCAGCGTCTTGAAGGAGCGATTACCCCAGCCGCCGCCGTAGGTGTACAGCTGGGCGCCGAAGGTCAGCGCGCCGTTGGAGTAGTTGCCGTAGCGGGTGACCACGCCGCCGCACAGGTTGAACAGACGGAACCAGGGGTTGTTCATCATCACGTTCTGCTCGACGCCGGAGCACCCCTGGATGAACACGGACTCGTTGCCGTAGGCCTCGGTAATGCGCTTGAGCTCGGAGGCGATGGTGTCGAGCGCCTCGTCCCAGCTGATTTGCTCGTACTTGCCCTCGCCGCGCTTGGACCCCTCCACGCGCTTCGCCAAGGGTAGTTCAGACGATCCTCGCCGTTGATCCAGCGACGGATGGAACGGCCCGCGCAGGCAGGCGCGGGCCTGGAAGCCGCCAAAGGAGGCGTCGCCGGTGTTGTCGGATTCCACGGAAACGATCTCATCGTCGGCCACATGGCACTGCAGCACGCAGGCGCCGCCGCAATTCACATGGCAGTGCGTCCATACGATCTTCTCGTCGACGGGCGCAGTCTCGCCGGTGGCGGCCAAGTCGGCACCCCTCGGCGTCGCCTTGGCCCTGGGGCGCGCAGCCGAACAGGGACGTGCTGCCCATGGCGGCGGCACCCAGGCCGGCCAGTGCGGATCCCTTCACGAACGTGCGGCGGGACAGAGCCGCCTTCTCGGAGTTCGTCATGGTCCCTCCCTTTCAGTCAGGATCTCTCTTCCCTCGAGCCGGCCCCGCTCCTTTCGGGCAACCGGCCCGCCGGCGGCTCCTCTGCGCCCCCGGCAGGCCGCATCATAGGCCGCGCCGCGTGAATAGCGTGTCACATACTGCGTGTGATTTCTGCGTTTCCCCAGTTCAGATAAAGGTCACTCTATCACCCTTTTCCCGCTTAGCCAAGACGGGAACGCCCCTACGCACGGTATACTGAGCACCACGGAACGGAACTGTCGACACGACGAGAGGGAGAGGATGGGCGCCGTGAACCTGCGCACGGTCTTGGGGCTTCTGCGGCCGAACGTGGCCTCGCTGGGCTACGGGCTCTTCCTCGCCATCAACGCGGCCAGCGTGTGGGGCGGCGTGTTCCGTTTTTGCCGCTGGCCTTCCAGACCACCGATGTGATGCTGTGGTTCTTCGGCGCCGAGTCGCTGGCCTTCACGGCCACCTTCCTCGCGAGCGCCGCGGGCACCTACTTCTTCCCCGCCGAGACGCGCCATTTCATGGTGAAGGCCGTCAGCGATGCCCTATGGGCGGCTGGTGCCTGCTCATCGGGGCCATGTACCTGCCCGGGGCCGCCGTGGCGCTGGCCGGCGTCGGCGGGGCGCTGCTCGGCGTGGGGTCGGCCGGGTTCTACATGCTGTGGCAGCGGCTGTTCGCCAGCCAGGACGCGCGGGAGGGCATGGGAAACCTCATCGCCGGCACGGCTTGGGCGGCGGTGCTGTACTTCGCGCTGTACCTCATTCCCGTGGCGGTGACGGCCTACCTCATCCCCTGTGTATTCCTGCCCCTGTTCGGGCTGGCCGTGGTGCTGAAGAGCCGCACCATCGATTTAGACCAGCCCATGTTCGAGGATGCCCCGCGCGGCACCCGCGCACCTACCGCCACGTGCTGTCCACCATCTGGCGCGCGGCCCTGTCGCTGGGAACCCTCGGGTTCTGCACCGGCGTCATGCGCTCCTTGGCCATCGGCGACCCGTCGGTGGGCACCTTCGTGAACGCGCTGTCCATGGGGGCCATGCTCGCGGCCGCCGTGACCCTTCTGGCCGTGTGGGCCGGCAAGAGCCTGCGCATCAACGTGGCCACAAGCTATCGCGTCTTCTTCCCCGTGGTGACCACGGCCTTCCTGCTGCTGCCGCTCTGGGGGCCGCCTACGCCGGGCGCTGGCGGCGGGCTCTACGCGCTGTGGAGCGTGGCCATCATGCTCATGATGATCCAATGCGCCCAGGTGTCGCGCGACGGCGGCATCAACCCGGTGTTCATCTACGGCGTGTTCGGCGGCATCATGTACGCCCTGCACGACGTGGGCTTTCTGGGCGGCTCGGTGCTGGAGGGAATCGCCGGCAGCATCGGGCGCGGCGGCAGCACGACGAGCCTGGTTCTCGTCAACGATGGCGCCCTGTACCTTTGGGCATCATGTACTTCATCGGCCAAGAGGAGGGTTCCGCGGGGCGCTCGCCGACGCCTCCGTCAACGAGATCGAGCTTCTGGCCCTCGCGTGCAACGGGCAGGCACGCCTTGGCTCAGACGCTGGCGCCGACACATCCTGCCCCGCCGAGCCCGCGTCGTCGCCGAACGAGCGGGACGTCGGAAGCCATCTCCCACACCCGCGCTAGAGCCTTCCCCGGTTCCCGCGCCGACGTCTTCCCCCGCGTCCGCCGCCCCTTCCCGCGATGGAACCGCGTTCCGCGACCGATTCTCCAAGCAGATGGCGGCCGTGCGCGAGTTCTACGGCCTTTCGGCCCGCGAGGCGGAAGTGGCCGAGCTCATCGCCCGCGGCAACACCGTGGCCCACATCGCCGAGCTTCTGTTCGTGTCCGAGAACACCGTGCGTACCCATTCCAAGCGCATCTACGTGAAGCTAGACGTCCACAAACGCCAAGAGCTCATCGACCTCGTAGAGCGCTTCGAGCCGGAAGGACGCTAGAGCTGGCCGTCCCTCAGCGCTCCAGCAGCTGCTCCATGGTGCAGCGGAGGCGGGACAGGCGGTAGAGGGCTATGCCCTGGGCCTTGTTGATGTCCTTCTGTCGCTGCTCGTATAGCTGGATGGACGGACGCCCACCGATGCCTTTGCTAGTTGCGATTGAGAAAGACCTGCCGCCTCGCGCAGAGTTCGCAAGTTGGTTGCCTTCGCGCGCTCGGTGCGCATCTCGTCGAAGATGGCGACAAACTTGCTTTCAGGTGCCTCGTGCAGCGGCCAATACATGGAGCGAATCTCGTCATAGGTGGCGGTCGCGAAGATGGACCGGTAGGAGCAACCCGTGGTCATCTGGTACTGCGCGAGCGCCCACCCGGCCCAGAAGTCCGGCGCGTCCGGTCGTAGCGAAGTTCCGGTGCGGGCACCTCGTCGCACGGAAGCAGGGGTAGCATGATGCGCAACAGGTCATAGGACGACTTGCCCGCCACGTATACCGGATTTTTGCTTTTCGAACTCCTCAGCCAAGCCCGACGCCATGAACGCCTGAGCCACCTGCTCACCCGTTGCAGCCGGCCAGGTTCACCCCAATATCGAAAACGAACGCCAGCACTTCCTGCAGATCATGAGCGTAAAGGCGAAGAAGGCAGCTCGACGATGGCATAACGATACTCCCCACCTCTCAGCCCTCCCTCATCAGGTCGAGCATGTACACGCCGGCGGGATCAAAAGGGCTCTTCGTGCAGAATGCGATCAGAAATCGCGCCGGGCCCTCGTCCCGCCGCATGCGCCTCTCGTGCCACTGGGATGCCGGGGCCGTTTCGGCACCCGCGAACGTAGAGGGCTCCGAAAGCGGCCTCGCTCACCGCGACCACCTGGCGGCCCAGGCCGCCGAGCTTCATAGCCCGCTCAAGCTGCGCGAGGCTGATGCGGTTTTCCAGGAAAGCCCGAGCGAACGAGGAAGTAGGAGTCGTCGGCCCGGTAGCCGATGATCACATCCGCCTTGCCCAGCTCTGCTGGATAACGAGCCGCCACGTAGGACTTGGCGGCCTCCATGAGGTTCGTCGCCACGTCGAACTGCCGGTTGGCAAAGAGCACGGCCAGCCATTCGATAGTGCCGTAGGGCTCGGCATCCAAGTCGACGATGTTGAGGCCGTCGAGAGCGAGGTCGTAGGCGTTCGCGAACCCGTCCTTCGCCTTCGGGCACGCCCATTCACAGGCCAGCTCGAGCGACTCGGTGCAGTAGAAGCCCAGGCCGTAGTCGTTATAGGGGTTGCCCACCCCGAACAACGGCCTTGGCATCCCGGATAGGCGACCCATGGTAAAGGCGCATGGACTCGCTCATAACAACTCCTTCTCTATCACCAAAGTGATAGAGAAGGATATCGAAGAAGAGGGTTATCGTCAACCTAGCGCACCTGGGCAGGCTTGCGGCCCGAGCGCGAGGGACGCCCTACTCCGCTACGCGCTTGCGGTCGGGGGTTGAGGAGGGCGCCGGCCAGGGCGGCTACCGCTGACACGCCTCCGGCGATGCGCAGCCACAGTGCGGTGGTCTGGCAGGCCATGTCGGCGCTCTTGCAGACGCCGATGGAAAGCGGCGTGTCGAAGGTGAGCAGCACGATGGCGAGCGACAGCAGCACCAGCGCCACGGTCATGGGCCGCTTCGTCACGAGGGCCGCCACCGCCACCGCGGCCAGCACCAGCGCCAGCAGCACGGCGACCTTGGCCGTGTAGGCGCACCGCATGGGCACCATGTTCCCATTGGCTAGCTCGAGGGTTCCCGCGCAGACGGGTGCCCACAGAAGCACCGCCCCACACACCACGGCGGCGCACACCAGCGAGATGATCGGCACGATCAGTTTCACGTTCTTCATTCTGCTCCCTTTCGACAACGACGGCGAGGCCCTTAGGCGCCGCCAATCCTTCCACGGTCGTGCGCAGCGCCAGCGTCTCCGCGTCAACGGCATGCACCTGACCACCAATGCTGTTTCCCACAAAGAGCGTCTCCCCGTCGGGCGAGAGCACCAGCGTGTCGATGCCCACGCCCAGTGAGAGCCGCCCCGTCTCCGTCCAATCGGCCGCGTCGAAGGCCACGAGCTCGCCGTCGTCCCGGGCGATAGCCCACGCCCGCCGCCCATCGGCGGCAAGCGCCACTCCGGCCACGGAGAGCCCCACGGGCACCTCGAGCACCCGCTTGCCCGTGGCGCGGTCGAGCACGTACAGCGCGCTCACCTGCTGCTCGCCCTCACCGCCCACGCCGGCCAAAATGAGCTGGCCGCCATCGGCCGACACAAGAATCTGCCGCGGACCCACCACGCCGTCGAAGGCATCGAGCTCCCTCGCCCGTCGCAAGATCGATACGAGCCACGTCGTAGGTGCCGTAGTTGGCCGCGTACAGCACGTCCCCCTCAGGCGCCAGGGCCAACGCCACCGTGCGGCGCCCGGCCCCCGGCTCAATGGTGCAGCAAGGCGGCGGGTCGGTACGGCCGCTGAACCCCGAGGAGCTCAGATCCATCGTACTCACAAGCGATTGCAGCGCCGCATCGATTGCATGGACGCCGTTGACAAAATAGTCGCCAGCATAGATAAGCCCCCGGGCCTCGTCGCGACACAGCCCGAGAATCTGATGCCCCACGGGAATGGGAGCCGCAGCGGCCGGATTTGCCACCGGGACCGCCGTCACCTCGCCAGTACCGCTGCATCCCACGAAAACGATACCCTGCATAACTAGAACCGAAGCCGGATTGCGGCCGACGGGAATGCGCCCAACTACTTCTCCCGCCCCTCGCGTCGATCAACTGCAAGAGCGTTCGTCGCGTACTCCGCAACGCACAGCATCCCGGGAGCAATCTCCCCGAAAATGGCTCGCCGGCATTGATCGGCTCCTTTGGGGAGTCGGCGACGAACTCACGCGGCCCTCCCTCTTCGGCTACATCTCTTGGCGACTCCTCAGTCAGAGCGGCACACCCTGGTGTGCCCAGCAGCCCCATGGCCCCAATACCCGCTAACATCACAAAGCTCCCGCGCGTGATCACAGCGTCACCTCCTCCCGAAGCTTTCCGCCTTCAAAAGGTATACCTTGTCGGCCTGGCAGCATAGGAGCGGTCGGCGGGTCACCAGAACCACCGACCGCCCCTCGGTGGCACAGAAGCCGCGCAGCAACTCGAAGACGCGCTCCGACCATTCCGCATCCAGGTCATTCGTCGGCTCGTCCGCCAGCAGCACATCGTGATGGGAGAGAAGCGCACGGCCGAGCACCAGTCGGCGCTTCTGACCAGCGGATAGCGCCGAGGGAAGATGCTCGGCCCGGCTCGCTGAGGCCCAGTCCAGCATCCGAAAATGCGGTCTCGCACCACCTTCTCGCCAGAGGCCCGCAATGCCAGCTCCAAATTCTCATAGGCCGTCAGCGCCTGGAACAAATAGGGCGTTTGAAAAACGAAGCCGATGCCCCGCCGATGAATGTCGTCGATCTGAGCGGCCGTCGCCTGCGTCAAGTCGATCTTCCGATACCGTACACTGCCAGCTTCGGGGCGCAACAGACCGCCCATCACGTTGAGCAGCGTCGATTTCCCTTTGCCAGAGACGCCCGTAACCGCAATCATCGTCGAGGGCGGCACAACCATGCTCAGGCCATCGAGGGGCGCACCGGGGGACGGATGAGAATTCTTTACGACGTCGGAAAGCTCTAACAACGGTTCCATCACAACCCTCCTTTGGCAAGCGTTTCCTGGGGATCCTGGCGCATCAGGGCGATCATGGCTGAACGAGCGCCACCAAGCTGAGGAGCACCGCGAACAGGAGGGCCGCGCAGACAACCCACCCAGCAGAGGGAGCCAACAGGGCTCCCGGCAAATCAAACGAGGTATGGAGCTGCCCGATAATGGCCGACGACGCCAAGCACGCGCAGGCCGCTGCCGCAGCCGCGGCCATCGTGACAACCCCACCTCGACCACGAAGCTCAAAGCAACCTTTAAGGCGGCCAACTCCCCATCGTCCTCAGCAGGCCGAGCTCGCCCATACGACTCGACACGAGCGACGAGAACCGCCCCTGCCAACGCCAGAGCCGCCAAAAGCACAATGGCCGCCAGAAACGCAAGGGTCATTGATTCCAACACGACCAGTTGGGATGTTACGCTGGCAATAAGATCGGAGGTGCATACCGCTGCAGCGCCCGGCACCTGTTCGATAATGGCAGCTGCCACAGCCGAGGGCTGCGCTCCCTCTTTCACCTTCACCATAACGCACGAGATAGCATCGAAGGGATCGACGTTAAGCCAGACGCTCAAGATACGGACTTTCGGCCGCAATGGTTCGCGCAGCATTACATCCATGAAGATGGTCTCGTCGACGCTCGATCCCGTTGGCTCAAGGGTGCCCACAGTGAAACACCGATCCGAGAATGGATGCTTGGCCGCCTTCGATGGGTGGCGCTGCGGCCCCCAAGATAATGCCGTCCGGCGGCAGCGCTCCCCTTCAAGGGCCCCGCCGACAGCCAGGGGCCCACGATGAAATCTGTCTCCATGTCAATACCACCACGCGCGTCACCCCGATCACCGAGCAGCAGCCTCTGGTTGACCGTTTGCGTGAAGAATTGGGGCGTTGCCTGTTCCACGCCGGCGGTTTCGGCAACGGTTCGCTCGACGTCGGCCGGCAAGTACACGTTGACCGGCTCGGCGCAAAGAGCACTTCCGAGGCGTTGCCCGAGGCCCCTGCGGGAAGGACCATGATGTCGGCCCCGAGTCGCCCGCGAGAGCCTCAGTCCATTTTCGAGCGATGCCACAACAGCCAGCGAGGTGGCCAGGACAAAACGGCGATGAAGGCAATGAGGGCGGTCATGAGGGATCCGCCCAAGCGCCGGATGATGTTCTTCCAAGCTAGGGGAAAACATTGCTCGTCCTCCTTCAAGGGGGGCGGCACGAAGCGGAGGGGGAGGGAGCGCTTCGTGCCGTTCTTGCGCCCTCGCGGACAAGGGCGCCCTCAGGAAAATTACGCCGTATGGTTCTCGGCCACGATGTCGTCAGGCTCTTCGGCCAAGGCCGCATCCACCGTGATGACGAAGTTGGGCTTGGTACCGGAGCTCGTCGGACACGATGTCGGCCGCGTGCGCGCCCTGCAGAGACTCCATGTCATCGAGGGCCAGATTTGCACCGGGCAGGCGGCCACGCACGCAGGCAGCTCACCGCGCTGGCGCCGATCATAGCAGCCGTCGCACTTGAACGTGGTGCTCGACGCCTCGTCGTAGCTGGGCGCACCGTAGGGCAGGCCGAGATGCAGGTCTTGCAGCCGATGCACACGGAGTGATCTTGAATCACCGTACCGTCTTCCAGCTTGCTGTAGGCCCCCTACCGGGCAATTCGCCACACAGGCAGGCTCTTCGCAGTGGTTGCAGGCCATGGAGAGGTAGGCGAAGGCTCGCGGAGCATCCTGGCGAATTGCCGTCACATGCCGCAGCAACACGCCCTTGTCCAACTGCTTCGCTCTTGCAGGCGATGGAGCAGGTCTTGCAGCCGTAGCAGTTCTTGTTGTTCATCCAAAATCCGATAGCCATGGCCTTACGCCTCCTTCTTCACATCAACGAGGGTCTGGTTGCAGCAGTGGGTGCCTCCGAGGGTCTTCCACTTGTCGTTGGTCACATGGCTGGACGAGCCGCCCTGCTGTTCCCACCAACCATTCTGCAGCCCCACCACACCGGGCTTGATAAGGTCATTGACGAGGGCAACGCCATGGTGCTCGCCGCGGTCGTTGAACACGACCACCGCATCGCCGTCCTGATGCGCGCCGCGGCGTCGGCGAGGTTCATGAGGATCACCGGCTTCTGGTCGCAAACCTCATCCATCCACTCGAGGTTGTTGAAGGTGGAATGCACGCTGCGGTAGGTCTTCTGCTGAACGCTGAAGAGCGGGTACTTGCGAGCCAGCTCGTTGTCGTTGCGAGCGTCCTCGGCCCGCGCGCGTAAGAGGCAATGGGATCGAAGCCCTCCTCCTTCCAGGAGCGTACCCAGAACTCGGCCTTCTCGGAGGGCGGAGGAACTTGCCGTCCTTGTAGGGAATGTAGTGGGGCCCACCACGTCGATGGCCTCCTTCTCCTTCAGCTCCTCATAGGTGATACCCGCCGGCTCAATGACGTTGCCGATGAGCGTCTCCATGGGCACATCGAAGGCATCGCCGAAGTCGTAACGGCGAGCGAGCTCAGTGAAGATCTCCAAGTCGCTCTTGGCCTCGCCGGCGCATCCACCGCCTTCTCCATCAGCTGAATCCAATGGGAGCGGTTCTGGCCAGCACGCCATCCATCTCGAAGATGCCTGCGCAGGGCAGAACCAAATCGGAGTAGAGGGCGGTAGAGGTCAGGTATTCGTCGACGGTGATGACGAAGGGATCTTCTCCAGGGCCTTGCGCACCATGTTGGTATTGGGCCACTGGGTCATGGGGCTGCCGGTCATGGACCAGAACACGTTCACCTTGCAGGGATCTTCGTTCAGAATGGACTCGCCGAACTTGAAGCACGGAATTGCGGGCATCTTCTCCGAGCAAATTGGGAACGTCGATCGGCGCACCGGTTTTCACCTCGCACACGCCGCCGGCATCCGAATAGCCCTCGCCCTCATGGCCGATCTGCCCGCAGACCGCCGCTAAGTAGGCGCCCACGGCCACGGCATAGGTGCCGTTCTCGGTGCGCATGAATCCGCCCATGTTGTGGACGATCATGGCATGCTCGGCGGTCGCGTACTCGCGGGCGATACGCTGAATGTCAGCTGCGGGCACCCCCGCATTCGACCTCGGCAGCCTCGGCCGTCCAGGGGCGGCGTTGGCGTAGATAAGCTCGAACTCGGTGTTGTACTGCTCGGCCTGGGGCGTCCTCCAGGGTGAGGGCGGCCGTGATATTGGCGGTATCATGGCGCACCACGTTGCCTGTTGCGGTATCGAGCACCACGAAGGAGGCCGGATCCTCGGGATCTTCCATCACCGGCTCTCCCGTGGCCTTGTCAACCAGACAGGGAGCGCAGGTGTGGGCCAGCAGGAACTCCTCATCATAGAGCTTCTCATCTACGATGGTCTTCAGCATGGCAAGCCCCAAGGCCGCATCGGTGCCGGGCCAGGGAGCGATCCAATCGGTAGCCTTGGCGGCCGACTCGGTGTAAATAGGATCGATCACCACGAGCTTGCCGCCGTTGTCCACCATGTTCTCGAAACGCTGGAAGTAGCCCTGCTTGGTGATGGCGGGATTATTGCCCCAGATGATGCAGTAGGTGCTGTTCTCAATCTGGTTGCGGCAATCCAGGAAGCGCTTGCCGTAAATGTACACGACGGACTCATACACGCCGGCGCAGCAAAGCTTGCCCACCGTCGTGGTGGCACCACCGAGGTGCGCGAAGAAGGCGCTGGCCACTGGGCCGTGCATGGCTCCGAAGTTGCCCGAGCCGGTCGCGTAGCAAATCGACTGGTTGCCATCGGTCGCGCTGGCCTCGTCGAACTTCTGCTGAATAAGGTCGAAGGCCTCGTCCCAGGTAATCTCCTTGAACTTGCCCGAACCCTTGTCACCGTCACGCAAAAGCGGCACCGTCAGTCGGTTGGGGTCGTTGCACATAAGGCCGCGGGCGATGCCCCGAGCGCAGGCGGCGCAGTCGTTCAGCTCGGAGGACTCCACTTTCACCAGCTTGCCATCCACCACATAGCCCTTGGAGGTTATGGTGCTGACACTCCGGCGGGCACGTAGAGTAGAAGATCTCCGCATTCGCATAGGGATCCTCCCCTGTGACGGGCAGGTCCTCGTCCTTGGCGGGCGCCTCGTCGGTGGCCGCCGGGGCGCATCCGGCCAGGCCCACAGCAGCCGTAGCCGCGGCAGCGCCCACGAAGGCGCGACGGGTGAGCTTGGCGTCAATGGCGCGTTCGCTGTTCTTCGTCATAGAACTCTCCTCCCTCAGATAGGATTTTCTCGCGAGCTGCGGCGAAAAGACGTTTGAACCCCCGCTCTCGGCGGATCTCCTACCGCCTTGCTGTCGCATCGGGCGGCCCTCCTCGGCCGAAACCCTCGCACTCGCTTGCTATTATTCTGCCGTTGACTCAACGTCACTTCAATGGCGGCCAGCGGAACTTTTCATTAAGACTTCGGGGCAAATATTAAAAAAGAATTACCTTCCCCACCGAAGTCTCCTGCATGCAGCTCCATCGGGCATAATATGAAGATTGACGAGGAGGGGACACCATGTCGACCGATCACCCGGGGCGCCCGTTCCGCTATGGCATACGTTTCAAGATCGCCGTTTCCATCGGCGTCATTATGGTTGCGCTCATGGCCGTCGACATCCTGTGGAACCTGTCGCTGCAGAACGCCCAAGCCGAGAACGAGGCTCGCGAGAAGGCCGAGGTACTTGCCTCCGAGATGCGCGCAGCATGGGATTTCGTCGATATGAATCAGGACGTCATCAACCGTGCCGAGGACGGCACCTTCCGTACGAAGCACCTCGTGTGCGTGGTGGCGGCGAAGTCTATCTCCATGCTGTTTACCACGGAGACCGACTACTCCATCCGCTTCACCAACGACACCCCTCGTCAGGCCGCCAACGCGCCGGACGAGTTCGAGCAGGAGGCTCTGGCCGCCTTCAACGCCGACCCGGAACGCAAGGCGTTCTGGCGCGTGGTAGACGCCGGCGACGGCACGCGGGTGTTTCGCTATACCGAGCCTTTGTACGTGACCGAATCGTGCCTGGAATGTCACGGCGACCCCGTCGGCGAGCTGGATCAGTACGGCTACCCCAAAGGAAGGCATGCAGGTGGGACAGGTGGGCGGCGCCATGTCCATCACCGAGCCCATGGACATTTACGCCGCCGGCATCCAGGACAGCATGATGCAGCAGGCGATCATGGTGTTGTTCATGATGGTAGCGGCCTTCATCGGGCTGTACTTCGTGACAAGCCGGCTGGTGCTGCGGCCCATCGACGAGCTGCGAAGCGCGGCGGGCGCCGTGGGCAAGGGCGACTTCAACTACCCCTCACGGTGCCGACCCCGGCGAGCGGCCCCGCGACGAGCTGGCGGGCTCACCGGCGAGTTCGACCGCATGGCCCGCGACCTTGAGGCGCTTTATGCCGATCTGGAGGGCCAGGTGCGTTCCAAGACCGACGACCTCATGGTGCTCAACGACATGCTGAACTACCAGAAGCGCGACCGAGGTACCTCGATCCTGGGTGAGGTGGCCTACAAGAACGAGTTCTTCGCCATCGTCAGCACGAGCTGCGCACGCCGCTCACCAGCATTTGGCCTACGCGCGCATCCTGAACGCGGACGACAGCCTAGCGCCCAAGACCCGCGAGGCCGTGGGCGAAATCGAATCGAATGCCACCCTTTTGCTGAACATGGTGAACAACATCCTCGTCATTTCCAAGCACGCTGCTAAAAAGGACGAGCTTTTGCCCGAACCCGTGGATTTCGTCGATTTGGCCCAGTTCGTGCGCAAGGCGCTGGTCCCTATCGCGGAAGGCAAAGACGTGCGGCTCACCTGCACGGTGGCGCCGGATGTGCCCCTTGTCCATGGCCGATTGGGAGAAGCTGCGGCGCATTCTGGAGAACCTGGTGAACAATGCCATCAAGTACACCCATCGAGGCGGGTTCACGTGCGCCTGACGATTGGGTTCGAAAGCGGCGAAGAGGCGAACCACGGCCACGGCAACCATCCCGGCACGCACGTCCCGGATGACGAAGACGGGCCCCTGCCGGCTGGATCGTCATGCGCGTTGCCGACGACGGCATGGGCATCGCACCCGAGGAGCTGGACCAGATCTTCGAGCTGTACAAGCAGGCCGGGCAGTCGGCCAACCGCCGCTACCGGGGCACGGGGCTAGGGCTTGCCGTAGTGCGCGACCTCACCGAGCTGCATGGCGGCACCGTGACCGTGGAAAGCCGGGTGAAGGAGGGCAGCACGTTCACCGTGCGCATTCCCTATGCGCCCGTCATTGAGGAAGAGGACGAGGAAGCGTAAAACCGCAGGGCGGCCCGCAGCGCCGAAGGCCGAGCCGCTGACAACCGCGAAGGAGGACGACGATGGCGAAGATTCTGCTCGTGGACGATGAGCCGCGCATTGCCCGGGTGGTACGCGATATGGTGGAAGGCGCCGAGTGGCAATTCGCTTACGCCGACAACGGCGCCGATGCGCTGGACGCCGTCGCTCGCGATGCGCCCGACCTCATCATCATGGACGTCATGATGCCGAAGATGGATGGATTCACCGCCTGCCGCGAGCTGCGGGCCCGGGGCGTCACCGTGCCGGTCATCTTCCTATCGGCCAAAGGCGACATCGTGGACAAGGGCGTCGGATTCGCGGCCGGGGGCGACGACTACATGGTGAAGCCCTTCGACCCCCGCGAGCTGATGATGCACATCGAGGCGCACCTGCGCCGCGCCGCCATGCGCCCGAGCCGCTATGCCGTCCACCGGCACCATCACCGTGGGGCGCCTTTCCCTAGATATGGCCCAGCACCGCGCGCCACCTTTGGGCGGCGATCACGTGTCGCTGACTCCGAAAGAGTTCAAGATCCTGGCGACGCTGGCTGCAAGCCCCGGCACGGTGCTTTCCCGCGAACAGCTGGTGGAGGCAGCCTGGGGACCGGAATTCGTCGGCGAGACCAGTTCCATCACCGTGTTCTCAAGAAGCTGCGGGCCAAGATAGAGGACGACCCCACCGAGCCCCGCATCATAGAAACCGTCTGGGCATCGGCTACCGCCTCGACCCGGAGGCCTGCGGGTAAGCTAGCGAGCGAACCCTGCAGGCAAACATTCTCGCTCGCGCACCTTTGACCCCGAAATGATATTTCTGATTTAAAAAGTGCCATTTCGGGGCTTCTTTTCTGTGCCCAAAAGCCGTTGCACCCCAGCGCCTTTCAGCCGCATTCGCCAGATGGCCAAAAAAGACGCGCTAACTGCGGTTTTCAGCCCTCTTTCCCCGACTTTCACCATCTACGCATTCGCGCGTCCTTTTCAATAATGTTCTGACCAGGTAAAACTATGATCAAGAGAAACCGCACTTTTCGAAACCGCAAGCCGCTGACGCAGCCAGCGCAGATTTTTTGACCAAAAAATGCTCTAGAGACACTTTCGCATGCAGTTCGCGAGTCGTTTTTGGCCACAAGCGTCCTACTTTCCCGCGCCGCCGTGGTTGATGGTGGTGGCGAAGGGGGTGGCGCTTCAGAAGAAGCATCATCACGAGGCACGCAAGCATGAGCGGCACGAACCAGAGAAACAGCGGCAGCAGGGCGTCGGAGTAACCGACAGCAATGACCGACTGGGCTGACCCGGGCAGCGCATCCACGATTTGCGGCGTCAGTGTGGCGAGCGACAGATTGTCCACATGGGTGAGCTTGCCGGCCACGTCGGCCGTAAGGCGCATGGTGAACAGCGCGCCCACGAGCGCCGTGCCCACCGAAGCGCCGATCTGCCGGAAGAAGTTGTTCGCCGCCGTGGCGGTGCCCACCATGGCGGGGGAAATTCGTTTTGCACCACGAGCACGAGCAGCTGCATGCCGAGCCCCATGCCGAAGCCGAGTACGAACAGATACAGCACTGGCACCCACAGCGCCCGTGCACCCGCATGCGCGACAGCAAGAATAGGCCCACCGTGCTCACGACGCACATGGCCACGAGCATCCCTTGTAGCGCCCCGTCTTCGACGCCCCCAGCCGGTGGCTGTGGAAGTGATAAGGATGCCCACGCTGGTAGCCGTGCACACGAGACCGGCCACCTCCGGCGACAGATCGTCCAGGATTTGGGAAGTAGGTGGGCAGGTAGTTGAGCGCTCCCATGAAGCTGATGTTCAGGAGAAGCCCGTTACCGAGCACAGCACGAAGTTGCGGTTGCGGAAGAGCCCCATGGGGATGATGATGGGCTCGGCGGCGCGGCGCCCAAGCAATACGTAACTGAACGAAGTACCGA
>VOFH01003089.1_pt1 | contig 30581 bp, 38 predicted proteins | sample 5384091 | NCBI WGS metagenome assembly VOFH01 (sample SAMN12384727, study PRJNA508395) | human gut metagenome | isolation source: healthy gut G | host: Homo sapiens
AAATCAACAGTGCTATTTCTTATCTGTAATTCTTTGCTCATAAACGCATTCCTTTCTCTATTCTCATGAAACGTCTTCTTTACATCTTATCGACTCCACATGTTTTAGTCCTATTCAGCTCAACCATTATCTCCAAACGTAATTTCCATCAATTCACTGGCTATCTCTTTACTCAAAACCCTCATAATACTGTCATCAACCTTATCCTTCGCCAAAAGATTAATATTTCCATACCAGACGACTTCCTGATCAATAACAGCAAAACGGTCACAATATTCTTCTACTGTTTTTATATAAAAGCCAGCTTTACGCATATCTTCATGTAACTGCATCCAATATGCAGCATCACCAAATCCATAGGAATCCGGTGCCCATGTTACTATCGTAATCTGAACACCTGATAACTGCTTTCCTCTTTTAGCAGATTAATAAGTTCATAAACTTTTGTCCCACTAATTGCATGGCTGGAAATAATTATATTCTTATTAGAATCAAGCAAATCTTTATGATAATTTTCAGCATAATTATCACCGTCGTATATTGCATTAGCTGTCTGTTTATCATTATGCAACCCCCCTGCAATCTCATATCCAATCTGTTTATATGCTTTCAGCCGCTTCATATACATATTATTAAACATTGGAATATGATTATCCACATAATCATATATTATTACATTTTCTTTACCTGCATAATCACGATTCAATCGTCCTGCATACTGTTCAACTACCCCACGGAATGATATGGGTGTTGCCATAAAAAGTGTATCCAGTCTTGGAAAATCAAAACCCTCTCCTACAAGAGAACCTGTAGCTATCAGTATAAGTGATTCATTCTTATCAACCTGATGCATCTGCTCAAGAATCTTCTTATGTTCTTTCTTTGAGTTGTTGCCTGTCATTAAGAATACATGGTCTGCATAATCTTTCAATCGCTTGTACAGTTTCTCTGAATGATCCTTGTATCGTGACAAAACAACCGGTGTCCGGCCTGCTGCTACGCAATTCTTCACATCCTCAATAATCTGCTCATCCCTGACGTCATTATTATGAATAATCTCATATGCTTCATTTGGATGCATCTTACCATTAATCACTCCTCTTGGAGGTACAGTTCGGGTAAAACGCGGATATACAAGATGTTGTATCCCCTGCTCCATAGCCTTTTCCTTTGCTGTGTAACTATATCTTATAGGTCCTATCAGCATATAATTGATTTTTTCCAGTCCATCTCCTCTTTTGGGAGTTGCTGTCACACCATATACATACCTTGCTTTTACTTCTTTTAAAACATTGGCTATTGTTTCTGAGGCAGAATGATGACACTCATCAATCAACACGAGTCCATATTCATTCATCATCTTATGATACTTACCCTTTTTGCACAATGAACCTGCCATTGCAATATCTATGATTCCAGTCATTGAATCATGTGCTCCCTGTAATGTTCCAATCAGACTTTTTCTAGTTCTTAATCTTCCAGTTTTCGTTTTGTACTGGGGTAGTTCTTCATCTATAATTAAAAATTTGTTTAGAGCATCTTTCCACTGTTCTATAAGTGCAGAAGATTCAAGAATAATCAATGTATTTATTTTCTTTTGTGCAATTATTGCACTACTGACCACCGTTTTGCCAAATGCTGTTGCTGCATGAAGTATTCCATTATCATACTTGATCAGTTCCTTTAACGCCTTGTTCTGTTCAGGTCGTAGCTCTCCATTGAATTCTACATTAATATTTCTTCCCTGCTGCCTCTCATCATCAATAGTATATTCAATTCCTGCCTTATCAATATTTGCTATTAATTCATCCTGTAATCCTCTTGGAATCTGTATGTATCCACCAAGATAGTCTTTTCCAAGATAAATCCACCTCGAAGTATCATAATTAGATGTTCCAATCGCACTATTTTTATAAAATACTGGGTTACTAAAGGCTGCCATTCTGCGAATCTTATTTTGCATCGCAGGCTTAAGATTCGTGCTGTCGACATATATACCATTTGATAATGTGATATCCATTTTCCCATCAACATCTGATTTTGCAAAATTTTTCATTCTATCCCATGGCTTTTCCCTATTTTCTTCATCACTGGATGCTTCAAGGTCATCTGCTGTAAATGTCCATTCCCTTATCTTATTCTCCAGAAATTTCTCTGAAAGCTTAGGTTTACTTAATAAAGCATTCCATTGGTCAGGATAAGCATTCCAGTTACTATCCACAAATGCACTATTGCCATCTTTCAACGCCCTTCCCTGTAATGGCAATGCAATCAGATTTCCTATTGCCACATTTTCTAAGGAATCCTGTGCTGGCAACATTCTGTCATAATAATTGAATGACTTTAAATTCACCTGCTCTGCACCTTTATCTAAAAGTGCGAAGCCAAATTTACGAACCACTGCCGCCGATATTGGCTTGTCAAAGAATATCCATATATGTGCACCTTTTCCTGAACGAGAACGCTCTATCAAAGGTTCTATTCCATTTAATGAGCAGATATCTCTCATAGCTTCGACTTCTTCAATCCATGTATCATCTGTATTTGCAAAATCCTTTTTTTCTGCATCCTTCTCATGATTATCAAAGTCAAACACCAGAAACCTACATGTTCCATCACTAAATAATGGATATACACCGATTACATCTTTTGCAGCATAAGAGTTTCCCCTCAAATGCATCAATATGGTTGGTAAATCTAATCTTGTATACGAACAATATTTGCAATCCTTACAGTCTATATGTGTATTTAATTTCCTATGGCAATTATCTGACCAGAAATTATCACACTGCGGATAATATGCCGCCTCTCCGTTTTTATTTACATTTCTTTTCGCATATACATCTGTTCTTCCCCAAAAGAATGAGAAAAATAGCTTTGCCATCCTGTCTGTAATCTCTTTGGGGTGCACAATCCTTTTACCCTGTTCTGGATCAAAATCCTCTTTCGTATCCGTTTCCCTTATACTTGCCAGTTCATTTTGATATGACAGTCCCGCTTTATCCAATATGTTCTTTAATACCTGATTCTCCAATTGCAGATTGTTCAACTGCTTCTGCAATCTCGTCACATTCTCTATTGGATCACGCATTTGTCATACCTCCCTTTCCGTCATTATCTATTCATCTCAAGTATTCTTTTCACTTCCCGCCTCAATTCTCCACTGAATTCTGATAAATCATCATATATAATTACTTTCAGTCTAATAAGACGAACAATATCCCATATTACCTCTGATTTATTCATCTCCATGATAACACCCGGATGACGCTTATCTTCTTTTATCCGTTTTTCAAGTTCCCAGAATCTCTCTGATGCAGGCTTTATATCATCATTAAGAAAATTTGCATACTCTTTAACAAGACCTTCTATATAATTTTCCTGCCAGCCTGATAATTTTTCTCGAAATAGTTTCCAATCCTTTTTGCTTATGTCCATGATTTTGAACCTCCCCAGTGTCATGTCAGTCTCAACAAACAACTCCAGAAATGAGACTGACTTGAGACTACGACTTTATAATTTACCTGAAAATCTCGGTTTTATCGCATTTTGCTATATCATAGAGTCTCACTCAGTCTCAAATCTCGTGAGACTTCGTTGAGACTAGCTTTAAAACATTCGTTTTTCAGAAATCACTTCAAGAGTCTCGCACGCTTTAGAAAGCTTCTTCTTAGAATATTCTGATTTTAGTCACTTGATTTTTCTCAAAATTTCTATGACATTTTCTGTGACATTCTCCATCTTCATTATAAGAGTTACTAAAACCAAATTTGTGCCTTTAATCAATTCAATTTTTATCTTCTCCTGACTTCCATACATAGAGCTTTTACATTCATCAATAGTCTATACCTGATGTTTATTCTATGAATACATACTTTCCCTTTCCTTTACCATTTACCACTTTAACAACTTTCATGTCTCTAAGTTTTGTCATGACTGCTCTTGCTGTGGATGGTGAGCAATCAAGAATTTCTTTTATTTCTTTTGTTCCAAAAATCTGATTTTTCTCTATTTCATCATACACCTTAAGAATATTTGGTATCATATATGTATCAATGTACCCATTTGGTATTAGGTCTTCTACATAACATAATGTACAATATTTCTTCGAAAATATCTCCAACACTTCTCTTATTTTGAGTACAAATTCAATTTCATTTTCTTAACAGCAACTCTTGTTTCAGTAAAGAAATATCCTGATGATTATTTTTAGGTTTTATTCTATCTAAAACCTTCTTTTCAACAGATTGTGTCCAATATATTTTTAATTTTTCTCTCGCCCTTGTTATGGCAGTATAAAAAATACTATGTGTTATCAGTTCATCAATATCATCTGTTATAATGATCTTTACCGAATCATACTCTAAACCTTGTGCTTTGTGAATAGATACCGCATATGCTATTTGAAATGGTACCATATTCTTAGATACACTATCATCATCTTCATCTGTACTTTTATTCTTATAAACTTCAAATCTTATAATAGAATTCCCCTTTTCTGATACACCTATAATTTGAAAATCTAAATCTTGCTCCTGCAAATTCATCAATGGCTTGTCAATTTCTATATCAAATTGAATTCGTTCCGTTACTTTACCAGCTTCCAAAAGTCTAAAATCTACTATTCTGCCTTTCATATTATTATGAATAATTGGAACTTGTTCTTTATTCTTTGTAAAAAATGAATCTGCCAAATCATTGAACAAAATTGGATCACCAACTTTATATCTCTGTATTCCTCTCCTTATCTCCTTGCCATTATTGTTTTCTTGCATAAAGTGATTTATATTGTTTATTCCATACAATCCTCCATAATTTAAACATAAGATAATCTCGTTCTCTGATGCTGGAGTTAAAATTGACGGATCAAGATTTACTGAATAACCTCCTGCTTGTAGTCGATCCAATATATCATCCTCCATTTTGCGGACATTATCCCACAAAGCTTGTAACTGCTTGCTATTACTTCTATATGGTTTTACCAATTCACATATTGCAGGCTCTGGAAGAAATCCACGTATTGTATCAAACCAATTTCCGAATTCTATTGATTCTATTTGGTAAGTATCTCCAACTAATACAAGTAATTTATAATCAGCAAGTTCCAAAAACTCCTTCATTTCCTTATTGCTAACCGTACTACACTCATCAATAAATATAATATCATACTTTCTCTTTATTTCATTATTATATCTATTGTTAAACTTTGAAATTGTCATAAATTCGCAATCTGAGGTTGCAGCGACCTTTCTCTTCAAATTGTTCACTGCTGGATTCGTATATGCCAAATACAATTTCGAATACTCTTTAAAAAAATTGGAAATGTAATTAATAAATGTAGTCTTCCCTGTTCCTGCTGCCCCATATATTACCGATACATGCGATTTAGCAAACATTGTCTCCAATGCTTTTTTCTTCTCTTCCGATATATTATAATCACTATTTTCAATCCAATGTTTTACAGTATTGGAATAATTACTCACACCGCTTTGAGCTAATCTCTTAATCGTTGTAATTATAGATATTGTATCATCCCTGTATGCCTCAATAAATATATAGCCTTTATCTATAATCAATTTACGTGCTTGCTGTTTCTGAGTTTGCGGTAACTTCTTATTATATATATTTTTCAAAGTTTCAACATCTTCAAAATTACCAAGTTTATACTTTTCTCCATTCTGTTCTAATGGGGTATACAGCATCCCTTTCTGTTCAGTATTATTTTTTATAACTCTAGCCATAAATTCATGTTCACGTCCAGCTGTATCCAATGCTATTAACAAATCTGATATATTTGGTACATGTTTTCTCAATCCAGAACAGAACGGCATTGTATCAAAAGGTAAACACTCATTTGCTAAATATAAATTTGAGAGCCAATTATTAGCACCCAAATATTCCCATCTTCCAGTGTTATAATTCTTTTTATAACTCTCATGATATTGTTCTTTAATAACTCTATTATTCATATGATGTAACAAATATCTTAAAACATTGTAACCTGCACCTTGATTTTTAATGAGTTGTCTACAGAAATCCAATAAATCAAAAAAATGATACCCCTCTCTATTTGGAACAATTCGATTGCGGATTTCATTATATTTTTCATCTGAATAAACAACTATCTCTGCTAAGCTTCTTCCCGACTCGGTCAAATACTTAACTAGTTCCCTCTCCTCTGCTTTTCCAATGGGTTTGGTCTGATTATTAATTATCTTACTAAAATTTTTAAATTCACATGGTCGAATACTTACTTCCCAATCCAAAATAATTCTTATAGGCATACATTTATCAAATATTTCTATATAATCATCTTCTATTGCTAACTTTACCGCATAAAAGTCTGTTATTTCCCTATCTGTAAATGCAATTATTCTATCTGTTTTACTTGCCTTATCATTTGCCGGAATAAATGCTACTTCATAATATATTTTATTATTACAAAAATGGTTTTATATTTTGAATGTAAAAACGATCATATTTATACATATTTTTTGATGATTTTTTATATTCATCAACCTTTTGAACAATTTTTAGATAATACTCATTTAAGCTCTCATCTGTTTCAATTGGAAATTGCTCTAAGTTATACAAAACATCAAGAGAATACTTATCATGTAACATTGTTTTTATCCTAAGAAGATATTCGTAATATTTCAACATTAAACGCTCTGAATTTTCTTCCTCTAAAGTCCTATGTGATACAGATACCTGCAAAAATGATGAAAACGAGACAAATATCTCAGCCACTCTTGATTTTTTGCATATTTAACAGCCTGTTTAACATTATCCTGTGTATCCTCAATATCATTACCATTAGCATATATTTTCAACAAAATATGTTCAACAAAATGTCTTAATTGTGATAGAATATCCTGTGATATTTCTCCTCTCGTCGAATTACACAAATTATTTATATGTCTACATATTATTTTATCCGAATTTATATTTGCTTACCAATTTGCAAAACATTATCCATAATCTCATCTTTCTCCTTATCATATATCTCTGATTACATGTTTTAATATCTTTATTATGTTAAATGTCTAACTGGAATACATTGATCCATATATTTATGTACAAAAGAAACTTGTTGCAAAATATCAATCGCATCATTTTCATTAATATCCCATAGTCTTAGACAATATTTATCCAATAAGTTCATTATCTTTAAGATATTGTAAGAATCCTTCTATAATGCTCTCCTTCCTCTCTACAATATCCTGTTCTGTATAATCACTTTTTTCATTCGATAATTTCAGTAACTCCTACACTTTTGTTCCAGACTTTAATTTTCCATTCGCAGATGTATACCCTTGATAATATTTGATTTTATCTGTAAATCTATAATCTGAAGCTCTAATATTAATATTTTTCTCCAAAAGTGCCTTATTACCCAAAGACTCTAAACTACTCTTTTCTTTTAAAGAGTTTTCATTTTCCTGTCGTTTCTTTGAATAAATATGTTCTATCTCTAAATTTGTATCCAGCGATATAAGTTCCTGATTTTGATCCGTATAGGCCCACCAGGCAAGAATTGATTTGGTAATTGGTCTACCATTCGTGAACACATAACTGCTCATAATATTTTTTACATTATCTTCTCCAAATTTATATCCCGAAAATGTAACCGGAAGATCAGAAACAATATTTATCATCTCTGGATAAACCGGACTTCTTAAAGCATTTACACCTGGTCTAATAAATGCATATCCAAATATGAAAGCTGTGATTTTATTTAAAAATTCGAAAAATTTATCTTCGTTTAGCGAGCCATCAACATCCTTATACTGCATAAAATACACCGATACCAGATATGTCCACATACCATTCGGTGCATAATTCAAGACAAACAATTTTTTCAATACCCTATCAGAAAATTTCTCGTCCTGTACTGATACTTTTCTCCAAAATTCTGCCAAACATTCCAGGTTATCTAAAGTATCATTATTCTTCAAAATTGCATAAGAATCTTTCTCATAAAATTTTCTGAGCGCCTCTGTTGTAGTATTTTTTATTCCCTGCTTTGCTCTTTCAAAATACATATATCTGGTAAAAAGTTCATCCATAGCTGACCCTGAAGGTGCAACAAAAATGTCGTCACAAACTGCCTCTAAATCTTTCCACCGTCTGATAAACTCATCCTTTTTACCAAGACTGCTATAATGTTTGTAAAACTGTGCCTTGAAAATATCTGTATCAGATAGTGGTTTTCCTCTATCATTCAATGTTGAAAATATACGAAGTGCCGTATCCTGTGATTCTGCTTCGATAGGTAATAAAATACAGTTGTTTAATATTCTCGTTGGAAGATATGCAAAATATGCTGGATATTCCTGCAAAAATTCATTAATCTTTTCTTGAAAAAATCTATATGTACGAGCATATTTACTCTTCTGTGAACCATCCACAATTCCTGTTTTCAAAATGGATAAAAACTCTTCTTTGTCATCGTCAGTCGATACCTCTGAATCGATTTTCAATCTGTTCTTATCTGGTTGACCAAATTCATTTGTTTTCCAAATGCAAGTTGAAATATCCTCACTTGTTTTTACCGCATATTGATCTTTCATATTCCCAAACTTTGAATAGAAAGCTCTGAGCAATAACATTAATGTTGTCAACCTTTGTTGTCCATCAATTATTTCTAATTTTCCTTCATCATTTTTAAATGTTACAATTGGTCCTAAAAATACTCATCATTATCACTGTCAAACTTTGTATAATCATTTTTCCGGAAATGCAAATACAAATATATCATCCCACAATGTTTGACATTCCGGCTCTTCCCATGCATATGGTCTCTGATAATCAGGTATTAAAAAATCCGTTTTTTATTAGAAAATAACTCTTTTATTGTTTGTTGATCTATATTCAATTTTGACATTTCAAATCCTCCTACTCTTGCATGATCCTAATAATGCAATATTGTTATTCTCATTATTTATTACCTAATTGAGCACTTACATATCCCTTATTAGTGTATTACCTCTATTAAATCTCTAACTGTTTCCGACTGTATCAGCATCCCCATCTTCAACCTCAGGCTTACCACACCTCAGATTATCTGGATGCTCCGACACACAACAATCTTTATACCAGCATTCACCCATAAGAGTTCCTTTAACAGACCACTTCTCATTTTGTGTAAATTCACCAACCAATGACTTAATCACACGTTCTGTAGAATATCTCTTAAATCCAGCTATGTACTGTAATGTTTTCTTATCATCAATCCTTGATAAATTGATTCTATGATTCTCAACTGCTGCCAGAACCTTCTCACGAATTTTTATTTTATCTGTCTTTCCGGTGCCTGTCCATGCTATTAGCTTGTCAAATGCAAGAATCAGATATTCAAAACAAATCATATCCAGAATTACAATTTTTCCTTCTGACTTATCTGTTATTGATTTCAACATACGATACTTGTTACGAATATCCTGATTATCAACCACATAATCAAATGCAACGTAATATTTATCGTCATCTTTAATGTCCAAGTCTATTACCGCATCCAGTAATCCCTGATTGCTTCCTTTACTTTCGACTACAAGCTCATTATCAAAGAAAAACTTGTTAACTAATTTCCAGAAGTGAAGCCCTGCACCAGTATCCTCCGTCCATAAATATCTCATATCACAGCTCCTCTTCCAGCGTTATTCTGTTGTTATCAAACTTCAGCACCTTAAAACTTTTATCAGATACATTGAGTCCGTCACAATTTCGCAGAAAAAGCATATACTGATTTGAGAACTCAAAATTAATGAATCTCCTGACATCATCATTAATCAAGTAATCTGCATTATCTATCACAATAAAACTATCTCTGCATTGTTCAATTGATTCTGATAAATTATCTGATTTGTAATTAAACAATTTTATAGCCCTGTATTCATCAGTTAATCGTAAATCTTCTAGCATTTCATAAAGTACTGTTTTACCGGTACCTCCTGTCATCAAATTCCAAATCATATGAAAATGGATCAGCTTTGAACCTAACATTTTTATAAATCATCTGCTTCTCTCCTTTCATACTCCTTACTCCACCATGCATTATAACCTCTGCCACCGATAACTATATCAGAATCATTAAATCTGATCTCCACTGACTTAACTTGTCACCTTTTTAAACACTTTTTCATTTGAAGCATCTCTTAAATCAACAGTATCTCCTTTTGAAAAACTAACCTCTGATGATTTATAATAATCCACAATAGAATTACTAAATTCTGTCAAGTCATTAATCAACTCACTTATATTAACAAATTTTTTCAATGTCAATTCTAGTGCTTCCAATTCTGAGCCTTGAAACTCTTCCTTATTTTGTCTGTTTTTCTTTTTTATTAAATCCACAATCTTAACGATATCTTTCGTCCTTTTGCCGAAAAACCGGGGTGCTGTATAATATGCTGCACACTTTTGAAAATATCTTCGTTATACACTTCTTCATAAAAATGTTCCATTATATGATAAAATCCTACAAACTTTACAAAAGGTTCCTCAGAAGTTAATGCCATATAATATTGTTCAACTAATTGCTCTTTATACAAAAGTTGAGGTGCCATAAGTTCTGAAACATTCTGAATTCTTCTTCTTGGCAAAACATTTCTTTGTGGAAATAAATCATCTATTTCTGTTACCGCTTTAAATACAAAATCAAAATTATATGCAATGTTGAATAAATACGATTTAGCATACCTTTGTAATTGCTCCCTATTCTTTTTGTATTCGTTTCTATATATACCGCCAATGGTAAACGTGTAATCATTTTTATCAAGCTAAATATGTCTTTTTCTGCTAAAGTTTCACACCTACGTTCAAAAATCTGAGATGGAATACTAGAAAAGACTCTTTTTCTTACATCAAAGTCTTTAATAACATACCAAATCAATTGTCTCGAGATTTCATGAAACGAATATGTAATATCAGCCTCTTCATCACTTACAATTAATTCCGTCAATTTATCCTCAAGCCCTATGGAAAAACGTCGTCTTGAATCAACATCTGGTATATCAACAACTGATTCATAACTATTTCCATCACATATCGAATATCTCTCAAAATCATATTGTTCTGCTTGCTGCCTTAAATCATTATAATTGTCTATTGTATATATGTACTCCTGTGTCGCAATAATGTATGAGATTTTATTATTATCATAATTAAATTGCAATCTATTTTTGCAATTTCCTAACATTCTAGAAACTTTTTTCGCAAAATTCATTCCATTCCATCTAATCTACCTCCAATTACAAAGAGCACTCGTATCTTTACTTAATAATATATTCTACTACAACAAACTTCATTTTGAAAGAATCTATCAATATTAGATTATTCAACTCTCATACCTAAAAAAACTCCCTAGCCATCATCTCCGCAGTAGCCCGGTTATACCCCTTCTTCAAATACCCCTGCACAATCGTCCCAAACATACCCTTGACCATATTATCCTCAATATCACAATATGCCTGCATCTCCCCAGACAAAGCCATTGCCACATACTCTATTGGCTTGTTATCCAACAACCTATGCAGCTTCGTCAGTGACTGCTCTGTTGTCCTCAGAGCAGCCTCCACTTCTTCGCACTTTATCCGCAACATATTTCCATCTGTAAACCACACTTCAACATAGCCGTTATCCATGTTATAAGCACATTCTACGATATTATCCATTCGATTATCTTTCATATCATCAATCCATCCTTCCCATTATCTTGTTCCATAAGACCTTTCAGATTGCCTTATCTGCTATTCTGTACGCTCCTGTTCCTTTACCTTACGAACAATCGTATCAATCTGCTCTACACCGGCATATCTCTTGACACGCTCCAGATCATCAGCCTTTTCCTGCAACAACTCTGTCATATCACTCATATCCTTAATCTTGCCCTTGTAAAACTCCACATCATCTGACAGTCTCTTCTTTTCCTTCCGCAGTTGTAAAATTTCTTCTTTCAGCCTTACACACTGGATTGTCAGATTCTTTATCAACATCTTAAGCTTATTCATAAATGGCATGACTACTTTATCCCGAAATAACTTAGCACTTGCAAATGCTCCTGGTTCCGGCAACTGCCATTCTGGTGCTTCTTCCTTACATCACGCTGTAATAACTGCTCTAACTGCACCATCTGCTCTATATTGTTTTTAAGCTCATTCTGTTGCCTTTCAAGTTGAACATTATTCTGTTGCAAATCATTGTATTTTTGTCTTAATGCCTGATTATCCGATTGCAACGCATCATTCCTTTACTCCAGAGTATGATTGTCAGCGGATAACCGATCATTCACAGTCTGCAATTCACTATTCGTGTATTGTAAATCTTCATGCCGCTGTTCCAGTTCCTCATTATCTTTCTGCAACTGTAACTGTTTCTGCTTCAAATCATGATTTTCCATGTGAAGTCTGTCTTTGCGGATTTCAAGCCTTGAGTTTTCCATTCTCAAATCCTGATTACCTGCAAGCAATATTTCCTTCTCCTATTGTGATGTAGTTTTCTCTCCTTTTGCCTTCTGTACAGCTTCCTCTGCTAATTCCTTTTCGGCAGATACATTTAGCAATTCCCGTTTCTTTACAGAAACCTCTTCTCCAAGCTGTGCAACCACCGAAGATATTTCCTGCTTCTGGTTATATTTCGAACGTGCGTTCTGTTTTTGTGTTTTTCGCACCGCTTATGAAGAAATAAACTCCAAAATAACTCCATTTTACTCTTTATTATTTTGTTGTTCTTCTCTTGCGTAAAGAATGTCCAACGCCTGGAATATTACATTACTCATAGTCTGATAATGTCTCTCTGCATAAGATACTAGCTTTTTTTTTGCTCTGGTGACATCCTAATTCTCAGACTAGAATCTTTGCCGTCTAATGATGGTTTTCTAGGCATCTTTCTCTCCTCCTTACATTTCATAGTTTAACACGAATTGATACAAGTGTCAATCTCGTTTTGTTAATATCACCCATTTCCCTTTTTGGCTACTTCCCTGCCTCTTCAGATAATTCTTTTCCTTCAATTTGGTTATATAATACTTCACACTAGCAAGATTCCAATCTAACGCATTAGCCATTTCTTTCTGCGTGATTGAAGGTTGCATACGTACAAGATTCAGAATTTCTATTTCTTTCTCACTCAGTACATTTTCATCTTCCACTTGGTCTAATCTCTCTAAATCTTGGTTAGCTTGGTTAGTAGCTTGGTTAGCTTGGTTAGTAGCTTGGTAGCTTGGTCAGTTATTGGATTGACTCGGAACAACTCTACCCGAAACATATTATCAAATTCCTGAAATCTCGGCTTTGGAAGTCCATACTCTTCTGCAGCATTAAGGATTCTTTTTATTCCGCTTCCCCATGCCTCTACAAGTCCCATCTGACTGAATATATTGGCAATGCCTTTATTCCTGATCTTCGAATGACCATTCATGACTTCCTCATAAGTTAATCCGTTATATAATCCACCCGGAGATGTCACCTCCAATCTGTCATCATAAACTGCGACCTGAATACAGGATTCATCTAATAGGTTACGGTGACAATGGGCATTAATAATCATTTCCCTGATTGCTTCCGGTGGTAACTCATATTTCTCTTTTCGCACCAATCCGTCAATTGTTGCTCCAAGCCGAATATTCCTCAATACAAAATCTACTGCTTCTTCGATTTGTGTATAGATTGGTCCTGTAAATTCTCTCTTATCCAGAAACATTGCACGATCTGTTCCTTGAATACCGCACATTGTGTTTTGGAGAATGAAAAATAATCCGATGTCAGCAACGCATAGGCATTCGTTGCCAGAAGCTGTCCCTCGCTCTGCTTCAAAATTTTCCAGTTTATCAGCTGCTCTTTCTTTACAGAATGTTCTGACATTCCTGCTTTCTTCCGGAACTTTTCAATATCCTGACAAAGTTTCTCTGTTGCTTCCTCTGAAACAGGATAACTCACACAAGTAAGCTCATCCCATGAGATTCTGGCCCCTTCCATTTCCAGTTCTTTTATCTTCTCCGGAAATGCCTGTCTTGATGTACCTGCTACACGGATATAAGTGCCATTATCTTTTCCCTTTGATTTTAGATAATATGGTCTATTCTTTCCTGCTTCTACTGATACAACAATAACTGTTTTCCCGTTTACCGTCTGCGGCTCAATATCAGGAATGATCTGTGGCACACAGGAATCAGAAACTGCATTGGCAATTCCATCCATCAGCTGAAACAACACATCATTTTCCACACCAACAATCTGGTGTGTTTTATCATCTACTCCAACAATCAGCTTGCCACCTTGTGTATTGGCAAAAGCTACGATTGTCTTCATGTACTTTTCACTTTTATCAGGTAAGGATACCTTGTACTCAATATTTTTCGATTCCCCGGAAAACATAGTATCTTCTACCATTCTTTCACTCCTACTCTATACTCGCACCACTGGTACGAATAATTCTATTTCCAGAGCAATCTTCTCTGGATCATTAACACTATTATACGTTCTATTCTTCTTTTCTATCAAGCAAGAAAACAAAACAGTTCATTTCTTCTTACCATTTTCTTCTGTTCTTTTTTGATGCCAGATAAAGTCTCGTCATCTCATCCATGAAAATAGTTTTGTCCTCATTGGTCATAGTTCCACTGGCAAATAAAGCAGCTACCTGTTCAAGAATCTGCCTTGCCTGTTTAGCACCAGCATATTCACTTGGCTCATCATTACCCAAGCACACGGTTTCATTATCATTCATAAGATAAGAAACCTGACACTGAAATGCATCTGCCAGTTTTTGATATAAACTACTCTGCTTCGGATATCGTCCTTCAACTTCCCAAGATCGAATTGTTCTATGAGAAACGCCCACCATATCACCCAGCTTTTGTTGAGTCATTTTTTCTCTTTTCGCAACTTCCTAATTTTATCACCAAATGTTGTCATAAGTATACATCTTTCTCCTATGAGTTTTGTACATGCTTTATTTTTCTAACCACAATAAAAGTATATCATTATGCAAATAAAAAGAGAACCCGACATCACAAGCAAATTTGATGATGCGGGTTCCCTTCCTCTTTATAGATCAATACCTTTTATTTTTTCATCTTATGATCCGATGGCAATCTCACTTCTTAATGACAACTGTGGCTTCCACATCCATGCTCGCCACATGTATGTCCTTCCCCGTGGTTGTGCTCGTGATGAGAACATTTCACATCCGGATTATACTCAAGTGTTTCATTGATAAAAGCTTCTACTGCTTCATCCGCATCTCCGGAAACTCCTCCGAAAAGCTTGATGCCTGCTGCCGCTAACGCTGTCTGTGCGCCGCCTCCAATTCCGCCACAAATCAAAACGTCTGCATTCAATGCATTAAGAACTCCTGCCAATGCGCCATGTCCACTTCCATTCGTATCTACTACTTCTGAATGTACTACTTTTCCTTCCTCTACATCGTAAATCTTAAATGTCTCTGTGTGTCCAAAGTGCTGGAAAATCTGTCCATTTTCATATGTTACTGCTATTCTCATGATACCTTCTCCTTTTTCTGCTGCATATTTTTTGTAAATTTCCTGTTTGTAACATCCTCCAAAGCTGCAGTTGCCGCTCTGACCGTCACAGATTCTGAAATCTCCGCCCTCAATTTTGAGTGGATGCCCGTCGATAAGTGCATCTGCGTTCTTTTTCCTGGCGATCTCGTAAATTCGCTGGACCGTTGTTCTTGCGACTTGCATAGATGCTGCACACTGCTCCTGACTGTAACCTTTCTTGTCCAAAAGACGGATTGTTTCATACTCATCCACGGTCAAAACAATCGGTGTGCTTTTCTCAGTATCATCTGCCGGAAGAAATTCTAAAACATTGGGGAAATGGCAGACTTTTCTGCATTTTACTGGTCTCGGCATAAACTGCTCCTTTCTCGCTTTTCCTATATATTAGCTCTATAAAAGGCATATGTCAATAAAGTTTTTGACATATGCCTTTTATGAATCACCTTATAGTATTACTTCTTTTCATTATTTTTTAATTTACAGATGCCTTGTGTCATTGTTCTCATTGGACAAAATGTACACCAGGTTCGTGGCTTATATAACACCATTACGATCAAGCCTAACAACAGAGATGTAAGCATCAAACTATAAAATCCAAAACTAAACTGTGCCACCTAATCAGCTACTGTTCCGGCAGTGTATGTCCATCCCCACGGAACACGGAAGGTCCAGAATAATTTGATGGCTTCACGCAAGGATGATGATCCGGCACCAACTAAATATGTCTGAAATACCATATTCCCAAACATTGTAAGGAAAAATATCAAAAAGCCGTATCGGAACCATTTTGAACTCATCCATCGCGGGGTTGGTTTATTTCTTGAGCATTTTAAATCCCCACCGAGCTTACTAAAAAGCTGGCCACGTCCACACAAATGATTACAGAAAAATTTATTTTCACCGAATATCGCTATTCCTAACGGCAACAGGAAATCAATCATCCCAAACCAAGCGAACAAAACATTAAAAAAACCGAGAGCAAAATAAAGGATCGCCCATATCCATAAATAATCATACCAATGTTTCTTTTTCTTCACATCGCTGTCCTCTCTTTCATTTCAATACAACCTGCCGGACAGGACTTTGCACATTTTCCACATCCTACACACACTGTTTCTTCTACCACAGCATAACATCCATGGTAAACTTTGGCCGCTGCCAGCGGACAAGTATTTTCACATACTCCGCAGGCAACACATCTTTTTATCGACACTTGCCACTCTTTTTGCCAATGCTTTGTTCCCCTTTCAAATTTTGTATCTCTATTGTACCTGAAAAAGGTAAATCCTTCTGTGATATTATTACATAAGAATTTACCTTGAACGCTAATCACTAGAATGACATATTTTTATTATACATTACCTTTATATTTATATATGATGTTTAGAATTTCCTCAGTTGTTCGAATAATTTCTTTTTGTTTTTCTTTCATTGTTATAGATTTGCTTTCTTCTTCAGCTAACGAAGAGTAAAGGTGAATGGTATTAGCATGATTCCATATCTCATCGCAAATTTTCTCGAATTTCATCAGCCCTCCGAAATGCCTGGTCTGTTTGTATTTGCAAGTGTTCTCGTTCCTCTTCCAGATGATTCATCCGTTCTTGTAACTGATCCCTTTCTTTCTGCAATTCATCACGCTGTGCTTGCAGTTGATCCATTTGTATTTTAATTTCGCTCATCTTTTCTTTCTGTCTCCGCATAAGCATCATCAAATATACAACTACAACTATGAATGCAAATAATAGTATTATGTACAGCATAAACTTCTCCTCACGACACATATATTTCGACGTTTTTCCGCAAATCAACTATTGATAATGGCATAGAAAGAACAGTTAGTTTTCCTGAATTCTTTTTAATTTCAACAGCATCAGGATTGCCTGTGATTAAAATTACAGGTGTTGTCCTGTCAGCACGCCATGGCTGATTCGGTTGTCTCGTCATATCTTCGGTAACAATCCAAAGATCCGGCTTATGTTTTCCTAATTTTGTTTTAGCGCTTTCCGGTGTGTAAAACAGCATAATCTGCTCTGAAATAAACTGCAATGCTTCGTTTAATCCTTTTGCGTAGCGTTCACTGCCACAGATCAGTGCAATAATAGAAGCAGCAGCTTTCTTTTTTTGTGTTACCTGAATAAAATCCAAAACTGGTGTGTTATAGAGACTAAAGTCTTTTTCCAAATTAACTTTATCATAATAACTCTTTGCTGCCTTGCACATTCTCAGACAAAACTGTTCTATGTCTATACGAATATCGATTCTGTTCTCCTGTATGTTCATACTGTCCAACTGACAAACTGACATTCCACAGTTCAATCCAAGATGAAAGTGTATATTATTTTCATCATTCAAAAATCCTTTATTTTGATGAAGATATTCACACCGAAGCTGCCAACAGCGTTCTCCGCAAATATATGGCTTTTCATCGGATTGAGATAGTTTAAAGTAGTCCCCTGCATATTCATCAAACCAGCGGATATACTGGGTTCCCACATCACGGGTCGGATTCTTTTGCCGATCCAGCATAACCCGGCCATCTCGATAATGTTTAACAATTTTCGGGAAAGCAATACCTCCGCAAATATCTGGCAAAGTCAATGCCAATGCCAGTGCAGACTGCCATCGTCTATCTACAATATTCAGTTCTACTTCTTCAATTCGGTCCAAAAATGTAAAACTGACATCTCCATGCATTATTTATCCCTCCCTCATATTTACAACCGTCATGTACTATAGTCAGTATATTTTTATTTATGGCATATGTCAATTATATAATTGACGCATCTAAAAAAAGCAAGTATACTATGTTCGTAAAGGAGATAACTGTTATGAACTTCGAAAATTATTTTCCACTATGGAATGACTTAAATACAGCACAGAAAAAACTAATTTCAGACAATTTAATCACACGGGATGTAAAAAAAGGAACGATCATTCACAATGGAAACCTGGACTGTACTGGATTATTACTGGTTAAATCCGGGCAGCTTCGAACCTACATACTTTCAGATGAAGGACGAGAGATTACACTTTACCGTCTGTTCGATATGGATATGTGTCTTTTATCCGCCTCATGTATCATACGCTCCATTCAATTTGAAGTAACCATTGAAGCAGAAAAAGATACTGATCTTTGGATCATCCCTGCTGAGATCTATAAGGACATCATGAAGGAATCTGCTCCCGTCGCAAACTATACCAATGAGTTAATGGCTACCCGTTTTTCTGATGTCATGTGGCTGATTGAACAAATCATGTGGAAGAGTTTAGATAAGCGTGTTGCTTCATTTCTTTTAGAAGAGACCTCTATCGAAGGAACAAATGAACTGAAAATCACTCACGAAACTATTGCTAATCATCTTGGTTCCCACAGGGAAGTTATCACTCGAATGCTTGGATACTTTCAAGGCGAAGGACTCGTCAGACTCTCTCGCGGCAAAATCACCATCCTGGATTCGAAAAGACTTGAAACACTACAAAGATCATAAAACTGTTTTTCTGTAACATCAAAAGAATCCTCCATTTATCAGAATTGTAAAAGTCATTCTAATAAATGGGGGATCTTTTTATGCTACAAGGAAAACTATAAAAATATTGTAATTATTTTCTAATAATCCATACCACATGCATATGATATTTCTATCAGCGCATGGTCATTAACCACTGCATCATAGAAGCGAAATCCGCCGGAGAAGTTGTATGTTTCATATCCATTTCCCTCCAGAATACGACTCGCAATATAACTGCGCAGCCCACTCTGGCATATTAGGTATACAGGCTTTCCTTTCTCAACTTCATTGATTCGTTCCCTCAGTTCATCTACAGGAATGTTTTTAAATCCATTAATATGGCCCCTGCTAAATTCATCTACCGTTCTCACATCCAGCAACACAGCACTTTTATCTCTAGAAATCTTATCCATATCTTCCAAATGCCATTGTTTTAAGGTCCCTTTTGCTATATTGTCTATCATGAATCCTGCCATATTTACAGGATCCTTTGCAGAGGAATATGGAGGTGCATATGCGAGATCCAGATCTTTCAACTGGGTTGCCTTCAGCCCTGCATGGATCGCTGTTGCCAGCACATCAATACGTTTATCAACTCCTTCATATCCAATAATCTGAGCGCCAAGCAAACGATAGCTCTCCTTTTCAAAAACTACTTTCATGGTCATCACTTTTCCACCAGGATAGTAACCGGCATGACTCATAGGGGAAAGAATTACTGTATCTACCTCTAACCCTGACTTTTTAGCATTGGTTTCATTGATACCTGTAGTGGCTGCTGTCATATCAAACACTTTGATAACGGAGCTTGCCTGACTGCCTAAATAATGGCTATCACCGCCACAAATATTATCAGCAATGATCCTGCCCTGCTTATTGGCTGGACCAGCCAAAGAAATCAGCGCATCATTGCCCGTAACATAATGTTTTACCTGAACTGCATCACCTGCAGCATAAATATCCGGTACAGAAGTTTCCATTCTGTCATTCACTACGATACTTCCCTTGATGCCAAGTTCCAGACCGGCTTCTTTTGCTAATGCTGTGTCTGGTGTAACGCCGATTGCCAGCACCACCATATCAGCCTGAAGGGACGGATTATCTTTTAATAGGATCTCTACTCCATTGTCCTTTTCTCTAAATCCTTCCACTGTATAGCCCAGTACCAGTTTTATCCCGTGCTTTCTCATTTCACTATGAATCATGGATGCCATATCTGGATCAAAAGGATTCATCAGCTGCTTAGGTCGTTGAACAATTGTAACATCCATGCCAAGCTCTCTCAAATTTTCTGCCAGTTCCAGACCAATAAAGCCACCACCTGCCAATATAGCCGATTTTGGATGGTTCTTATTTATATATTCCTTTATACGAAAAGTATCTTCTACTGTACGAAGTGTAAAAAGTTTATCAATACCAACTCCAGGAAATCTCGGCTGTGTTGGCTTTGCACCTGGAGAGAGGATCAGCTTATCATAGTTTTCTTCAAATATCTCACCGTTCTCCAAATTTTTCACCGAAACCGTTTTTCGATCCGGATGTATGGAAATAACTTCATGATGTATCTTCATATTGATATGGAAACGTTTTAAAAAGCTCTCTGGTGTTTGTAGGGTAAGTTCTTCCGGATCTATGATCACGTCTCCGATATAATATGGAAGCCCACAATTCGCATAGGATATGTATCCGGATTTTTCAAATACCGTTATTTCTGCATATTCATCCAGTCTGCGTATTCTTGCTGTGGCTGTAGCTCCTCCGGCTACACCGCCTACGATTACTACCTTCATCTTATTTTTCTATCTTTCCTGTATAAGCAGCAATGCCGCCGATATTCTTTACTTTCGTATATCCCATGTGCTGTAGCATACCAGTTGCCTGACGACTTCGGGCTCCGGAATAACAGTATACAAACAGCGGTATTTCTGTATTCTTCACTACCGAAACAACATTGTTAAGTTGTTGCAATGGCACATTTTTACTTTCTGGTATATGCCCTTCCTGATATTCCTGCGGCGTACGAACATCCAGCAGAACTGCACCAGCAGTCTTTTTATATTCCTCTATCCCTTGATTAATATTCGCCTGTTTTAAAAAATCAAAAAATCCCATTAACGCACCTCCTTAAAGCATTTCTAAAATCGCCTTCTTAGGTCTTGCCCCTGAAACTTTTGTTACAATCTTCCCATTCTTCATAACCACCAAAGTTGGAATACTCATAATCCCAAATTTACTTGCCAGTTCTGGCTGCTCATCCACATTGATCTTTCCAACTTTGATATCAGGGCGTTCACTTGCAATCTCCTCCATGATAGGAACCACCATACGACAGGGAGCACACCAGGGAGCCCAAAAGTCTAAAAGAACGGTTTTCTCGGAATCCATTATTTCATTCTGAAAATTATTTTTATTGATATTAATAGCAGACATTTTACAGTCCTCCTTGTTTTTTCTTTTGTGGCTTTATTATAATCTGAAATTCATTTGTTTTCTGTGATATCATCACATTATTATCATGATTAATTTTTAACTAATTTATTTTTTCATCTTATGATCTGATGGCAGTCTCACTTCTCCGGTCCTTTTCTTCATAATCGAGTTCTGTGTCTCCATCTGTGTTGGAATATAATCGCTTTCCTGCAGAAATGCACCTGCCGCCTCAGCATATGATTCATATCCAGCTGCTTTCATCCTCTTCAACATTTTTGCCAAAGCACTGTTCTTGTCTCTACTCACCTGACGTGTGCTGATGCCCAGTTCCTCTGCTGTTTCTTTAACCTGTTTTCCCATGATAAAATAATCGCTCACGATTTTCTTTTCTTTCTCTGTCAGATCGCTGAAGAGTTCTTTAAAGAAGATCTCAGTTGTAATATCCGATGCAATGTCACGTCCACTATCTGCGATAAAGTCTGTCGCACAACCGTTTTCTGATTCTAATCCACAAAATAATACTGTATTATTTCTCTGATGCTGCTGATCAAACATATAATGTTCCTTATTATAAAAAATATTAAGAACTTCCAGCTCTTCTGCTGTAATATTAGCGTATTTCACCTTCTGATATCTGTCGTAAAATGTGTATTTTCTTTCTTCCATGATTGTTTCTCCGATTTGTCGTTTTTGTTGATTTGATTTGTGACAAATCGAAAATCATGGATATCTGGCATAATGCCTGCCTCTTCCCTGCATCTTGATATGCTCTTCCTTTCCGGCATCTACCTGTTAAAAGGAAGCTTTTTCAAATCTGCAACCTGTTTTTGGGTATAAAAAAGGCCATGCCCTTCCGGGCACAGCCTGACGCCTTAAAATTTGAGAAAAGAAAAACCTCCCGCAAACATTACGTCTGCGAAGGTCTATTTCTCTCAGCATATCAATTCTAACATGCACGTATTTTCATTGTAATACCATTCACATGCCAGTTTACTGTCAGTTCACTGCCACTTTACTTCCACTTTTCTTCCAGTTTATTTCCTCCATCTTATTCTGTATCTTTTCCGGACGTGTAAATGCCCAGAGCATTGTTGCATACAAACGGATTGCTTTCTTACGGTTTCGATAATAAGTAGTGCTTGGCATATCATCCAGCATCAGCATCACATCTTCATTGGTATTTCCTGCTTCAAAATATCTATATTTCAAAAGCCGATAATACAGCTGTCCATTTTTTGGATAATCCCTCAAAGCTATCAGGGAATCTCTCATGATTTCCAGCAAACAGAGATTCATATCATTATTCAGAAGCTTTTCCTGGATTCTGCGTTTCTCTGCAGTCGCATCGAAATCTACCAGATCATATAACATTTCCTTCAGATGCTTCCCTTCCTCTGCATACATTTCATAATCTATATCCACAAGGTTCTTCTCAATACGGAACATTACTTTAGTATACTGACTCAGCAATAATTCCGTATTCTTATAAGCATCCTCTGCCACTTCTTCCATATTGATAAACATATCCTGTATTCTCTGCATAATTGTCCTCCTTCCCGACCGCTTCCGCAGCCAGACCAATCATTGTATTGTTTGTTCCATTCACAGTCTGTCACTGTCCTAACATCTCTTCATGCAGATTCCGCAGAAATATCCGCTGTGGGATAGCTTCTATTTCTGGCTGATCGGCAACTGTATGATCTATTGAAAGCAATCGGTTCTCACGGGAAAGGATGTATCCCCGACTGCTGATGTTCTCATCGAATATCTATCTCTCCAAAGGGGGCCCTGATTCAGGGCTCCCTTTTAGGACGCCGTTATTTACGTTCCATAAACCATTTATAATTTTCTTCATAAGTCAGATGACAGATTTTTCCACCCACCTGACAGGTATAACGATATCCGGTTCCGCCAGCTTTTCGGCTGGCACAACGCTCCGGTTTTGAAACCTTATCAATCGCATACTTACGTCCATCTTCCCAGACAAACGCTGTAGGGATCAATTCTCCTTCCCGGCTGAATACTGCCAGGACATCTACATACACTTTAGCTGTCATTACAAAACACCTGCTCTCTCCTATCCATGAAAATATGCCTGTGGATGAACCGTATGTTCCTTAGCATTCAGCTGTGCCAGTATCTTATCCTGATACATAAATGCTCTCTGAATACTCTGATAGCCAAACCTTCCACGGATCTCATCTACCACCTGGTCCATCTTTTTGATTTTTTCTCTCTTCGTTTCATCCATAAATAAATCAAGCTGATACGGCATCTCTTCTGATACCAGATCACATCCTCGAACACCAAGACTACGAATTGGATGTTCCCAATTATAGTTTTTCTGGAATAACTCAAATGCAGTTCTGGCAATTTCTTCTGTAAGATTACTTGCCCTGTCCAACTTGCACTGTCTCGTGAAATGATACAATCCATTATCCCGAATCGAGATTTCTACTGTCCTGCATTGAAAACCATTTTCACGAAGCCTGGCTCCTACACTTTCTGAAAGAGCCATCAAAATAATCTTCACGTCCAATTCACTAACAAGATCTCTTGGCGTTGTTGTACTGTTCCCGATAGACTTGATCGGTACTTTATATCCTTCTACCAAAACTGGAGTTTCATCCCATCCATTTGCAAAGGTATGAAGTACCAATCCCATCTTTCCAAGATATGTTTCTAATATAGAAGGTTCTGCTCCTGCCAGATCTCCGATTGTACAAATGCCAAGTTTCTTCATCGTCCGTTCAGTGCTTCTTCCGACCATGAGTAAATCACCTACTGGAAGTTTCCATGCAATATCCTTGTAATTGTCTTTGGAAAACTCTGTAATGGCATCCGGCTTTTTATAATCAGAACCGAGCTTTGCAAATATCTTATTCCAGGAAACACCAATACTTACGGTAACCCCCAGTTCATATTTAATCCGACTGCTGATCTCTTTTGCAATCTTCATTCCGTCTCCCTTGATAGAAGTACTGGCGGTCACATCCAGCCAGCTTTCATCAATCCCAAATGGTTCTCTCTGATCTGTGTATTCACTGTAAATCTCCTGTGCCATTCTGGAAAACCTCAAATAAAGATCCATGCGAGGCGGTACAAAGATTATTTCTGGGCAAACCTGTCTTGCCTGCCACAATGCCATGCCTGTTTTTACTCCGGCTCGCTTCGCAATATAGTTTGCAGTCAGCACAATTCCATGTCTTGCTTCCGGATCACCACCGACTGCCATCGGCTTCCCGGCAAGTTCTGGATGATGCAGCATCTCAACACTTGCGTAAAAGCAATTCATATCTGAATGAAGAATTGTCCTGCTCATAACATTCACCTACCAGTCTTAAAAATCATAATAAAAGTTCTTTGCTTCATATTGACTTTGTGAAGTTTATAGATTATAATTTCTACTAACTTCACGAACATTTGTTTGTATTTTATACGTGATAATGAACTCTGTCAATAGTTTTTATAAAGTTGATGCAGTTACGATTTCAAAAACTTGGAAAGGATCCCACTATGAATTTTTCAGACAAGATTAAATATCAACGAGAACAAAATCATCTGACACAAAAGAACTTGCAGAACTGGTCGGCGTATCCCAGCGTGCGATCGCAGCTTATGAAAGTTCCGGCACCATCGCACGAATCTCTACTATGAGAAAGCTCGCTCATGCATTGAATGTCTCTTACGATTATTTGAAACATGATGAGATCACAGATCCTTCTTACGGAATTGAAAAAATGGATTATATTGATGAAGTCAATGGACAGCTTGGTGAAAAAAAGGAGCCAGGGACATCAATGAGATTCTCGAAGCCAACCGTGCTCTTTTTTGCTGGTGGCGAACTCGACGAAGAAGCAAAAGATGCTTTCTATCAGGCTGTAACCAAAGCATATCTTTCCTGTAAGATGGAAGCCAAAAAAGACATTTGGACGGAAAAAGAAAAACACTGAAACGGAAAGTGATTCATAGGTGTCCGTATTTTCGTACAGCACTTTTGCTACTCTATACTTGCAGCAAACTATCTTATGAAATATCGAGGTGTTTTTATGAGTTCAAAATGTATAAGAGACACTGTTAATAAAGTAAAAACAAAATATCAGGAAAGTGATCCGTACCGCCTTGCAGCCGCTATGCATATTATTGTTAAAAAGCTTCCGCTTGGAACTGATCCAAACTGTTCATGATTTTGAATTATTCGATGGAGTGTCACAATGTGAATATGAAGCGAATTGCTTTGCCGCTGATTATCTTCTGGAAGATGAAGATGTCCTGGAGATGCTTAACGCTGATATGTCCTTTTTCCAGGCTGCCGCAGAACTGAAAGTTCCACCGGAACTTCTTGATTTCAAATTCGAATGATGAAACGAAGCGGCGTTCAGATTGTAGATTCTCCGATTACTTCCAACAGTGACTTTTTAAAAGATATCCCTACTTCGGGAATAATAGAAAATTACTAAATATGCTATTTTTGAAAAAGGAGATTTTGAAAATGATCAACTTAAATAAACATAGAATAGACTTTGGAAAAGGGGATGTAGGCATTGGTGTCATCGGTAACACTACAGATTCCGCACAACTGGCATTTTATAATCAGAGTGCACGTCCCATCCATATACTCAAGAATCCAGATCAGAATCCTGGGTTCGAACCCATGGAATTTTAAAGAAGAACCTTTTATCATGAGCTTCTCCAATCCTGAAAGCATTGATGCAGTTATTTCAATTTTACAACGTGCCAAATATATTAATTTCACTTCCAAAACGAACCGCAAAAAACAGAATAGATGAATGATGTATCTTATAAAGAATGGCTGTCTTTTCTCCAATGAGCAGGCAGCCATTTCTCATGTAATTCTTTAATACAAGTCTCCACATATCCATCTGCTTCCAGATGCATATAGCACTCGTCCACCTTCTCTGATTCCAGAATCTTTTAAAACGTGTTCCATACCTGTAGCAAGTTCTTTTGTTTTTAACTCTTCCAGCGGAATCAATAAACTCTTCCTTCCTCAGAACTCTTTAATTCTCCGGTAAACTTATCCGCTTTATACAAGGTAATAACATAGTGCACTCCGCTCTTATGCCAATGATATAATCCTCCAAGCTTCGGTGCTTCAACCGTAAGTCCTGTTTCTTCCCAGACTTCCTGAATCATAGATTTCTGAAAAATCTCATTTGCTTCTACGTGACCGCCTGGAAAAGTTGTACCGGTATAGCTATCATTTACTTTATCCAGAGCCAGTACATTCCCTTTATGATCCTGAATCATACACATATTCATAAAACAGACCTTCTCAATCTGACTCTCTTCTTTTTCATTCAGAGATTTTCTGACACGTTTGTTGATATCCGATCGTTTGGATTTATAATGCTTGAAGACCTCTCCATACGGAATCCAGATTTCTGCATCTTCAATTTTTCATAAACAGAATCCACCACTTCTTCCAGATGTTTGTCACTATAGAGGGTTCTTTTTAAGACTCTCTTCCGGCGGCTGTGCCACCGGTAAATAGCAAGGACAGGAAGTGTATATACACTTCGGAAAACCGAAAAACAATTTGAGGGAACCCTGCCTAAATTAAAAACACCAGAAGTCACTACTTCGAAGAGACAGAAAAGGAAGAATCTGCCTATGGCAGAGAAAAAAGAAATATACAGATTTTTGTTTGTGTTTCCCCAGAAGAAAAAAAACTATTCATTAGAAAGATGATTGAATCAAAACAAAAAATATGGGAGCTTATCTTCGTAAAATTCGACGGTTACATCGTTCCCACTGAAGAAACTGCAGATCTTGAATTTTCTATGACAAGAGAAATGGCAAAAAGAATGGAATGGACAAAGGCGATAACCTGGCATTTCATCTGATCCAGTCATTTAAACCTGGAGAAGTTGATGACTGAAAGGAAAATATGAATATGTGATAAGTAAACCCATGTTGATAAAAAACCACATTCCATAACCACATCATCTTTAATGCAGCAAGTTTTGTTGATCATCACAAGTATGTTTCCAATAAGCGGAGCTACGGCAATAAAATTTGAACGATGGGCCGGACCTTCATCTTTCCGAAAATAACCTGCGTAGAAGATTTCTGTTTCTGATGTTGATGTCTTCTGTTAAACGGCTGATCAAAGAATAACGCAAATCAACAGTGAGCTGAGCACACAGAAAATCATTCAAAAACACTGTGATTCTTACCGTCTCTGCCGAAAAGTGATTGAAGATTGCAAATCTGCTAAAAATCAAAAGCATACCGGACCAAACATCAAGCAGAATACCAACTCCACGATTCACTAAAAAGAGCTTCAGGATCTCGGTGTTACCAAAATCCCAAGCTCTAATTGCACTGCAAAAAGCAGAAGACACTGAATATCTATTTATATCTTCCTCTTTAGACAGAATTTCTATATCATATGCTCCGGTGCACTCATTTCACATTCCGTACACTCATTAATCTCATTTCATTCAATGGCTTTGTTACAAAATCTATCTCTCCCCAAGAATAATCAATTGCCTGTATTTCACCAATTTCACATTTGCTGCTGTTGTAACACCTGTGCCTTTGAATAGAATCCTCGATTGCTTTATGCTTAACAACTCATTTTTACATTTTCTACATCTGCCACTATACATCACTCAATAGAAAACTCTGGCCTTAATGAGCTATGAGCCAAAGCGTAAGGACTTTGCCTAATCTTTTTATTATCAGCTGCAAACTTTCTATTTTCATATAGTGATTATACTTATAACTGCTTAAATCTTCGCTTCCAGCTCTTATCTCTGTCCTGATAAACTTTGTATTCTGTATCGACATTAAAATATACTGTTTTAAGGTCTTTTCTCTGAAAACCAAAGTTTTCTCAAACAAATCCTTGAGAAGCTCTGTATCTTCTGTTGACCTTCCGGAGAGTATCTTCATATTCTTTGCAAAGTTCTTCCTTGTGACATATAACCAGTTTTTGTATCCGGCTTTACTGCTATTTTCCTTTCCTGTAGCTTTTAATTGTTCTCATCATCTTTGCTCTTCCTTTCATTCTCATTATATTCATACCCATTGATTAAAAGCTCTATCATCTTCTTTGTCATCTGAACAGAATCATCTGTAAAGCCACAGCCTTCACTAAACAAATTAAAGTTCTTTGTTTTATCACCTCTGTCAAACTCAAATGGGCTTCCAATAATATCTCCTAAAATCGCTCCGTACATATATGCCTCCAATCCCCGGATTACTCCGGTACTTCTCTTTCTTTGTTACAATATAAGTATAATTGAATAGCATCTTTATATGGTCGCTGTCCCGGCGACAGTTTTAAGACAAAAACAGACGCCGATACTATGTGAGTACCGACGTAATATTTACTAATCAATATTTACTTATGAGCAATTTATACTCCAAGAATTTCATTCGTATACTTAAATAATGTCACATTCAACTGCATAATATCATACTGCTTATCTGTTATAGCCTTCTGTACAATCAGATCCACCTTACTGCTTGGACTAAATGCCCAATCTGCTCTGGCAAGTAAGTCTTTTGACTGTTCCAGATCAAGCTGCAGTGCAATACAGAGTGCCATTACTGTCTTCTTCTTTGGATGATAATTCTGGTCACATTGAATCTTGGAAAAATGCTTTCTGTCAAGGTTTGCCCGTTTCCACACATCCTTATTATCAATATGTGCTTCGTCGATCAGCTCAAATAATTTGTCATGAAATGAAACGCCAATATTTGCAAGCTGGTCTTCCAAAGAAATGTCTGCTGACAGCATACAAGGCTCTGCTAACCCTGTATCTTCCTTAATTGGATAGTTATCTTCTGCCTCTCTTTGAAGCATCTCCTCATAGAACACTTCCTCTGACAATTCTCTCCTGCGGGTGTTGCTTCTGCTTCGCACCGGATATTCTTTTCTATGACTTTCCTTGACATAATTAGCATCTATATAAGAATCAATATCCCCAACAATCTGACCGGACAGCTGAAAAGACCTTTTATCAAATACTACCAATATAATTTCAATTTCATTTTCGGTAAGAAACTGGCTGAATACTGACACAGCAATCTGTAATGCTTTATCTTTCGGAAATCCATATACTCCTGTCGAAATTAATGGAAAGGCAATACTCTCACACTTAAGTTCTAATGCTTTTTGCAATGATTTACGATAGCAGTCCTCCAGAATTTCAAATTCATGGTGCAATCCATCCGTCCATACCGGACCTACCGTATGAATAATATATTTTGCATTTAGATTATATGCACCAGTGACAGCAATGTCACCTCTTGCAATTTTTCCGATATTCACTCTTTCTGCGAGAAGCTTTTCTTTTCCTGCTGCCTCATATATTGCTAAGTCCGTGCCACTTACACATATCGGATTTGGATTAGCAGTATTTACGATTGCATCTGCTTTTACCTTTGTTATATCGTTGCGAACAATCTTAAATGGCATTGTGGCACCTCCTTATCCATGCCTGTATTACTTTAACAGCTTCCTTATCTGCTTATCCGTTGCCTCCGGATACATCTCATGCATATAATCTACAATCTGCTTCCATGAATCCTGCGGACTATCCTTATAACAGGAAGTCACATAATCGTATCCATAGATATGCTCAATAGATGAATATACTGCCACATCCCATCCATATTCAATACCTCTTTTATTCACTCTCTTCTTAAAATCGCAGTTGCACAGATAGGTCTGCATCATAAGATTCGTTATAGCACCATCAAATCCCTTTTCTCCATCCTTACCAAATCCAGCTTGTTTTTTCAATTCATTTGAATAAATCTCTGAATCAGCATTAACTTCCATAAAATTGACCATTATCTTTTTTATGCTTATTAGGTGCTTTCCCATCATCATATAATGCATCAAAATCATATCCATCCCGGCGATAATTAGCAAATACCGGAAGCCACTTTTTGATATAAATCCTGCCTTCTTATCAAAGAACTTTCCATAGACGATATCATGCCGCCTTGCTATAATAGCCCGCCACATCCATGGATCAATCTCCGGATCATCACTCCACCAGTACTCTGGAACAGTTCTTTCTTCAAGTGAAAACCCATCTATGTCATTCTTAAATAATGGTAAAAAACCAAATTCATTT
>VOFH01001918.1_pt1 | contig 30549 bp, 65 predicted proteins | sample 5384091 | NCBI WGS metagenome assembly VOFH01 (sample SAMN12384727, study PRJNA508395) | human gut metagenome | isolation source: healthy gut G | host: Homo sapiens
CTATTGCTATAGTATACCGAACCTACAGAAAATCATCAGAGTCCCATCGCCAAAGCGATTTAAAAATAACGAGATGCGTTGCTGGTCGCACATCTTGTGAACAGCAATACAATCACTTTTTAACAACAAAAGCTGTGAAAATATGAATCTCTCATTTTCCCACAGCTCACTTCGTTTATTACAGTTTTATATTTTCTGCAGATTACTGTCTTATGTTACAATCTCTGTCACTTTTTCCTGTACTTTTCGAATCTTTATATTCTTTGTTATTTCCAAGAACATCTCTGCACACATCATTCATCAGTTCTTCGTTCATCTGAATCTGATCCTTATCCTGTTGGGCAATGCATTCCCGAATTGCACTCATTCAATGAAAGCATCTTATCATCGGCTCTGATACCATCTTCGCGCATTCCTGCAGATCCTTGCTGATATACTCCGGTGCATTCCCTTCAAATTTGTAGTAGATCTTATGTTCAAGGCTTGCGAAATCCATTGCACATGCTGAAATTCATCATTCAGGATCTCTCAGCTTGGTGCCGACTTCTTTCAAGTGCCGCATTATATAAAAATATCACGGTCTTCCAACTGTCAACATCCTCATAGCTCTTAACTGCAGCTTCAACCTGTTGTTCACTTTTCATCGTGGACATCTCCTATTTGGTTGTTTATTTCTTTCTTTAGTATACCATGGATTTTCTTCACAGTGTCACACGATTGCTGATATCCTTTATATATTTTAAGGATTTTTAAAGTTCCAGTTTCATGTCTCCCGGATGAATCCATTTTTCTTTCTCATCAGTTCTGAAATTCCAAGTGTCATCAACAGCCGGAAGGACAAACTGATTGTAATCATTTAACCAGAACGATCATTGGATCTTCTGAAGCCGTCATGACCTGCCATGTCATCAAAGGCCCTACCCGTCCGGCTGTTCCCATTCCTGAACCCGTAGCATTATTGGTCATATGAAGCAGCATCGTGCTGACCGGCCCAAGGATCGCACTTGACAGGATCGGCGGAATCCATATCTGAGGATGCCGTATGATATTCGGCATCTGAAGCATGGACGTTCCGATTCCCTGTGCCACAAAGCCACCCAGTTTATTTTCACGATAACTTGCGACTGCAAATCCGATCATATTACAGCAGCATCCAACCGTTGCCGCACCTGCTGCCAGACCGGACAGATTCAGGATTACACCAAGTGCTGCTGAACTGATCGGCAGTGTCAGGATCATTCCCATCAGTACAGATACGATAATTCCCATCAGGAACGGCTGCTGTTCTGTTCCCCAGTTGATCAGTGACCCGAGCCATGCCATAAATTTTGAAATCGGCGGCCCTGCAACCAGTCCCACTACAGATCCCGTACCGATACATACCAATGGGGTAAGAATAATATCCAGTTTTGTCTTTCCTGTCACTAAAATTCCAATTTCAATTGCAAGATAAGCAGCAATGAACGCTCCCAGCGGTTCTCCCGGCCCTGCCAGCACCAGATTGCCATCGACGATCAGTTGTCCTGCCAGCAGTTTTGACGCAAATGCACCGATCATTCCGGCGGTTGCTGCCGAAACCGTCACTAACTGCTGTGCCTCCAGCTTTCTCGCCACACCGACACCAATTCCTGCTCCGGTCAGGCCTGCAGCCACTTTTCCGATCATATAGATCAGATTCCATAATCACCGCCCACAAATAAGCCGATCTGCTGTATGATCGTTCCTATAATGAGCGTTGCAAATAAGCCCTGTGCCATACCGCTCAGACCATCAATAAATATTCTCTTCATTTCTTCTCTCCAATTTTACTTCCTTTTACCTATTTCAGCAGAATACCCCAGCCTTTTTCAACTGCTCCGCTGCATTCCTCGTCGGACTCCAGCGGCTGCCCCTCCTGATCCAGAAGTTCCGGCATGGCAGCTGCCTTTTCCATGCCGGTAATCTGTCAGAAGCCAGCTTATAACATTTACATTATCCGGTCTTCCTGCCACCACTTCCGGCACCTGCATGGAAACAATCTGCTCCAGGAAATCAATATCCACCTGATTCTCCTTACAGTAAAGCAGCAGATTCTTATAAATGCAAAGATATACCCCTTGCATACGCCTTCTTCAAAATCTCCGTAAACACTCTGGGCTGCCTGCTCAAAGCCATTTTTTTCTATCAGTGACAGAATTACTTTTCCATATACTTCTTCCTTTAAATATGCTTCTAAAGTCTCCAAATCTGATGCATTGCATTCTCTGATCATTTCTTTATCCCCATTTCACTTTTCCGTCTGTTTTCTGTTACCTTATCTACTATAACAAAATCCATTCCCTCAGGCAACGGGATTTTTCAATTGGGATTTTTTTCTGTCTTATTGGATTTTTATCTTCAATATGATAGAATAACCGGAGATAACTTTCTGAAATGTGACTGTTAAGTCTGATCTTTGCTGATCTTGGACTTTTAAATGAAAGAGGTAGACATATGTTCCGTTTATGGGGAAAAGAATTTAAAGATAACCGAATGTTAAAGGATCTCGTCATTTGTGATGAATCCGATGATACCCGTACGCATAAAATTTTTCATGCCCTGGATGAAATCTGCTATGAATTTGATCTGAGTAAACCTCTGTGGCTTGATTCCACGATCAATGAATTTAAACGCCATTCACGTGCCAGATTTTATCAGGATTCTTTCATTGATGAAATTGATTTTGATTATCTTGAAATTCAGATCATTGAGGAATAATTACGGAATCATTATAAGATGTTGGGGGCAAAAGCCCCCAACAATGAGGATTTTAAATTTTTTCATTTTTTTAATTTTGGGTGTTGACAATTTTCAATTCATCCTATATAATTAAATTCGCTGTTGAGGAACAGTGATATGTGCGATTAGCTCAGCTGGATAGAGCGTCTGACTACGGATCAGAAGGCCGGGAGTTCGAATCTTCTATCGCACGTCAAAAGAGATTGCAGATTGCAATCTCTTTTTGTTGCCCATCCAGACATCAGATGCAATGATACAGACATAACAAGATGTCGGGGGCAAAAAGCCCCCGACTCATTCATGCGAGCAACAAACCAAAGTCTGTGCCTGCTTTTTATTTTGCAAACTTCTCTATCTGAGATGCGATCAATGCCTGATCTTCAAAGTAGTTGATCTTCATGGCTGCCTTTACTTCTTTCAAGGTCTGTGCAGCAACTGCTTCTGCTTTCTCACTTCCGGTCTTCAGAATTTCATAAACTGCCGGAATATCCTTCTGCCACTCTTTTCTGCGGTTACGGATCGGCTCTAATTCAGCCTGAAGTACATTATTCAGGAAACGCTTCACTTTCATATCTCCCAGTCCGCCACGCTGATAATGCTCTTTTTAATTCATCCAGATTCTGATATTCTGGCAGGAATTCCGCAAAATACTCTGGTTTACAGAATGCATCCAGATATGTGAATACAGTATTTCCTTCCAGACTTCCCGGATCTTCCACACGGATATGGTTCGGATCAGTAAACATACTGAATACCTTTTTCTTGATCTCATCCGGCTCTTCTGAAAGATATATACAGTTTCCGAGGGACTTGCTCATCTTTGCCTTTCCGTCAATACCCGGAAGACGCAGGCACGCTTCATTCTCCGGGAGCAGAATCTTCGGATCTACCAGAGTCTCACCGTACACAGAATTAAACTTATGTACGATCTCTTTTGTCTGCTCCAGCATCGGCATCTGATCTTCCCCGACAGGAACGGTCGTTGCCTTGAATGCTGTGATATCTGCTGCCTGGCTGATCGGATAAGTAAAAAGAATCCAACCGGGATACTTGCCTCAAAATTTCTCATCTGAATCTCTGACTTGACAGTTGGATTCCGCTGAAGTCTGGATACTGTCACCAGGTTCATATAATAAAATGAAAGTTCACATAACTCCGGTATCTGGGACTGGATAAATAAAGTTGACTTTGCAGGATCCAGACCGCATGCCAAGTAATCCAAGGCTACCTCTATAATATTCTGCCGGATCTTTTCCGGATTATCCGCATTATCCGTCAACGCCTGTGCATCTGCGATCATAATAAATATATCATCAAAATCTCCCGTATTCTGAAGCTCTACCCGACGCCTCAACGATCCAACATAATGTCCCACATGGAGCTTTCCTGTCGGACGATCACCGGTAAGCATAATCTTTTCATATTCTTCCGTCTCCTTCTGATTTTCTCGTATTGTTCTTAATTATAACACTAATATTCTTCCTTTTCTACTAGATTTCTTCTAAAAAGCCAGGGTACATTCCACACCCTGGCCTGAAAATTTATTTATTCTCCTGTAATACGGCACGCTTCATATATCCGGCACCCGCTTTTTTCCGGTGCATATACGATCTGATAAAGAACAAATGCCATCACCGCTGCTCCTATGACATCAAGTACTGAATGCTGCTTCAGAAACATCGTCGCAAGTATGATCAGTCCCGCCAGCACATACGCTGAAATGCAGACTGCCTTATGCGTTCTCACTTTCTCACTCTCATGGATCGCTATACATGCACATAAGGAATTAAACACATGCAGGCTCGGAAATACATTGGTACAGGTATCTGTCCTGTAGAGAACCCTCACCGCATCCACAAACATATTCTCCCGTTCAAATACCACCGGTCTGAGATCCTGTCCGTTCGGGAAAAAGGTACAGATAATCAGGAAAATCGTCATCCGGCAAATGAGATTGCTGCCAGCTTATAAAATCCTGCACATCCGTAAAGAAAAAGTACAGAAATACAACAGCAATAAACGCAAACCACATCAGATACGGTACGATAAAATACTCAATAAAAGGAATCCTTTCATCTAGTGCCGTCTGCATCACATGATACTTTGTCGTAACATGATTCTCAAAATAAAAACCACGGCATATAAATAAACGCATACAAAAATACCCCATATGCTTATACTTTTTAAAAAATTGTCTCTATGAACTTTGTCTTCCATTTCATATCACGACACTCCCTCTGCCATTTTCATCAAACTTCGAACAAACCACTCTGTCCCAACTGTTCTTTTCTGAATCGCTTTATTTTCATTTAACGCCTTTTTTTATAGGCACGATTTATTTTAAAACCTCAACCAACTTCATAAGTTTTTAACATTTCTTTTCTTTTTCTTATGAATTATCAACACCTGTCTCTTCTAATTTTTGCCAGGGTTCTAAGCCCATTTAGCTTTTTTGAATCAGCACCCACCCTTTAAAATGGGATGAAATCCCAGATTTACTCTTCTTTAACTCATCTCAAAAATATACATCAAATCGGGGTTTGCCCCCGACTTCTTCTTCAAAATATACATATCAAAACATCTTTTCTCCATCAGTGTCCATGCCGCTGCCGGCGTTTTTAAAGAGAACCCTGTTCAGCCAAAATCCCGGATTTTTCTGTCCGACCATTTATAAGAAATAAAATCCGGTCTGCACATACAGTTACTCAAAAGATATTTTACACAAAATCTCAAGAGATAATGCGTTGTTCTGTCGTTTTTCGTCAGATTCTCAGATAATTGTCCTCTTGGGATTTCATTCCGATGTTTCTTCATCCAGCGAAGTACCAGGCTGTTAAAGGATTGGATCATGTATTCGCCATGATATTTTCGCAGTTCTTCATCAATTTTCTGCAAATCTTTGTATCTGTGTTAGGAAGTTTCACCTCGATCAAAAGTGGTACCTTTCCATCTACCAACTGCAGTACTTCTGACAATAGTGGAATCCGCTCTTTTGTCTCCTGGCAAGTCTGTACTTCTGCATCTCTTCATATGAAGTATCTTCTACTCTCCCCCGTCTTCACAGATTCTTTCAAATGTATCATCATGAAAAACCACCAACTGTCCATCCTTTGTCAGATGAACATCCAGTTCTATTCCATCTCCGGCTTCGATTGCCGCACGAAATGCCGGAAATGAATTTTCCGGAATCCCACGCTTCTTATCATGAAGTCCTCTATGCGCCCACTTTACGCCAGAAACGGATGCACTCTTTTTCTGCCCGACAGTCTTGGAGCCAGCAAAAAATTAAGAAAGCTGGTATTCCTATTACAATACATAACCCAATCGCTAAAACAATCCCTATATGCATCCTGTTTCATCACCTTTCTTCTATTCAACGATCACATTAAGTTTTTCTTTTTTTCCAGTGAGACTTCTATCTCTTTTGATAAAAGGAAGGTTCTCCATCTGTATGTAACGGCAGTGCACGATCTGTCACTACTGCTTTTACACTACGACATCGTCACCCCCTTTAAATCTTGTATGCTTTCCTGAAAAAGCGGTCGGAAGCAAACACAGAATCTTGAGCTTCGACAGATCCGACACAACCATAATATCAAGAAATCCATCACTTCCGGAAGCGTCCGGACAAAACTTAAAGCCTCCTCCTTCATAAGGAAGATTCATAAATGCTGCAAAATAAGTCCTCTCAAACACTTTCATGCTTCCATCATCCAGTGTCAGTTCAAGTTTCACCACCCGATCCTTTATATTACGATCCATTGCCACAACCGCATAACTCAGCTTACCGATTTTCAGAAGGTTCAATACTTTTCCATTTTGAAACACATACTTCATGACAACCGCAGCATCAAATCAATACCGGCACTCACTGCAAATCTTCTTCCTTTCCCTTCCTTTTTAGCACACCTATATCCATCTTTTCAACCTTTTTGGGTGAAAGAATTTGTTCAATGCTTCAAAAGGATCTCCCGGGATTCCTGTTCCTCTTGCAAAATCATTGCTTGATCCAATCGGAATATATCCCAACGTCACTTTCTCCAGTGATTTAATTCCACTTAGTACTTCATTGAGTGTACCGTCGCCTCCAAGAACAACAAACATGTGCTCTGGCCATCTTCCGTAATCTTTGATGCAATCTTTCCTGCATCCTTTTTCTTTGTTGTCAGATGAATCTGATAATCGATTCTTTTTCTGCACAACTCAGGTTCCAACTGTTTCCACAGCATCTCGCCAAGCCCTGAACGATTTTGGATTCACAATAAAGTGATAAATCATCAACCTTCCTCCAGTGTACTGTCCAGATACCGCCTTAAAGAACGACTCATGTTGCCCTCGAAATCAGCATTTCCCTCTCTCAGACACCATTCAAATACATTTCCGATCACGATCATCCGGATATCTGTTGTAAATTCGTCAATACTCTCTCTAATGTTAATAATCCATCCTTCGCAGCCTGCTCTACCCACATAAGCCTGTACTGTCACGATCGGATATGGACGTTCTGTTCTTATCGCCGGATTCAATGCCTGATTCTTTGTATCATAATACCCCTGCCATAAATTCTACACCAAGCTCACGGCAATAAGCTACATAATTCAAATAAACACGGACAATTCCATCCTTTACATCTTCCAGACTTTTTCGGTGTCTCCAACAGATCGGTCCCATCGTAGGCTGGTCTTCTATATAATAAGACAGCAAATCATCTTTTGTCTTAAAGTGATGATAGAAACTTCCGTTCGACACGCCTGCTTCTTCACAGATATTCTTGATTGACAATTTTTCATATCCGCTCTTCTGAAGAATCTTCTTCGCTGCCTGAAAGATTTTTTCCTTTGTTTCCTGTGATTTTTTCTGCTGCTTCGATAATTCTGTTTTGTACTCATTTCTGCTAAAACTCTCCCGTATGCATTTTAAACTATAAGAGATATTATAACATATTTCGCCCTTTTTTCAATAAAACAGAGTGAGCTCTATTTTAAGCGTTCTATTTTATTTTCCGGATTTTTCAGCTACCACAGTATTTCTCATCCTCTTCATTTATAGATATGCAGAAAATGCACTCAGAATTGCATAATTTTTCTCCAGGTCCTTCTTCTTTCCTGCAAATATGATCTCAGGATTTGAAATTCTTTTTCCAACTCATCCACCAAAATCTCATATCCGGTCATATGCCATTCCACATGACTGAAAATGTGCTTCGCCTTTGGCAGCTTCTTCACGCGCACCGGCGTAAGACCTGGGACTCTTTGCATATTCTATAACTTCTTTTTTGTTTAAATGTCCCTCTACATTAGGAAATTCATACAATCCTGCAAGGAGTCCTTTTCCCGGCCTTTTGCGAATCGCAATTTCCTCATTATCACAGAATCTTAGAATCGTTCTTTTCTCGATTCTTCGCTCTTTTTCGCCTTTTTCTTGACCGGATAGTCCATCTGACATTCATCCTGGTATGCAAGACAAAAATTCCCTTATCGGACAGCTCTCACACCTTGGTTCTCCATTTGGCAGACAGACGATTGCCCCAAGTTCGATCAATCCTTGATTAAAATCTCCCGGTGCCTCTGCCGGAATCACCTGTTCAAGCATACGTTCTATCTTTTGTCCTTGTACTTGCTTTTCATAATGTCATCACTGTCTTCCAGAATTCTTGTAACCACGCGAAAAACATTTCCATCTACCGCTGGTTTCTGCTGATGATAAACAAAAGAGCTGATTGCACCGGCTGTATAACTGCCAATTCCTTTCAACTTTTTATCTCTTCAAATGTATCCGGGAATACACCATTATATTCTTCCATTACCTGTTGTGCTGCTGCCTTTAAATTTCTCGCCCTGTTGTAGTAGCCAAGTCCTTCCCACAGCTTAAGCAGTCTGTCTTCCGGCACTTCAGCCAGCGCTTTGATATCCGGCAGTTCTTCCAGGAATCGTGTGTAATAAGATTTAACTGCTTCCCTCTCGTCTGCTGCAGCATAATCTCTGAAATCCAGACCCGATACGCATTCACATGCTTCCGCCACGGAAGATCTCTCTGATTCTCCCGAAACCATTCAACAAGTGGTTCTACTGTCTCTTGCAGCCTCTCACATGCCAAAGCATCTGCTTCGTATTTTTTTTTTCTATTACATTTCATTCAATACCATTTCCTATATATAAAAAAATATCTGTTCAATATTGTAACACAATACCAAACAGATATTCTATAGATTAAAAATTAAATATTTTTTCGTAACTGTTCAGAGCCAACCTCCAAAATGCTACGCATTTTTCCTTTTACAGGATCTTTGAAAGGAACTCCTGAAGTCTTGGATCTTTCGGATGTTCAAAGAATTCTTCCAGGGCAGCTTCTTCCTTAATCTGACCGTCATCAATGAAAAAGAACTCTTGAAGCAACCTCACGGGCAAATCCCATCTCATGTGTTACGACAACCATTGTCATTCCCTCTTTTTGCCAGATCTTTCATCAGTTCAAGTACTTCTCCTACCATTTCCGGGTCAAGTGCTGAAGTCGGCTCATCAAAAAGAATCACGTCAGGATTCATAGCCATGGAACGGATAATCGCGACACGCTGTTTCTGTCCACCGGAAAGTGTAGACGGATACACATCCGCTTTATCTTCAATCCGATTCTCTTCAAAAGAGCCATTGCCTGCTCCTTTACTTCTTTCTTGATCTGCTCCTTTGTCTCAGTGATCGGAATCAGCTCTTCCTTCTTGTCACTTCCACGGAACATATTTTTAAATTTGATCATACGATTCTTTTTGCCTTATCAATGTCCTTACATCTTAGATATGCAGGTGCCATCATGACATTCTGAAGAACTGTCTTATTATTATAAAGATTGAAATGCTGGAAAACCATTCCCATATGGCGGCGATGCTGATTAATATCAACCTTCATATCTGCGATATCTACACCATTGAAGATAATGCTTCCGCCTGTCGGGTCTTCCATACAGTTCAGGCATCGCAAAATGTACTTTTACCGGAGCCGGATGGTCCGAGCACCGCAACGATATCGCCTTTATTGATCGTAACATTGATTCCCTTCAGAATCTCTTTGTCCCCAAAGCTTTTTTTGCAGATTAATTACGTCTATCACTCTTCTTCAGGCTCCTTTCTAATATTTAACAAGTAATGTGATCAGCACAAGTGCAATGTAGATTAACGCCATTACAAGGTACGGTACCATGAATTCGTAGCTGTTACTTCCGATATAGTTAAATGCAACATAAAGGTCAGCTGCACCGACAAAGCTTACTACAGATGTCTCTTTAATAAGAGAAATGAACTCATTTCCAAGTGTCGGAAGAATGTTCTTTACAGCCTGCGGAATCACAATCTTCATCATACTCGTTCCAAAACTGAGTCCGACTGCTCGTTCCGGCTTCCATCTGTCCCGGATCGACAGACTGGATTCCGCTTCGCATGATCTCTGAAATATATGCACCACTATTCAGACCAAATACAACCATAGAAACCTGTACTCGGGTAATCTGCACCCCAAAAATCGGCAGGAGCACATAATAAAAGATAAGCAGCTGAACTACCATAGGAGTTCCTCTGAATAATGCAACGTAAAAACTGCAGATATGATTCAGCACCTTTGGCAGTGTCTTGTATTTCGGGATCACCCTTACTGTTGCGATCAGAGTTCCGATCACAATACCGATAATGAGACCGCAGATTGCGATCATCAATGTATTCTGCAAACCCTGCAGTACTTTTACATAGCCGTTCTGATCCAGAAAATTTCTATAAATTTATCTACTTTCTGACTGAAATTGCCCATAAGTTTCCTTTCTTCAAAAAAAGGAAAATGCCGCAGCATACGTTGCCTGCATTTCCCTTTTCTTCTCTTTCCTTCAACAGTACTGCACTGTGGCAAATCACTGTCCCGTTTCCCTGATCCTGAACTGAACCTCGTTGATTGCTGTTGTGATTGCAGATGCAGGAGCGGCATCAATGATCACATACTGATATTTCCATTGAGCATATCCTGTACTGCAAGTGATCCGCTCTTGTATGTCACACATTTTGCCGGAAGTCCAGGGAAGTCCCAATCCTCGCTTCCTTCTACATAATACTGACCTGTTGTTCCCTGCTGAACACCGATCTGATCAGATCTTTCAGTTCTGCAAGTTTCGCTGCCACATCATCTGCACTCTTGCAGTCATCGAATGCTGTATCATTGCTTGGTACGATCAGACGCTGGGATGCTGAATAGTAAGAATCTGTAAATGTAACATACTTCTCTCTCTTCATTGATTGTAAGTCCTGCCATAGCAATATCACACTTCTGCTGGCTTACAGACAGACAAACTGCATCAAAATCCATATTCTCGATTACAAGTTCTTTTCCAAGTTCATCAGCAAGAAGCTTTGCGATCTCCATATCGATTCCATAATAATCTTCACCCTTTGTATACTCGAAAGGCTCGAATGCTGCATTTGTAGCTACAACGAACTGATCCTTTGTGGTATCAAGCTTTGCTGACTTTACTGCCTCCGGCTCTCCATCTGAGAAATACTTTTTGCAGATCTCATCCAGTGTACCGTCTCTTTGATTTTGCAATAAAATCATTCACTTCGTCAAGAAGTTCCGGCTGATTCTTTGTCCACACCAAATGCATATTCTTCATTCTGTAAGGTCAATATCGATTACCTTTGCTGTTACTGTTTCATTGTTACTACCGCATCCAACCAGCATACTGGCTGCTAATGCTGCAGTACAGACATACTGATAAAAATTTTTTTCATCTTAACTTTCCTCCTGATTTATCCATTTTTTTCTGCATAAAAATTCAAAACATGTTAATAATTATAACATGCTTTTCACAAAATGCAAAGTAAATCGCACGATTTCTTTTGAAATACAAAATTTTCTGTTCTAACTGATCTACCCTATTTAATACATATTATTTGAATAATGCTGAAATTCCGAAAATAAAAAATACAACGATTCCATGTACGATTCTGTAATATCCAAATGCCTTTAAAGTCATTGGTTCTTGATATATTTCATCAGGAACTTGATTGCAATAATCGATACTCCAAACGATACAAGCATTCCAAGAAGCAATAAAAACACCTGCATTGGGGTAAATGCCAGACCAAACTTGAATAACTTCAGTGCACTTGCTCCAAACATAACTGGTATTGCTAGGAAAAATGTAAACTCTGCTGCTACTCCACGGGATACCCCAGTGCCAAAGCACCTACGATCGTTGCTCCTGACCGGGATGTTCCGGGGATCATCGCCATCATCTGGAAAACTCCGATCAGAAGAACTGTCGGAACAGACAACTGGGATTCTTTTCGTCTTTCGGTTCTCTTTTTTGCATTAATATTTTCTATGACAATGAATAAAATACCATAAAGGATCAGCATAAATGCAACAACATACGCATTGCTCATCTTTGATTCTATCCAGTCATTCAATAACAGTCCCCGATCATTGCCGGGAGCGTTCCGATAATCACTTTGATCCACAACTGGATCGTCATCATCTTCTGCTTCTGCGTCTTCGTCGGAGAAAATGGATTCAGCTTATGGAAATAAATCACCACAACTGCCATGATCGATCCAAACTGGATCACTACATTGAACATATTTTTGAATGCATCATTCTGCTTGAGCTTAATCAGTTCTTCCACCAGGATCAGATGCCCGGTACTACTGATCGGAAGCCACTCTGTGATTCCCTGCACAATACCAAGAATAATTACTTTTAATGCCTCTAACATACTTCTCCTCCTTCTAGTACAAACCGTTCGATTGCCTTCGCTACTCCATCTTCTTCATTACTTTCTGTAATATAATCTGCCGCTGCCTTTACTTTCTCTTCGGCATTCGCCATCGCCACCCCAAAACCGGCTTCCCTCAGCATCGGCTCATCATTATCGCCATCACCAAACGCCATGATCTCTTCTCTTTCAATCCCGAGTCTCTTCCCCAGTTCCACCAGACCGCTTCCCTTGTTCACTCCGGCTGCATTTACTTCTATATTATATTTTAATGAACCGACAATCTCCACTTCTTCCAGTGTCTCCAGTTCTTTCCATGCCCTTGCCCGTTCATCCAGATCAGCGAACAACGCCTGCACTTTATCCAGACTGCGGGATTCCCGATCGACCAGACCAAAAATATCCTCTGTCGGAATACGGGTTGTTCTTATATATTCCCACATATTCGGATTATGATGATACCGTTCCACATGAAGCATCTTTTCTGCCTCCGCATATCCCTGACCATCAAAATATACCTCTTGTAGGGTATCATATTTCGCACAGATTTCCAATATCTTTTTCGCCTTATCCCGACTCAGAAGCTGCTCCATAAGAACGCTCCCATCCTGCGTACGGACAATCCTTGCTCCATTCGATGTCAGTGCATAATCCATTCCCGGAAAACTTTTCAGGAACTCCGGCACTCCCATCCACGGGCGTCCTGTTGCAACAAGAACTGTAACGCCCTGACGGATTGCCTCTTCCATCACCTGCCTTGTATAAGGTGTCAGCTCCTTTTTATCATTCAATAATGTACCATCCAGATCAAGTCCGATCATCTTAATCTTTTGCATGCTTTTCTGCTCCTCCTGATTTATTATAATTCTATTTATTACGAAACTTTTAAATATATTAAGTATATCTTATAAATTATTTCTAAAATAATTTAACAGAGTTTGCCTTATAACGCAATTTATTGTATAATATACTCGACAAATTAAATGATGCCAGGGTCAAAAGTTCTAAGCCCACATGAGCTTGCTCATAGGTGGGTGAAAGACCTTAGGACCCTGCCCCTGAATGAGCATAAAATGGGATGATAATCCCACGATATGCGAATATTGATTTGGGAGTGCGTAGCACGGAGCAATCCGTAGGCATCAAAGTAGGTTTTGACCCCGACATCATTAAATGTCGTTATATAGAAAGGATTCGAGATTATGGAAATCTATAAAAATCGCAGGATGCTTACGGGAGCTGCTCTCCTTTGCACCTTTGCATTAACTCTTTCTGTTTTTCCGGTTCATGCCACAGACAGTATTGAGAGTCTGGAAAGCCAAACCTCCGCCCTTGAAAAGGAACTTGCAGGGATCAACCAGGATATTCTGGATTTGAGCAACCAGATTTCTGATACTGAGATGCAGATTGAGATCCTCAACAGCAGTATAGACAAGACGCAGGACGATCTGCTTGATGCCGAGGAAAAGAGAATAAGCAGTATGAAGATATGAAAAGCCGTATCAAATATATGTATGAGCACGGAAGTGCTACAATGCTTGAGATGCTTTTCTCAGCAGAAAATATGTCAGATTTTCTAAACAAAGCTGATTTTATTGAAAATCTCAGTGATTATGACCGTCAGGCTCTGACCCAGCTTCAGGATATCCACCAGGAGATCGCAGATCAGAAGGAAGATCTGGAAAACCAGCAGGCTTCCATGCAGTCTCTGAGTGAACAGTTAAAACCAAGCAGACAGAGCTTCAGGCAAAAGCAGTGGCTACTTCTACCGACCTGACACTGTCAATGCCAAACTGAAAAAGGCAAAGGAGGAAGAGGCAGCACGTCTCGCTGAAGAAGACGCCAGAGAGCTGCTGCAGAGGCAGGCAGCAGCAGTGCAAAAAACAGACAATGCCGGACAGGTAAACGGTACCGGCGGCGGTAGTGATTACGACCGGTGTTACTCGACGGTTTCTGTTGCCGGATGATCTTACTTTCTTGCAGCGATTATCCAATGTGAGGCTCATTATAATTATGAATCCATGCTCGCAGTTGCAACCGTGATCATGAACCGTGTGGAAAGCAGTCGTTTCCCGAACAGTATTTCCGGTGTTGTTTATGCAAACGGACAGTTTGCACCGGTATGGACAGGCAGCCTGAAGCGTGTACTTTCCCAGGGTCCTGGCACTCTTTCCAGACAGGTTGCCCAGGATGCCATCAATGGTTCAAGACTGGCAGCCGTATCGGATTGTTACTTTTCCTTTACGCACCATCTACCAGCAGATCCGGTGTCGTTATCGGGGACAATGTCTTCTTTACAAGCTGGTAATAAATAAAAGAACCGGAATCAGTCCCGACTCCCAATCGTTAGACCTCAGGTCTGACTTTCAGGAGCGGTTCAAATCCCGGTTCTTTTTTAGAAGGATAAAATGTAATGACAAAAATAATTCTATTTCAATCATCTGATCTCAGTAATCTCAGTGATCTCTGCTTTCTGATCTGACCTTTCTGGTCCAATCTCAACAATCTGATTCTACTGATAATCTATAACGTCGATCCATTTCATAAGAAATCTTTTTCAAGTTCATTTTCTTTAGATAACTGTGCTGCTGCCACAATCGGAAGCCACTGCTGTACATACTGCTATTGCTGTATCACTCTTCTTGCAGAACAATTTCAGATAGAGATCTGCTACTTTCTGATCTTTCAGTGCGAAAAGCAAATATGTCATTGCTGCATCTGCACTTGCATTTCCCTGTGTAGCATGTGCCCAGTCAACAACTGTCATCTTTCCATTCTTTCCTACGATCACATTACTCGGATTAAAGTCTCCGTGACATACTTTATTATGCTTTGGCATACTCTCAAGTCTTGTCAGAAGTTCATAACGGGTTGTTGTAGCATCCAGGTCTTTCAGTCCGTTAATCTGACGTGCCAGTTTATCTTTCATGCCCTTCAGCAACGGAGATTGCTTGCTCTGTACTTCGAGCTGCAATGCTACAAAATCATCCATATATTTTTCCAGATTCTTCATATCAGATTCCATCATGTCCTCAAGTGTCTTACCTGCTTTGTACTCAATAGCAATTGCCCACTTTCCATCAATCTGAGTTACTTCTTTTACCTTTGGAATATCCAGTCCTGCCTCTTCCACACGTGCTGTATTCAATGCCTCATTAAATACATCTGACTTTGGATGAGTCTCTGCAAATACTTTTACGATACTGTCGTCACACTTATATACTGTCTTATATGGACGCTTTACGATGATATTTTTTTCTTCTAATTTCATGATGTAGCCCTCCTTGTTGTTCGTCAGCTTTTTGCTGCTTTCCTTTTGATGACCACATTATAACCTATAAATTTTTAAAATGTAACCCCTCCAGGACAACTTTTTGCAGTTTTTAACGATTTTTTCTTCTCTTTTATATTGTTATTTTTTTAACATATCATTATTATTGTTTTACCTTTATACAAACTGCAGACATATTGGATTTTTCTTATTACTGCCAAAAGAGCCACTGTGTATCTTTTGTATAGCCAATAACAAAAACAACGGTATATCTTGCATTTTCTGCTGGATATACCGTTGCGGGATTTAATTCATTCTATTCAATTCTGACAGTTCTTTTGGAATGTGCTAATGACGTCTGACGTCATCTTATTTTCCATAGTAGCACTTCAGATACAGATCTTTAATCTCCTGAATGAGTGGGTATCTTGGGTTAGCACCTGTACACTGATCGTTGAATGCCTGCTCTGACATCTCATCCAGTGTATCAAGGAAGTACTTCTCATCAATACCGTAATCTTTGATTGTCTTCTTGATTCCGATGATTTCTTTAAGTTCTTCAAGTTTTGCGATGAAGTTCTCAAATACTTCTTTATCATCTTTACCTGTGCATCCTGCGAAACGTCCGAGTTCTGCGTATCTTGCAAGTGCATGTGGGTACTGATACTGTGAGAATGTTCCCATCTTTGTCGGAACTTCTGCTGCGTTGTATCTCATAACCTCTGTCAGGATTACTGCGTTAGCAACACCGTGTGGCAGGTGGTGGAAAGCACCAAGCTTGTGAGCCATAGAGTGGTTAACACCAAGGAATGCATTTGCAAATGCCATACCGGCCATGCAGGATGCATTTGCCATTTCTTCACGAGCCTTCGGATCGTTTGCTCCGTTCTCGTATGCAGATGGAAGGTTCTCGAATACAAGCTTAACAGCCTTCATAGCAAGACCATCAGTATAATCTGTAGCCATAATAGATACATATGCCTCGATTGCATGTGTCATAACGTCGATACCTGAAGCACTTGTCAGTCCTTTCGGCTGTGTCATCATGTTGTCTACGTCTACGATTGCCATGTTTGGAAGCAGAGCGTAGTCAGCGATTGGCCATTTAACACCTGTGTCAGCGTCTGTGATGATTGCGAATGGTGTTACCTCAGAACCTGTTCCTGAAGATGTTGGGATAGCTACGAAGTAAGCTTTCTCTCCCATCTTAGGGGAATGTAAATACTCTCTTACGGATGTCCATGAAGTCCATAGCCATATCTTCAAAGTTTGCTTCTGGATGCTCATACATGATCCACATGATCTTACCTGCGTCCATTGCAGATCCACCACCAAGAGCGATGATTGTATCTGGCTCGAACTGTCACATCTGGTCAACACCTTTACGTGCACACTTAAGTGTCGGGTCTGGTGCTACTTCGAAGAAGCATGTATGCTGGATTCCCATCTCGTCCAGTTTCTTTTCGATCGGAGCTACATATCCATTCTTGTAAAGGAAAGAGTCTGTTACGATGAATGCTTTCTTCTTGTGCATTACTGTACCAAGTTCATCCAGTGCAACCGGCATAGAACCTTTCTTAAAGTATACCTTTTCAGGTGTTCTGAACCACAGCATATTTCTCTCCTCTCTGCAACTGTCTTGATGTTAAGCAGATGTTTTACTCCTACGTTCTCTGATACAGAGTTTCCACCCCATGATCCACATCCAAGTGTAAGGGACGGAGCCATCTTGAAGTTGTAAAGATCTCCGATTCCACCGTGAGAAGAAGGTGTATTGATCAGAACACGGCAAGTCTTCATTGCTGCTGCATGTTTTGCGATCTTCTCTGTCTCTGCCGGATGTACGTAGAGTGAAGATGTATGTCCATATCCACCGTCTGCTACAAGCTGAGCTGCTTTCTCAAGAGCCTCATCAAATGTTTTAGCTTTATACATACCAAGTACCGGAGATAATTTCTCATGTGCAAACTCTTCTGAGATATCTACAGACTCAACTTCTCCGATAAGGATCTTTGTCTTCTTCGGAACATCAACGCCAGCCATCTTAGCGATCTCGTAAGCTGACTTTCCAGGGATCTTGCTGTTCAGCGCACCGTTGATGATGATTGTCTTACGAACTTTGTCAAGCTCCTCACCTGGTTTCAGGAAGTAGCATCCTCTGTACTGAAATTCTTTCTTAACTTCCTCATATACGCTTTCAAGTACTGTTACAGACTGCTCAGACGCACAGATCATACCATTATCAAATGTCTTAGAATGAATGATAGAGTTTACTGCCATTCTTACATCTGCTGTATCGTCGATGATAACCGGTGTATTACCAGCTCCAACTCCGAGTGCCGGTTTTCCTGAAGAGTAAGCTGCTTTAACCATTCCAGGACCACCTGTTGCAAGGATGATATCAGCATCTCTCATTACTGTATTTGTCAGCTCCAGGGACGGAACATCGATCCAGCCGATGATTCCTTCCCGAGCTCCGGCTTTCACTGCTGCATCCAGAACAACCTTAGCTGCTGCAATTGTAGATGCCTTTGCAGCCGGATGTGGGCTGATGATGATTGCATTGCGGGTCTTTAAGCAGATCAGAGCCTTAAAGATTGCGGTGGAAGTCGGGTTGGTTGTGGGGATAACTGCTGCAACAAGTCCGATTGGCTCTGCGATCTTCTTAATTCCGTATGCCTTATCTTCCTCGATCACACCACATGTCTTTGTATCTTTATATGCATTGTAGATGTACTCTGCTGCGTAATGATTTTTGATAACCTTATCCTCGAGAATACCTCTCTGAGTCTCTTCTACTGCAAGTCTTGCAAGCGGGATACGCTGCTTGTTTGCTGCCATAGCTGCTTCATAGAAGATTTTGTCTACCTGCTCCTGAGTAAAAGTAGCGAATATTCTTTCTGTGCCTCACGCATCTCTTTCATTTTCGCCTCAAGGGCCTCTACATTGTCAATGAATCCGGTATTAACTGTCTTCTTCTACAGTCTTTGCGGTTTCTTTCTTAGCCATTAGATTATTCCTCCTGTACTTGAATGAATCATTTCCTATCAGGTCATTCCTGATCACAGATATTAGTATAACTCGTTCGTTAATAAATTGTCAATGTCGCTTTTGTTAATAATTTAACACATTTTTTGGTGTTTTTTGTGCATTTTCACCAAATCCATGCTTTTTTTCAAATATATGCTAAAAATCCTCTGCAGGATTATCTCATCCTACAGAGGATCATAGAATTTTAAATATCTAATATAGATTATACAAGCTCGATCAGAACTTCCATAGCTGCGTCACCTTTACGCTGACCAATCTTTACGATTCTTGTGTAACCACCGTTACGGTCTGCATACTTCGGTGCGATCTCATCAAAGAGCTTTGCAACCATATCTACTTCTTTCATGTTCTTCTTCTCGCCTTCTTTAACCGGGAAGAGAACTTTGAGCATCTGACGTCTTGCGTGCAGTCTGCTTGGCTTATCTTTCTTAATTGTCTTTTCTACTTCATCGTATACAGTAACTTTCTTTCCGTCAACGACTTCTTTTTTACACGCTTGCCATCAGCATCTTTACGTGCAACTTTAGCCATTACTGTAACTTCTTCGAAGTTATCTTTCTCTTTTACAGCAAGAGCGATCAGGCTTTCTGCCTGCTTACGGATCTCTTTTGCCTTAGCTTCAGTTGTACGGATTTTTCCGTTGTTAAGCAGGGCTGTAACCTGATTTCTGAGTAAAGCTTTTCTCTGGCTGGCTGTTCTGCCGAGCTTTCTATACTTTGCCATTTTTTATTCCTCCATTCATTCACATTTGGTTATGCATCTTCGGGCTTATTAATCAAATGCTCCTGCCGAACTCTTCGGGCTTACCGACAGGATATTCAATCACTGCCGAACATCTCAAACGATGCTTCGGTTTCTTCTGTCTTTGCGACAGGATCTTACTCTTCACTATGGTTCAGTTCAAGATTAAGTTCTTTCAGTTTTAGCAAGTACTTCTTCAAGGGATTTACGTCCGAGATTACGAACTTTCATCATATCTTCAGGAGTCTTATTTGTAAGTTCTTCAACGGTATTGATACCGGCTCTCTTCAGACAGTTGTAAGAACGTACGGAAAGTTCCAGTTCATCGATGCTCATCTCCAGAACCTTTTCTTTTCATCATCTTCTTTTTCGATCATAACTTCTGCCTGCTGTGCAACTTCAGAAAGATCGATAAAGAGCTTCAGGTGCTCACTTAAAACTTTTGCGGCAAGGCTGACTGCTTCATCAGGAGCCATTGTACCTTTTGTCCACACATCCAATGTCAGCTTGTCATAATCTGTGATCTGACCAACACGGGTATTCTGTACTGTCAGATTTACACGATCGATCGGAGTGTAAATAGAATCAATCGGAAGTACACCGATCGGCATATCTTCTGTCTTATTCTTATCTGAACTTACATATCCTCTTCCTTTTGTAATCGTGAGTTCCATATAGAGCTTGCTGTCCTTGCCACCGTTTAAAGTAGCAATCACCTGATCCGGATTTACGATCTCAATATCGGAATCAGCCTGGATATCAGCACCGGTTACAACACCTTCTCCTTCGTATTCGATATAAGCTGTCTTTACTTCATCAGACTCAGAAGTGTTCTTGATTGCCAGGGATTTCAGGTTCATGATAATCTCTGTCACATCTTCTTTAACACCCGGGATGGAACTGAACTCGTGCAGTACACCGTCGATTTTTACTGAACTGATCGCTGCTCCCGGAAGAGAAGAAAGCATAATTCTTCTCAGGAATTTCCCAGCGTAGTTCCGTATCCTCTCTCCAGCGGTTCTACGACAAATCTTCCGTATTTCTTGTCATCTGAAACATCTGTAATTTCAATATTAGGTTTATTAAAATCAAACACTACACAGACCCTCCTTATGGGCTTAATCTACGTTGAGGGGGTACAAAACTGTATCTATGATACTTCGGATCATCTGTTCAGATCTTTTGCAGATGATCCAAAAATAAAATTTGTGATTCTATTATTTAGAATACAGCTCGACGATTAACATCTCATCAACTGGAACATCGATGGCATCGATTCTCTTGCCGGAAGCTCTTTTACTGTACCTCTAAGATTCTCAGCGTCTGCCTCAAGCCACTCTGGTACCATGTTTCCAGCTGTAGCTTCAAGAATCTCTTTGTATCTCTGTGAGCCTTTTTTATTCTCTTTGATCTCGATTGTATCTCCGGCTTTTACAAGGTAAGATGGGATATTTACCTGCTTGCCGTTTACGAGTACATGCTTGTGATCAACGATCTGTCTTGCTTCTTTTCTTGTTCTAGCAAGTCCAAGACGGAAAACAACGTTGTCAAGTCTTGACTCAAGGATGATCATCAGGTTTTCACCTGTCATTCCTTCCTGCTGTTTTGCTCTTTGCATAGTAGTTTCTGAAAGGTTTCTCAAGCACACCGTAGATGAATTTTGCTTTCTGCTTCTCGCGAAGCTGAAGACCATACTCGCTCATCTTTCTGTTTGCTCTTTTTAACTGTCTGTTAGATTTCTTATTGATTCCGAGGTAAATCGGATCCATTCCTAATGAACGGCATCTTTTAAGAACAGGAACTCTATTTACTGCCATTTCTATCCTCCTAATTTATATACACGTCAGCGGTACGCTCCGCTGCATCAACATTTGCTATATTGCTTTTCTTACGTAGCAGAATTCTAATTAGACTCTTCTACGCTTCGGTGGACGGCATCCGTTGTGCGGTACCGGTGTTACGTCCTTGATGCTTACTACATCAATTCCGCATGCCTGAAGTGCACGGATTGCTGCTTCTCTTCCTGATCCCGGTCCTTTTACGAATACATCTACTGATTTAAGACCATGTACTAATGCTGCTTTAGCTGCTGTCTCAGCTGCCATCTGTGCTGCATATGGAGTAGATTTCCTTGAACCTCTAAATCCAAGACCACCAGCACTTGCCCAGGAAAGAGCATTTCCCTGAGCGTCAGTCAGTGTAACGATTGTGTTATTGAATGATGACTGAATATGTGCCTGTCCGCGTTCAACGTTTTTCTTGACACGTTTTTTTGTTACTTTTTTCGCAACTCTCTTAGCCATTTAAACTAACCTACTTTCTTCTATTTTATACGATTAATTATTTCTTCTTATTTGCTACAGTTCTCTTAGGACCTTTGCAAGTTCTTGCATTAGTCTTAGTTTTCTGTCCACGTACCGGAAGTCCTTTTCTGTGACGGATTCCACGGTAGCATCCGATCTCTTTAAGTCTCTTGATGTTAAGCTGAATCTCTCTTCTGAGATCTCCTTCTACAACCTGACTCTCATCGATCACTGCGCTGATTTTCTTTACTTCTTCACTTGTAAGATCTCTTACACGAGTATCAGGATTTAACTCCTGCATCCTTTAAGATACGTTCTGCACTTGTTCTACCGATTCCGTAGATATAGGTAAGGCCAATTTCGATACGTTTTTCTCTTGGTAAGTCTACACCAGCTATACGAGCCATGTGTCTTTCCTCCATTTTCTTTTCTGGTTTTCTTGTTCATTGTCCCTAACTGAGGCTGTGAATGCGAATCAGATATCTTCTATATAATATAGAAAGAATGGTGTCATCTGTTCATGCTGCATCCTACCGGAATGTATCGTTCCAATATCCCAGCCCAGGCATGTACGGAAACTACATACCCTTTCCCGGCACGGATCATACTCTCATCCGCCAATGCAAATGCCGGGTATTATAAGCAATATACAATAGCATACAACTCTTGTCCTTTACCGGACAGCAAACGTTCGAGTGATGCCCAGACTACACGCTCTGTCGGTACCTGCGGACAGATGCGATGTATCCTTACTGTATATTAAACAGTCCCACACCTCCTGGCGTGTCCGACTGTCAGCCGCTTTAACTTGCACAAAACATCAGTTAGCCCTGCCGCTGCTTGTGTTTCGGGTTCTCGCAGATAACTCTGATTCTACCCTTTCTTTTAATAATTTTGCATTTTTCACAAATTGGTTTTACTGATGATCTAACCTTCATGTTAAATCCTCCTTCCCTATTTTGCTCTGCCTATATATATTCTGGTATTTTTGTACACACCTCTCCAAAAATGACCATTTCATATTGTATCACCAACACTTATGTAAAGTCAAGCATCTTTTTTCAACTTTCTCAAAACTTTTTCATTTTTCTCAAAATGATTTTTTTGATCTTCTAAAAAGACCTCTGAAAAATTCCAGGTTTTACCTCTTTCTATCTTTCAGAGGTCTTCTGCTTATTGAACTGATCTTCTTATTAAGAAGCAGTGTTGTTTATTTATCTCTCCAGACAATTCTTCCCTTTGCTCAGGTCATATGGCGACATCTCTAAGGTCACCTTATCTCCCGGCAGAATCTTGATGAAATTCATACGCAGCTTTCCGCTAAATATGTCCCAGCACAATGTGGCCGTTCTCCAGTTCTACTTTGAACATCGCGTTAGGAAGTTTTTCAACTACAACTCCTTCAATTTCAATCACGTCAGTTTTTGACATTTTTAATCCTCCTGCATAAACTCCTGATGGCCTCATCTGCCGATATATCTTCTGCATATTCAGATAATATCGGTTGAAGATGTCTTACATTCTTTTTTTCATCTGATTTAAAGGTTTTAAATCACCATCAGACAGATATAAATAATTCTTTTCGACACGGATAATGACATATACATGGTCTTTATCGTGTCCGGCTTTTGATCTTACGATCATTCCGGGTTTGTAATTCATGATTATTCTCCCAGAATCTTAACGATCGCAGCAAATACATCATTGATATCGATTGTTCCGTCAACCTCTTTTAATATTCCGGCTTCTGTATAATAATCGATCAATGGCTGAGTCTGCTCATGATATACGCCCAGTCTTTTCAGGACTGTCTCCGGCTTATCATCATCTCTGAGGATGAGTCCGCCACCACATTTGTCACAAATTCCTTCTTTGGACGTTGGTGCATACGCAATATGGTATGTTGCACCACAACCAACGCAAGCTCTTCTTCCTGACATACGGTTTGACAATATTCTCATCAGGAACATCTACGTTGATTGCATAATCAATCTTCTGTCCCAGTCCCTAAGTGCTTTATCAAGTGCCTCTGCCTGCGGGATCGTACGCGGAAATCCATCCAGCACGTATCCATTCACACAGTCATCCTGATTTACTCTGTCCACAACCAGGTCAACAACCAGTTCATCCGGAACCAGAAGACCCTGATCCATGAAAGTTTTTGCTTTTTTACCCAATTCTGTACCATTTTTGATGTTTGCGCGAAAGATGTCTCCAGTTGAAATATGCGGAATACCATATTTTCTCGGCAATCTTCTTTGCCTGAGTTCCTTTTCCGGCTCCCGGAGCTCCCAACATGATGATCTTCATAGTCTCATCCTCCTTTATATAACTTTAACTCGCTTCGTTCTGTCCTCTTTCAAGGACAGAATCGGGGCGAGCTAAATGTCTTCTAATATCCAAGGTAGCTGTTCTTCATATTGCTTCCCTTATTATTTAAAAATCCTGTGTAATTTCTTACAAGCATCTGTGATTCAATCTTCTTGATTGTCTCAAGGACAACTCCTACGATGATGATCAGGGATGTTCCACCGAAGGAAACATTTGCTCCGAAAACACCATTGAAGAAATATGGAATCACCTGTACGATGATCAAACCACACGCACCAACAAAGATGATATAATTCAAAATCTTTGTAAGGTAGTCAACTGTTGGTTTGCCCGGACGAATTCCAGGGATAAATCCACCGCTCTTTTTCATATTATTTGCAATCTCCATCGGATTAAATGTAATCGATGTATAGAAATATGCAAAGAATATTGTAAGTAAAATGTAAACCACGAGTCCGATCGAATAAATCGGATTCTCAGGATCACACCAGTTATTTGAGTTCAGACCTGCAAGAATCTTGCTTCCGATACCTGTTCCATTTCCTTTCCAAGGAACTGAGCGATAACGATCGGAGTCTGCATCAATGAAGATGAAAAGATAACCGGGATAACGCCGGCTGTATTCACTTTAAGAGGAATATGACTTGACTGACCGCCATATGTCTTTCTTCCCTGAACTTTCTTGGAATACTGTACCGCAATTCTTCTCTCACCATCCTGAAGAATGATAACAAATACGATTACTACCAGTAAGATAACAAGAATAATAATTCCGGCAAGTCCTGCCTTGGCAAGCTTCTTTCCACTCATGAACTGTGTATACAATGTTACAAGGTCATCCGGTACACGGAAATGATATTGATAAGAAGAACGATTGAGATACCGTTTCCAACACCCTTCTCCGTAATACGCTCACCGATCCACATCAGGAATGCACTTCCTGCAGTCAGTGTACACACAACGATTGCACAGTTTACGAAATTATAATCAACGAGAAGTCCCTGACGTCCGAAGCCGATCGACATAGCGATAGACTCGATCAAAGCAAGTCCGACTGTCACATATCTTGTGATTGCAGCAATCTTCTTTCTTCCGTCTTCTCCATCTTTCTGCATTTCCTCAAGCTTCGGAATTGCAATCGTCAGCAGCTGCATAATGATGGATGATGTGATATACGGTGTAATACTCAGAGCAAACACCGACATTCTTGTGAAGGATCCCCGGTAAATGCCTCAAAGAAATTGAACGCATCACCGGTCTGCTGTGCAAAAAATTCTGAATAAATGTTGGATCAACTCCCGGTGTCGGGAGCTGAGATCCAAATCTTACAACTACGAGCATAAGCAGTGTATACAGTAATCTTTTCCTTATATCCTCAACCTTAAACGCATTACGCACGGTTTTAAGCATTAAATCACCTCTGCTTTACCACCAAGGGCCTCAATCTTCTCAGCTGCCTTTGCGCTAAACGCATTAGCCTGAACTGTAAGCTTCTTAGTCAACTCTCCATTTCCAAGAATTTTAACACCATCTCTGGTATTTTTAACGATACCGGCCTCGATCAGTGTGTCAACTGATACTGTAGCTCCATCTTCAAATCTCTCAAGTACGTCTAAATTGATTCCCAACGATTGTCTTAGAGTTTCTGCATGTGAAACCTCTCTTAGGAATTCTTCTGTATAAAGGCATCTGACCGCCTTCGAAACCAGGTCTTGTAGCTCCTGAACGAGCTTTCTGTCCTTTATGACCCTTTTCCGGCTGTTTTGCCATTTCCAGATCCGTGACCACGACCTCTTCTAAAATTATCACTCTGTTTAGAACCGTCTGCCGGTCTTAAGTTTGATAAGTCCATGACATTACCTCCTTATCTTAATTAAGCCTCTTCTTCTACTTTAACTAAATGTCTAACCTGATCAACCATACCTCTAACAGCTGCATTATCTGGCAATACAACTGTTTTGTTGAGTTTCTTGAGTCCAAGAGCCTCAACAGTTTTTTTATGCTTTGGTACGGCGCCGATTGTAGACTTTACTAATGTAACTTTTAAATTTGCCATTTCAATCTAACCTCCTGTGCGCTTGATCGGGCTATTCTTTTGATTAGCCTAAGATCTCTTCAACTGATTTGCCGCGAAGTCTTGCAACATCTTCCGGAGTCTTAACTTCTTTAAGTCCTTCGATTGTAGCAAGTACAACATTCTGTTTGTTATTGGATCCTAAAGATTTTGTACGGATGTTCTTAACTCCAGCCGCCTCAATTACGGCACGCGCCGGTCCTCCAGCGATAATACCGGTACCTTCCGGAGCCTTCTTCAGAAGTACGTTAGCGCTTCCGAATTTACCAATTACATCGTGTGTTAACACTTGAGTTCTCATCAAGAGATACGCTGATCATTTTCTTCATAGCGTCCTCTTTACCTTTACGAATAGCTTCCGGAATTTCAGTAGCTTTTCCTAAACCTGCACCAACATGGCCATTTCCATCACCAACAACTACTAAAGCTGTGAAACGGAAGTTGCGGCCGCCTTTAACAACCTTAGTAACACGTTTGATTGATACCAACTTTATCTACTAATTCCAGCTGACTAGCATCAATACGTTCCTGTCTCATCTGTGTTCTCCCTTCTTAGAATTTCAGTCCAGCTTCTCTTGCTGCGTCTGCTAATGCCTTTACTTTACCATGGTAAATGTATCCGCCTCTATCGTAAACAACTTCCTTAATGCCTTTTTCAATTGCTCTTTCAGCAATTACTTTTCCAAGGTATGCTGCTGCTTTACATCGTTTGTTTTCTCAAGCTCTGCTTTCACTTCTTTCTGAAGAGTGGAAGCTGATACAAAGTTTTTCCTACAGTGTCATCAATGATCTGTGCATACATATGCTTGTTACTTCTGAACACAGCTAAACGCGGTCTCTGCGTAGTTCCGCTGAAACGGTTGCGTAATTTCAGGTGTTTTTTTCTACGAATTTCGCTTCTTGATTTCTTACTAACCATTTTTACACCCTCCTTATTTATTTCTTACCAGTCTTACCAACTTTGCGTCTGATAACTTCATCAGCATACTTGATACCTTTGCCCTTATATGGCTCAGGTCTTCTCTTATCTCTGATCTCAGCTGCGTACTGGCCAACTTTTTCTTTATCGATACCCTGAACAGTGATCTTATTCTGTCCTTCCAGAACAGTCTCAAGACCTTCTGGATCGATCATCTCTACTGGATGAGAATAACCAAGGTTCAGTGTCAGTTTATTTCCTGATTTTGGCAGCTCTGTAACCTACACCGTTTACTTCCAGAACTTTTTCATATCCGTTTGTAACACCTACAACCATGTTATTGATGAGTGTTCTTGTCAGACCATGAAGAGATTTCATTTTCTTTAAGTCGTTCGGTCTTGTAACGATTACTTCTTCGCCTTCAACTTTGATTTCCATTTCTACCGGAAGCTCTTTTGTAAGAGTTCCTTAGGACCTTTACAGTCACTACATTGTTCTCAGCAACTTCTACTGTTACACCTGCAGGAATTGCCACTGGCAGTCTTCCAATACGTGACATACCAATTTCCTCCTTAACTTAGATTTTCGGAGCGGATGCTTTGCCCGCTCTGTTTTCAGTTACTTTATAAAAGGAAGTTTTTTGCCAGATGAGATAGACTCACCGGCTCAAAGAATTCGCTTTTTAAATTAGTTCATCCACTCAACCAGGCTCGAAAAGACCTCGCCAAGTTTCGGGACGGACTTTCGTACTAAGCTCGATAAAACCTCGCCAAGTACTCAATGCCTACCAAACGAAGCAAAGAACTTCTCCACCAACGCCGAGCTTTCTTGGCTTTTGTCTGTTACAACACCTTTATTTGTAGAAAGGATTGCGATTCCAAGTCCACCGAGTACTCTCGGGATATCTTCTGTGTTTGCATAAACACGAAGTCCCGGTTTTGAGATTCTCTTAAGTCCTGTGATAACTTTCTCGTTCTTATCAGCACCGTATTTCAGTGTGATATGAATTGTCTGAAAGTGTCCGTCTTCTACAAGATCATATTTTGCGATATATCCCTCATCAAGAAGAATATTTGCGATAGCAAGTTTCATCTTGGATGCCGGTACATCAACTGTATCATGTTTTGCAGTGTTCGCATTACGGATTCTTGTAAGCATATCTGCAATAGGATCGCTCATAGTCATGTGGATGTATCCTCCTTTATATTCTATCTGTTCTACATTTTCTGCCCCGCGGAAAATTTCTTTGCGATGCGCCAAACTGCTTTCGGCTTACCAGCTGGCTTTCTTAACTCCCGGGATCTGTCCTTTGTATGCCAGTTCACGGAAGCAGATACGGCAGATTCCATATTTTCTCAAATACGCATGCGGACGTCCGCAGATTCTGCAGCGGCTATATTCTCTTGTGGAGAATTTAGGCTTGCGCTGCTGTTTGATTTTCATAGATGTCTTTGCCATGATTTTCCTCCTTTATTTTGCAAACGGCATATTGAACTGTTTCAATAATTCACGTGCTTCCTCGTCAGTTTTGGCTGTTGTAACAAAGATTACGTCCATACCTCTGACTTTGTCGATCTTATCATATTCGATCTCCGGGAAAATCAACTGCTCCTTGATTCCAAGTGCATAGTTTCCTCTTCCGTCAAATGCGTTCGGGTTTACACCTCTGAAGTCACGCACACGCGGAAGCGCAAGGTTAATCAGACGATCAACGAACTCATACATTTTCTCGCCTCTAAGCGTAACCTTACATCCGATCGGCATACCCTCTCTGATTTTGAAGTTAGCCACGGAGTTCTTTGCTCTTGTAACAACGGCTTTCTGACCTGCGATCTTTTCCATATCGGCGATTGCAGACTCTAAAACCTTTGCATTTTCTTTTGCTTCGCCAACGCCCATGTTGATAACAACTTTGTCGAGCTTCGGCACTTCCATAATATTTTTATATCCGAATTTTTTGATCATTGCGTCAACGATCTCATTCTGGTACTGTTCTTTCAGTCTACTCAAAGTCCTTGGTCCTCCTTCCCGAATTAATCAATAACTTCGCCAGTCTTCTTTGCGAAACGAACTTTTTTGTCTCCATCCATTTTGAAGCCTACTCGTGTTGCCTGACCTTTGTGCATAAGCATTACGTTAGATGCATCGATATAACCTTCCTGATGTACGATGCCACCGTTCTGGTTTGCTGCGCTCGGCTTTTTGTGTGCTTTGTCAGCATATTGACGCCTTCAACGAGGACTCTTCCGTCTTTTTATTTACGGCGATAACTTTGCCCTCTTTGTCTTTATCTTTTCCGGCGATAACCTTTACAGTGTCGCCTGTTTTAATTTTCATAGTTGACATTCTTAGGCACCTCCCTACAGTACTTCCGGAGCAAGAGAAACAATTTTCATAAAGTGCTTCTCTCTAAGCTCACGGGCTACTGGTCCAAAAATACGTGTTCCACGCGGATTCAAATCGTCTTTTATAATAACAGCAGCATTTTCATCGAATCTGATATAGGAACCGTCTTTACGACGAGCGCCTTTTACAGAACGAACAACAACAGCTTTTACGACATCGCCTTTTTTAACAACGCCGCCTGGTGTTGCATCTTTTACAGTTGCAACGATCACATCACCGATGCTCGCATATCTTCTTGTAGAACCGCCAAGCACACGGATGCACAGTAATTCTTTAGCGCCTGTGTTGTCTGCTACTTTCAGTCTGCTTTCTTGCTGTATCATGCAGGTAAACCTCCTTCAAAAATTATTTTGCTTTCTCCATGATCTCCACAAGTCTCCATCTTTTGTCTTTTGACAGAGGTCTTGTTTCCATAACTTTTACTGTATCACCGATCTTACACTCGTTATTCTCATCATGAGCTTTCAGCTTGTAAGTTCTTTTTACGATCTTCTTATAAAGCGGGTGTTTTACATGGTCTTCCACGGCAACAACGATTGTTTTGTCCATCTTGTCGCTTACGACCTTACCCGTACGGGTTTTTCTCAGATTTCTCTCTTCCACTTCTATTCTCCTTTCAATCATTCTGGCAAAGAAGCTGATATCCGCTTATCGTCCAGCCTCTGTGATCATCGTCTGGATACGTGCGATATTTTTTCTTACTTCTTTGATTCTGCTTGTATTGTCCAACTGGTTTGTGGCATTCTGGAATCTCAAGTTGAAGAGTTCCTTCTTAGCAGCTACTAATTCCTGATTTAATTCCTCTACGGATTTTCCTCTTAATTCTTTTACAAATGTATTAGTTTTCACTGTTATCACCGCCTTCTAAGTCTGCGCGAGAAACGATTTTGCATTTGCAAGGTAATTTATGCATTGCAAGTCCTCTAGCTGTTTCCTCTGGTACTCCTGC
>VOFH01003536.1_pt1 | contig 30535 bp, 28 predicted proteins | sample 5384091 | NCBI WGS metagenome assembly VOFH01 (sample SAMN12384727, study PRJNA508395) | human gut metagenome | isolation source: healthy gut G | host: Homo sapiens
TATCGTTGCTGGCCCTTGGGGCAATGGCAAGGCTCAACAAATGAGCTGGAAGGAGAAGATACGAGGACAGGGCCGATTTGGATGTGGCACATGTCATTGCGGATTAATTACCTACCCGAAGGCAGTACCCGTGCTGCAGGTACTTCCACGGAAAAAGATCCTGGACATAGAAGGTGATGTCAACTGTCTTTACGTCATTACATTCGACAAGGACCAAAAACTGGTACACCATTCCAGAAAGAATCCTGTTATTGTTTTGGGATCAGGCGATTTGTCGCCCCAAGTTAGCGGTAATCAAGGTACGACAGAGGCGATTCTGGTAAGTGCCAGTACTAAGTATTTGCTCGTTGTCGTTAATCCGGGTACATTGTTGGAGACGAGATTGAGGGCTTTGACTGCCGGTGCTTTATACAATGATATCAACATGGCTATCGTTAAAAGCCTAACAGCTGGCAGCAAACCTGAGACACTTGTAGGTGAGATTGCGGATCCTGCGGATAGTGGTAAGGGTTTTACGATGATCAATGCCGGTTCCTACGATGTTAGTGGTGACAAGTGGAACAAGGCTGTCTGCTTGACGTAGAAACTAATGTGATTTCTGTTGATGGTACTACCATTAAAGATGAAGCCGCAGCCAAAGAGGAAGCGGAAAAAGTAGGGAACAGAGCGACGCTGAAAATTGAACGTCTTGCTGCAAAAAGTGGAAGTAGCTGTTAAATCACCTGGTCTGACTGTATTGCCTGAAGGAGCAACATTCTGAATTCGGTGGTTGGACACTCGATTATTACAATAGCACTTTCTATCCATTTGCAGAGAAATCTAAAACCAAAGCGACCCATACTGCAGCTTTCTATGAGAATAGCTTCTATACTAAGGACCCGAACTTTGCGACTCCAGGTCACAGAACCGGGATTATTCTAAACGAACTTGATGATCGTGAGCCTTTTGTAACTTGGAAAAAAGCAAGTACAACTCCGACTCCGGTTTTTGAATATTGTATTGAGAATACAATGGCTGATGCCGACCAAGTTTGGCGCAGCTACCCGTGTAGTAATAAAGGAAATACGCTCCAAAAGATTTTACACTCGGAAATGACTGGTTCTCTCTTTCGGTGGCATAAACTATCCGACTCTTGCAAATCTTCAGCTTGCGTATTCTACAGCTGGTGCCACGATTAAGGCTAAGGCTGATGAATTGGAATTGGCAGGGGAGGATCCGATCACTGCACTGGCGAATGCAAAGCTCTTCTATCCTGTAGAAACATTGCTTATGGAAGTTTGCGATAACTTCTTAGGTGCGGTAAATACAGCATTAAGTGCCTCAATTGCCGCTTTTGCAGATCTTGATCAAGATACGCATCTTGATAATATCACAGATGGTGGTGGATTGTGAAAATTGCCAAGTGTATTAAGTGGTATCAGAAGAGTCTTAACTATTACTATTATGAGATTCGCCATGATAATACTGATGATGAATATATGTACTTTGGTAAATATGGTGTAGTACGTAATAACTGGTATAACCTTACTCTGAATAAGGTGAATGGTTCTGGTACTCCATGGTATCCTGGTGATGGACCAGAAGATCGGATCGGAAAAACCAATTGATGAAAAGCCCGGATTCCTTGCTTTCGATATTGAAATAGCTCCGTGGGTATACTGGCAGACTGGTTTTGAGATTTAATATACTCTCTATGAAAAGCGCAGGGCAGTGCAAAACTGCCTGCCCTGTATTTTCTTAATGATATTCCATACGGAAATGAACCGTAGGGAAAAGTAAAATAAGCCCGGTGACAGGCTTTCTAAAAACAGCACGGAAACATCTTGGCGCATCAGAAATGCATGGAGTGCAAACCCGCGCCCCTAAAATGGAAATAACCGGAGATCATTAAGCAGGATCTCTGACAATATAAACAGCAGTCCTCAAAGCACTGCCTCATAAAAAGAAAAAAAGATATGTTCGGAAAAACCAAATCGCTATTCTTTATTGTCACCTCGCTGTTGTTCATCGCTTCGTGCGATAGTATACGTGATTTGCCTCGGTGCGAACTTTGGCTGGAATTCACATTCGACTACAATATGGAATATGCGGATGCGTTCAGTCCGCAGGTTAAGTCGGTAGATGTATTTGTTTTTTGATAGTGATGACAAACTGGTTCTCTCTAAAAGAGCGGAATCTACTGAACTGATTGAAATGTGGAAACCGAATGCCGTTGACTGACGAACTGGACTTTGGTAACTATAAAGTGCTGACTGTAGGCGGACTGTCTGACAAATTTAGCGCTTTAGGAAATGGAGGTAGTGGGATGGCTTTGCGGTCGACCACTTATCAGCAAGTCACTTTGGCTCCGAACCGTGAATCGGATATCGTGGATTTTGAGTTTCCGCACCTCTATTTCGGAGCAATTGTGGAAGTGAATCATTTGCCATCCAATACCAGTCACAATGTTTATCAGGTAAACATGGTACGTAACACCAACCGGTTTAATATTGCGTTGATGGATTATGAAGGTCGAGAAGAAACTGAGAATCAGTACTCTTTTGAAATCCAGTCGCCTGAAAATGCCATCTATTCCTGGGAAAACGAGCCTACAGGTCAGGGACCGATTACATACGCGTCTCATTATTCAGGACCGGGTGGGACCTCTGAAGTGTTAATGTCAGCGCGTATGAATACTATGCGTCTGTTTAACCGGACGGATGGGATTACCGTTTTTATTATAAGAAATGCGGATACAGGAACAGAAGTGTGGAGCTATTATTTGATGAAACTGTTGAGTATTGCTCGGCCGGAGTACCGTCATGACGGTACGGTGCTTCCTTTTCAGGAGTATCTTGACAGGCAGAGCGAATGGAGCTTGATGTTCTCCGTAGTAGAAAAACCGGGAGGAGGATTCCTTCAAATCGGTCTTCTTGTAGGACCCTGGGTTTATTGGCTTCATGATATCGAAATATAAGAATGAGGGAAAAATACTATATATCGTTTGTATGGCCTTCACAGCCCTTTTGTTCTCATGCAGCAAGGATGCGATGGATGATGAATTGCTCCCTGTTACCCGGGCGCAGCTTAGCATCGGACTTGAGGACAAATCGGAAGTGGAGCGGCAGGAGGAAATAAAATCCATCCGGTTTATTGTGTTCAGCAACGCGTCGGGCGACGTGAAGCTGAATGTGAATAAACTTGTTACGTTGGATACCCGGCCACAGCCACCGATATAACTGCGAAAAACCTCGAAGTGATTCCTAACAACGATATTATGGTTATTGTCATCGCGAATGAGCCACAAAGTCTTACGAGTAAGCTCAATACTGTCACCAGCCCATGGCTATTGCAGAGCGTGGACTATGATATAGCCAACATATTGGACAGTGACGGAGAGATTGTTTCGACCACCGGTATGCCAATGACTGGGGTAATCAGGGATATATCCGTGGCGTCTGATGAAGTCAAGGCGGTAAAGATGGTTATCGAGCGTGCTGTGGCTCGCGTTGATATCTTCCTTGAAGCTACAGATGGTGGAGCTGTGACAGGATACACAAAGGATGTCACCAGTGTCACTTTACACAACTTCACCCATAACAGTTATTTTGTGATGGGAAATGAGGCCAACTATACGCGTGACAACGCTAACCCCTCGAAGAATTACGGGAAAGTGATGACAAATGCAGTAGATGGTGATTTGCTGACGCAGACTTGGACAGCTGCAACAACTGAAACCTGGGCGTATTCATCTGTAGCTGGAGCCGAAAATAGAAAAATACTCTGCTCATTTTATGTTGCCGAGCGTATTTTCAGGTCAGATTCTTCCGACCAATTGGCTATTAGCATGGTAAATGTTCTGAAAGGACCTCCAAGTGTTACAGGAATAGCAGAGAAGGTGATAAAAACAATAACAAAAGTCGATAATTCAGGTACTCCGACAGCGCAACCTTTTACGGAGATCCGGAGGAATAATGTGTATCAAATTACAGCTCGGGTTGGCAAAATCGGTATTCAGATAATAACGATAAGTGTGGAAGGATGGGGGTAAGGTTCAGGATATTGATCTGGATATGTATCTGTGATGCTTTCGGGCGGATGTTTTTTTAATTGGGAAAGGAATAGGATGATAAAGTTTAATAATAGTATTAGGACGATTGTAACGGTAGTTATTCTTCCGGTCATATTCTCTTCGTGTATCAGAGAAGAAATGACGTGCGGAAATCAGATTGTTGTGCAACGTATTGGAGAAGATGGAGGTGCCGTTACCCGTGGTACGACTGTCTCTTCCGTATCCGATCTGGAGAATCAATTATTCGGCTTTTCAGCTTCTCTGACACCTGCTGCGTCTGCTACACAAGTGTACTTCAACGAAAAGCCCGGGTGAATGCAGGAGGCATAACGGGTACTATATTGCCGGAACAATACTGGGGCCCTGCTGGGAGCCAGCATGAAGTTCTTTTCATGGTATCCATATGAGGGTACGTATGCGCCTGCCGCAACTTTCGCTAACCCTGCACAAATGTTGCTGAATTATACGGCCGATGCTGATGCTGCCAATCATGTGGATGTGATGGCTGCCGTATCTACACCCGGCTGGAATGAAGGCGTGGGTATACATTTTATCATACTCTGACCAAAGTTACTTTTACGTTTCAAAAGAAGGATCCGGTACCTGATGTGGTAACTATTCAGAAGATTGAATTTCAGGGTGTGCCGAATGTTGGTAAACTTACTGTGGGCACTATACCTGCCAAGACAACAGCGAATGGAAAGCCTGGCTTTGTGTGGAATGACGTCACTACAGGAAATATCGTTTCTACTCTCAGCAGTAATAATACGGTAACAGATGATAAGGTCTTGCTTGGTGACACATTTTTGATGTTGCCTACCGATCAATTCTCCGATGAGGCGAAGATTGTTGTTACCACTAATTTAGGTGAGCGGGAGTTTATGTTCAAGGATATTGTTGCTACCAAACCTCATTCATGGGAATCGGGTGAATACATCAACTATAACATTACAATCTCGAATACAATCTATCAGATATCGGCTACTCCGCTTCCGTGGGATAAAAATCCGGTAATAGATGTGATTTTTGACGGACAGTATTATCTTAAATTGTCACAAGCTAATGTGAGACTGGAAGGAAAGGTAATACTGTGGATATAGTAGTAAAACGAACTATAATGCGATACCATACACAGGCTATCCGGCAGGGAGCGCAATTAACAGTAACCAATACAGCTTGGTCTGAAGTTAACCTGCTTAATTCGTCCGAAGCTAATGGTGTGTATACTTATACTATTCGTGTTGTGATAAGTGACTATATCGGTACTGTTGCCGACTTTCGTGATATGAGATTTTATATTACTGCCGGTAACATGAATCTTGGTGTACCTATACAACAGTGGGGTGGAGCTGGCAACTGGATAACCCCGGATATCGTATTTGCCGATAATGATCCCACCACAGAAGGAATCAAAAGACGACGTAAAATAGTCTTTAACACGACTGCCTTAACTAACTCTACAGACAGTTGGAAATGGAATTGGGAAATAAGCGAAATAAGAGATCCTGATAATATTCTGCTGAATGCTGAAACGATGCTTTGGGCAAATGGCACAGGTGGTGGGTGGCTTTACTTCTATTACAAGGCCAATGCCACAGAGGGCTCTAAAGCCACGCTGGTATTACACAATACGAATGGTGACAATCCGGATGTGGAGATAGAATTAACTGTACCGGACGATGCGTCTGCTACAGCATAGATATATGAACCTTTTAAGAAAAAAAAATTATAATGAGATATACTGTTTCAATATTCAAAAAGCATTTGTTGATATATACTCTGATGACAGTGGTATGCCTCAGTGGGTGTGTACAAGAGGAGTTTGCAACTCCTCCAAAGAAAACTGAAAACAGCGTGGAATTTAGTCTGTCTGTTTTCGATGTGAAAATGCCGTCAGTAGCTTCACGCTCAATGGTAGGAGTGGGAGAGGCTAATAAAGAAGATGAGGTACAAAGTGTAGATATTCTGGTGTTTGATGCTTCAGTAGAACCTGCTGTCCTTTTGGAATGGGTGGAAGTGGAAAGCCAGAATATTGAGCAGAATTTAGCTGGAGGTAGCTCAAAGGTAGATTTTTCAGCTCCGCTTACTCTCTCTTCCAAGAAAGTGTGCATAGCGGTAGTGGCAAATTGCTCACTTTCCGGTTTAACGAAAGGAACTCCCAAAATGATGTATTGAACAGTCTGATTTTTTTCAAAATAGCGGAAAGTGGCTTGCTGATGCTGATAATTACACCGCAATTCCTATGTACGGAGAGATAGAGGTGGCGAAGATAGAACCTTCGGTGAGTATAGCCAACATTGAGATGAAGCGAATGTTGGCGCGTATTGATATACAAAATTCAACTTCTAATTTCAAGATAGAAGATGTGTATCTGGCCAATTTCAATACAAATGGATATGTGTCCCCTGAATGGGATAGTAATGGGAAGATAAACCTGACACCAACTGCCCCCAATATGCCATCCGACCCGGGTAAGACTTTGGGTGCAGAGAATGCTATTAGGTATCAGGTGAATGGCGCTGCCTCTTATATTGGAGAAATCTATGCTCTTGAAGCTTCTGCGGCAATAGATGCCGGTGGAGTGGGTGAGGACGGTAATGCAAGTCGCAAGAATGCGACATGTCTGATTGTAATGGGGAAGATGATTGAAAAATGGAGTTGCAGTTGGAGACTCTTACTATTATCGGGTAGATTTTACCCAAAAGGTCACGATAGAGGAAGGAACGGAGGTAGAGTATATGCCTTTGATGCGAAATTACAAATATGTTGTTGACATTAATGAGGTTTCAGGTCCGGGGTTTACTGATAAAGTTGACGCCTTGGCTTCCTATACAGTAATGTCTAACATGAAAACGCGTGTGATTAGCTATAACCGTAATAAAATAAAGGATGTAGTCTACAATGGGCAGTATATGCTTGGTGTGAGCGTAACAGATGTGCAGATATCTCAATTTCAGATTAGTGAATACGCCGTAGATGTATTTACTGATGTCCCGGGCGGCTGGACAGCTACCGTTACAAATGGGGAGAGTTGGCTCAGAATTAATGATGGTACTTCCGCTGGGAGTGCTACAATGTCTGGTGCATCAAATAGTGATACACAGTTGAAGCTGAGTATGGGGTATTTTGATAATGCGTCAGGAATCGGTGACACTCGTACGGGGACTGTTCTGCTGAAAACGGCGAGGCTTTCCCAGGAGATTACAGTGACGCAGAAGATGATAGAGCCGGGGGTAATCAAGTTTGTGGATGCATACGGAAATGAAATAGAGAATCTCTTCTTTCGCCTTAGGGCAACTAATGTTGCCGCTAATACCATTGAGCCGCAATCTGTGTATGTGATGTTTTCTACGGATAGACTTGATGCACGGCTTGAGCCGGACAGGGATTTTGCGGGCTTAATAGCGTACCCGGATTGGGGAGGTTTAATTCCGGCTCTGAATCCGGATAGAGTCACAACTACACCTTTTTACGGCAGTGTACAGGCCTTTAGCGTAGAGCCGAAAGTTAAAGTGGATGGCGATGGGAAAAGTGAATATTGGCGTGTGGACAAACTGTTATTCACTCTGCACAATAAAGAAGGAATTCTGTTAGGTGCACAGAGGGAATTTAGCATTATCAAGCATTGTTGGATTTCTCATTTCAGTATTATGAAAGTGTAGTTCCTCGTTCCTACGAAGTGCATCTGGGAGCAGAGCAATATCTGCAACTCCTTACAAATAATAACTGGGAGATTACAAAAGTAGAACAATTGGAAGTTAGTGGTGATGATGGAACCGGACTATTAATAACTTCTGATACGGATAATGATATAGTCGCAGGCAGAAGTAATGCGGATAATATTATGTGGGATCAATCTGTTGTGGATTCGATGATGATAAGATGGGATATAGCGTAATTAATCGAGGTTACAATTTCAGGTTGAAACTCCATCCCGGTAAGTGGAAAGAAGGTAAAAGTGGAACGATAAGAATTACATTTAAAAATGTGATGCGTGCAGGAAACCAAACGTCCTATACGGATTATCCGTTCTACACTACGATTGATTTAAAAATGGTATCGGAGAAAACATCCTATACAGATAGTGGAGAACCTCTTTTCTATCTTTACCCGCTTCGGTTCGACAAACGATTATACTATGATGAGAATAGAGCAAACGAGGGACTTAAGAAAGATATTACTGAGGCTGATAAAATATGTAAGGCTATAGGTGATGGATGGCGACTTCCCAATGCTAATGAATTGATATTGTCGTATGTTTATCGTGATGCTTTAGGGGGAGATGCAACCCAAGGTAGTGGTTATGCAGGACAAAATATGTTTGGATGGTATGCGGATCGGAATTGGTCTTCATCGGTCGATCCTATTGATTCAAATACGCGTTTTACAATGGACTTCTCAAGTGGTAGAACTACAACTAATTCTATTTGGGATTGGGATAAGCAATACTTTCGGTGTGTCAGAAATGGTGCCAGTAGCGGAGGTTATCCCAAAGTCTCGGGAGCTACTATTATCTCCCGCGACAATAGTGGAGGTGTGAAGTCTTCTATATTGCTTGCTTCAGGTGAATCTCCGGCTCAATATAATAAGGTGGCTCCGAAGTTTGAGGTTGATTTGGTGGATAAGGTAAATACCGGAATGGGCGCAAAGGCCGAATGTGAGGGAGATCAGGCAATTGGCGGTTACCTACTCAAAGGGAATTATTACTAATCTATGGTTTAGGTGGGATGAAAACCTCTTATAATGGTGATGGTTTTACTGTGCCGACTTGGTCAGGTGGATTCGTGAAGGTTGATAATTGGCTATGGTCACAAACCGTTAGTGAATCCGGTAAGTTTTATGTAGTTGGTCCTAGTCCCAATGCTTCGGAAAATGGTCAACTCCAAACACAATCGTGGGATTATACAGACTCTGGTCTGTCTTGGGTTCATTATCGCTGTGTGAGGACTATAGACTAATTTATAAGAAAGGGGATAGTTTAGCTATCCCTTTCTTATAATACATCAATAATATTCCTCTGTTTCTCAATAAACGCAATCCTCTGTGCCTCTCCACTTCCCGAAATCAGTGTGGAGTGCCTTTTCAAAGACTGTATCCAGTTTTTTTGTATCTGGCAGATTTGGGGACTTTGCGAGTCCATCGAATTGATAGAATACACTCTGAAAAGGCTGATCTGATAATCCTTCCTGCTAACATAACTGTATGTTGCTTCAAAATCAATGTTCGACAGGTAGATGTATAATTCATGTCCTTCGTTGAATTCACCTTTAATGGATAAGTGCTCCAGATCCGTGAGTAACTGTTGCAACTCATTTTTCAGGTACATGACATCCGATGTGGATATCAGGTTCAATCCGGCAAAGTACTTTATCTCTTTCACGACAGACTGAAAAACATTGCTGTCCCATACAAAGTAGGTTTTTCCTACCTTTCTGATGCTTTCACTTAGCTTTTTATGAGCGTTGATGATCTTTTCAGGCACATGCATATCGCTTAGGGAAGCGGGCGTTTTCATTTTCCCATTCTGATAGATCCATCGGCATATACGGAATTTTGAAAGATATTCATAGGAAGAGTAGAGAGTGAAAGGAGCCGTGTTGGTTGCGGAATACAATTCGCTGTTTTCATCTCCGTTTACAAGCTGGAATATACGCAGATAGCGTTCTACAATCTCATAGTAACTTTCCATCAAGTTGGGTGAATGGAGCAGATTCAAATCAAAAGTGACCCGGTTGGATAAGTGGTTTCCAATAATCTGATCGATAGAGATACCCAGATTATGGGAAATGACGGCTATTTCATCAAAGGTGAATGCAACTTCTCCTCGCAGCCTGCGATAAACCGCTTCTTTTCCCATATATAATGTATCCGTCAGATAATTAGCTAAATTATGTCCCGGAGGAATTCTCTCTTTCATCTGATTAATCAACTCTTTTACAATATAATTCTTTGTCATAGCCTTCTTCTTTTTTTATTAATAATCAATTATCATAGAACGTTTTGTGACTTATACAAATATAGAACTTGTATATGAAACTTCTATGTATGATTTCATGTGTGCAAGGCGGAGTTATTTTCTGTTTGAAAAGAATGCTAAGGGAAATATCTGAACGTGAAACAAAACAGATAGTTGGTCTATCTGTTTTCCAATATAGGATAAATATCTTTGGATATATTTCATTATTCGAAAGAAAGCACTACAATGTGCTGATGATTTCTCGCTGCTGCTTAAAGAACTGAATGCGTTGCATCTCGCCGCTTTCGGATATCAGGGTTGAGAATTTCTTTAATGATTGAATCCTCCTTCAATCCGCGGAACATCTCGGGATCCTGTGTCGTAATGGAGTTGATGGAATAGATGCGGATCAGGCTGAGTTGCGTGGAACTTGTCTCCAAATAACTATAGGTCGCTTCGAAGTTGATATTCGAAATATAGATTCTGACGTCGTTGCCTGCTTTGCTTTTCCCTCGGGCGGCCAGTGCTTCCATTTCATCTATCAATACGAACAATTCTTCCTTCAGGAGATTCTTGTCTTCATCCGTAATGAGGTGGATGCTGCAAAAGTATTGGATGTCCGTGACCAGGTGACTGAAAATCATATTGTCCCAGATGTAGTCTACGGAATGGATGCGGGATACCATTCGGGCATATTCCTTTGTTTGTCTACCATATTCTGCGGAATATTCAATTCATCAAAATGCTTGCATTTGATATTTTCATTCTGGTACATCCATTTGAATAAGCGGAATTTGGAGAGCATGTCATAATTCAGAGAGAGAGTCTGGGGAATGATGTTGGAGGAGGTTCCTATTTCCGAGTTCTCATCTTCCTCGACTGCATGAAACAGTTCTACCTGCTTTTCCAACATGGAATAGTAGGTTTCGAGAGGCTTGTTGCTGCCCACTATATTCATGTCGAATACAGCATTGTCCTGCGCGCAGACGGCCGATACAGGAATAGCCGGGATTGGTTTTCTTCTTCAAGTCGTCTACCATCTGGTGTCCGTGGTCGGGTCGCATCGGGATAGAGACACCACGGCGTTGTTGCAGTTCAAGGAAGGCTTTCATCACGTGATACATGTCCACGTCTCCTTCCAGGTGGTTGGCTTCGTAGAAATTGCCTTCGGCGTCGCGTTGTGTACTGCGCAGATGGACAAAGTTGATGCGGTCGGCAAATTGCTGCATGATGGCTGCACAATCGTTGGCGCTGCTTACACCGAGCGAACCGGTGCAGAGGCAAAGACCGTTGCTCTTGTTGGGAACAGCGTCAATCAGTGCCTGGAAATCGGCAGCACAGCTCATGATGCGTGGCAGGCCGAGGATGGAGCACGGTGGGTCGTCCGGATGGATAACGAGCATGACACCTGCTTCGTCGGCTACCGGAGTGATTTCTTGCAGGAAATAGATCAGGTTGGCACGCAGGCGTTCCGGAGTGATGCCCTTGTAGCGGTCCAGTTCCTGTTGGAACTGTTCCAGGGTGAAGCTTTCTTCTGAGCCGGGAAGTCCGGCAATCATGTTGCGTACAAGCAGTTGTTTGTCTGCCTCTGTCATCTGTTCGAAGCGGGCACGGGCTTTGGCCTTTTCTTCATCGGTGTATTCGCCTTCTGCACCGGGACGACGTAGCAGGAAGAGGTCGAAGGCGATGAAAGCGGCACGTTCAAAGCGGAGGGCACGACTGCCGTCGGGTAGTTCGTAGGCGAGGTCGGTACGTGTCCAGTCCAGTACGGGCATAAAGTTGTAGGTGACAATGTGAATGCCGCATTTGCCCAGGTTACGCAAGCTCTCTTTATAGTTGTCGATATACTTCTGGAAGTCTCCGGTTTGGGTCTTGATATGTTCGTGTACGGGTACACTTTCTACTACAGACCAGCGCAGACCTACGGCTTCAATCATTTCTTTCCGTTTCTTGATTTCCTCTACTGTCCATATTTCCCCGTTTGGAATATGATGCAAGGCGTTTACAATGCCGGTAGCCCCGGCTTGTTTGATGTCCCAAAGGCTTACCGGGTCGTTGGGACCGAGCGTTCGCCTGTCAATTGGTAGGCTTTGCCGAAACTGTTGTTCATCATGAAACCGAGGTCGTGAGTGCCTTTGTGCCATTTGGCTTCTTCTATCAGCCAGGTATTGCTGATGGCCTGCTGCCGCCAGAAATCATCGTTTGTATAGGCGTATACCTGCCATAATGAACCGGGAAAGAAGCCTGAGCACCAATCGTGAGGATGTATCATCCGCAGCGAACCGTCTTTGTTGATGCTACGGGGAATTACACGATGCTTGCATTGATTGTCTGCCTCTTTTCGGGCCTTGGCAGCACACTGCATGGCAAATTGCAGTTGTCCGCAGGCAAAGGCGTAGGCATTGTCCACATCATCGGCTTCCATCCATAACAGGTTGAAACGGTCTTTCCAGTCGATGATGCGATGGGTTTTATAGAGCTTCAGATAATCTTTGCGTTCGGGGTTCAGCAGGAAAGTGCGGTACAGGTCTTTGCAGAATTCCTGTTGCTTGTATTTCCATTCACTGATCTGCTGGTACGGCCAGGCTTTGACATCTTTTCCAACGTATGGTACCAGAAAGTCCATGGCTTTGTAGAAGCTTCGTCCGTCTTCGGAGGTTGCATTATCAATGGAAATCCCTGATCTTCCGGGCCATCATGAAAATGTCAATGAAATGAGACAGATTGAATTGTGAGTAACCGAAAGCGAGAGTGCGGCGTAGTTCATGCGGTTGTTTGCCGTCCGGTTCTATCTGGGTGAAGAGGCGCTTCCGGGGAATGGCATTGATGACTTCCCGGGCTACTTTCATGTTTCCTGCGTACATGGCAAAGGCTATCACCTGTGCATCATGCGCCGTGCTATGGTTATTGGCCTGACGGGCTTCTTCCTGTCCCTGCGGACTATTCAGTATCCACGTCAGCAACTTGCCGAACCAGGTTTTCAGCTGCTTGGCATCCTTGGGCGTAAAGGCTTCCGACTTCTCTAACAACTGTACGGCATCCAGCATCTCTACGAATGAATAAGTGTCTATGACGCCGTAACAACGTCCCTTATTGTTGTTGTGTCCCGGTATCATCTGGGCATACCCAGGTTTGGATTCATACGCGTATCTTTATTAAAGAACCATACGCGGATAAGTTCCGTTGCCTTTTGGGCATATTTCTCGTCGCCGCTAAAGTACCAGGCAAGGGCAAGAGTAGTTACACGTTGAGCTGTTTCTCCGAGGCGGTTGCGATCCAGCTTGTCCAGTTCGGGGTTCGACTTACCGTCATGGCTGATGTAAGGCAGGCCGTCAGGTTTAGAGGGATCGGGCCAATAATAGCGTGCCTGACTCATGTAGTCGTGCTTGTCTCCGCTACCGGGTGTCTTCTCTTTCAGCATGACGGACAAGGGGCGCACATCCAGTAGCCTGTCGGCACCTGAAATCAGCTCCTGATAGGCGGCCGAAAAGTACGGTTGATGTAATGATTGTTTTACTCTCTCCAGATGTTTCCCATCCCAGATGGACTGTGCATGTATACTGACTACTGCGAGCAACAAACTGGTAATAACTAAGCAAATTTTAGCTCTCATGGTGTTTTTGTTTTGAAGTTAATAAAGTTTCCTGAGCTTTATACCGTTCAGAAAGCTTTTTCCATTCCGAACAGGGAAGCGTATTTCAATTTTATTCCGAAAGTTTGTAATATTGTATCTTTTCCGTAGAGCATGGAAATAACCGCTTTCGCGGCAAGGAGAAAAGTTCTCTTCAACGCTCTCACCATTGATAACTATATCGAAGATATTTTCACGGCTCTCTACACCGGATTCTCGGCCCAACTGGTAAACAGTTGCTGCATTTTCGCGGAAGATATCTGTAAAAAGAAATTCTACCTCGTAGACTCCGTTGGGAACATCGAAACAATACCCTTCAATTTCGTTGCGAAGAGTTTGAAACAATGGCCCGTCATGGGTATTCTCAACCTGTGTCTGGCTATTTTTGCTTTCTCCGCCGATATATCCCCAACTGCTTTCAGTGTAGGGCTGATCGGGTAGCCACGTGAGCTGGCTTTCATCGGAAGTATAGAAACAGTTGCTGCCTACATTTACGGCAAGTTCCAGATTCCGTAAGTTTGTTTCATTCAGATTTGCAGGGATAGGGGTGAAATTGATGTGGAGGGCATCTTCTATCATGGAGATGCTTTGATCTGACTCTTTGTTTTCAGCTTGGACGGAGATGAAGTGCTTTTTTCCGGCTGAATGGTACCTGGAATGTAACTGTATAATTCTCTGTTTTCTGTTTGCCTAAGGATTTTCCGTCAATGAAGAGTTCCACTTCCGGAAGATTGGTATATACCTTAACGGGTAGCGGAACCGGAGCCTTTCCATGTTGTACACCGCTACGGTGCGTCCAGTCACGGCTGGCAATGTGTAACACGGGAATGTCTTGACGCCAGGCGGCTTTATAGTAATAGTACGTCTTTTGGACTGCGGTCTGAGTATACCAGTCCTTTATTGTTGATGCGCGGCATAGATTCATCACGCAATGCAGAAGAGAAATCGATAAAGTTCCAGTGAGTTCCACCACAAATATACGGCGTTTCTTCCAATACCGGTAAGTAGTGTTCCAGGTATTTCTGCTGGTACTCGATACTGAAATCAAAGCGTGCGGTTGCAGCGAATGTAGACGCTTGTCAGATCCGGCACCGTATTCGCTGACAATCATCGGATGGGAAGGGTACTTTTTGTGTTGCTCTGTCAGGAAACGTTCGAAGCCTGTGAGGTCTCCTCCATACCAGCCTTGGTAAAGATTCCAACCGACAATATCGGTGATGTTGCCCAGTCCTACCTCATTATAGCTGTTGCTGCCATGAAAAGCCATAGTGCTGACACGAGTGGAATCTTCTTCTTTCAGAACTTTCTCCAAACGACTGGCCAGTGACAGTGTCCGTTCCAGCGCGGGTTTCAGTTCTTCTTCTTTTTTATAGCGGCGCTGGGTGACGAGTAATATCTCATTCATGTATCCCCAGGTGATGATGGAGGGGTGGTTATAGTGCTGGCGTATCATTTCTCGCAGATTGTTTTCGCAGTTTTCTGCATAGCCGGGAGTGTCGGGCACAATATCAATAATGGGTATTTCTTCCCAAGCCAGCATACCGAGTTTGTCGCACATTTCCAACAGAGCGTCATCTTGCGGATAATGGGAGATGCGGATGAAGTTGGCACCCATTTCTTTCATTAACTTCATGTCACGACGGTGCATTTCGTCTGTCAGGGCAACTCCGATGGGTTTTGGTCCTGATGGCGGCAAATACCGCGTAATTTATAAGGTTTTCCGTTGAGGGAGAAGCCGGTCTTACCATCGAAGCTAAAAGCAGCGGAAGCCTGTATGGTGATTACTGTGGTCTAGGATGGCTTTTGTTTTTTTATCGCGCAGAATGCTTTCTACTCTGTAGAGATGAGGAGCCTCGGGTGCCCATAATCGGGGGGACAGAATAGGGGCGGTTTCGGTGCGGAAAGAGTATAATTCTCCACCTTTTATCTGGATAGACTGTTTCTGGGTCTGGGCAATACTTCCATCGGGATTGTAGATGATATGTTCCAGTTCAAGAGATGCTTTCTGTTCTGCATCGTTCTTTATCTCTCCGCGAATAAGTATTGTGCCTTTTTCTTCGGATACTTGCGGGGTACTGATAAATATTCCTTCTGAACCATAGTTCGTCAAATGGAAATGTTGTTTGGGTACGGCTGTAAGCCATACATCCCGGTAGATACCGCCGAAGAATGTAAAGTCGGCAGAGATAGGGGAATATCCTGTCGGGCATTATCTACATGGATAGCGAGAGAATTAGGAGCGTCAAATGAACAGAATGGGGTGATATCGAATGTGCAGGCAGTATATCCACCGTTATGCTCACCTATTTTCCGTCCATTCATGTAGATGGTAGCGGCCTTACTGGCTGCATCCAGTTTCAGGAATACCTGTTTGGTTTGCCAATTTTGCGGTAATGTCAGTGTACGGCGATACCAGCCTGTTCCCTGGTAATACTTTTTTCTGTATATGCATCCGTATTCCATGTGCGGGAGATGTATGCTGTTCCACGCACTGTCATCATAGGTTGCTGAAGCGGCAGCTTCGCATTCTCCCTGATAGAATTTCCAACTGTCGCTGATCGTTTTGCTTTCATGTTGTGCGTATACTTTGGGGAATAGGAACAGAATAGCAGGTATCAGGATCAGGTATGTCCCGATTCGATATTTTTTCTCTTTGCTCATGGTATATTTATTGTTGGTTTATTAGCTGAAAAGAAAGGAGGCAGTTACCAGGCCGGTTATGCCAGTTTCTGCCTCCAAACCTTCATTCAATCTTTTTACTTATATCCTTCGAAAACTAATCAAAAAAGCTGTCTTTTTACCATCCGTAATTTTGTGGAATACGTCCGTTGGCCAGTTCTATCACATTCTGATGGATGGGATAGAGGTAGAGTTTGTCTGTCCATTGTCGGTTTTCTACTTTCGTACGCGTGTAGTAAGAAGTTGGTTCGCCCGGAGTTTTGTCTTTTGAACCCTTCATGTTCATTCCGTAGAAACGTGTCTGGTCGCAACCTATTCTGTCCTTGTCACCGCAGATCATCCAACGACGGATGTCGAAATAGCGTTGTCCCTCGCAATAGAGTTTCTCTACATAGCGTTCGTGCTGTATGGCATCGAACTGCTTGTCGTAATTACCGATTATGCCGGTCTTGATGCCGTTATCGTTCATGGTCTGATAGCCTGGGATGCCTGCGCGTTCGCGTACCATGTCGATATACTTGATGATGTCCGGATTACTCGGATCTGTTTCATTGAGTGCTTCGGCATAGAACAGATAGAATTCGGCCAGACGATAGATGATGGAAACACGTTTCCAACTCTGAGTATCGCCGCTGGCATGATTTACGGTACGGTTCTTAAATTTCCCCAGCATATACCCGGTTTTCACGTTATCACCGTTGGAAAGGTCGTTTCCGCCACCTGCAGAGAAATCTACGATGTAGTTGGGATTACCGTTCATCCATTTCTTGAACCAGCTTCTTCCCTGATATACAACGCTTGCGTAGAAACGCGGTTCACGGTTGGCATACATGTTGGAGATATTCTGGTCTGTCTTCTTGTCTTTATAGTCGGGGTCGTAGCAATGGTTTTCTACAGCACCGAATCCGGTTTCGTCATAACCACTGTTTGGGTCATTGATGGCGAGGCCGTTGCCCATGAAGAACATGTCTACAGCATCCTGAGACGGGCCGATGGTACCATAGCATGAGTTCACGTCACGCGGGTTAGTACGTTTCTCCATCTTGTACTGGTCGGAGTAGCTGTTGTTGGTACTGCACCACAGGATTTCTTCATTGTACACCTGGAAAAGGTTGTATACAGAACGGTCGGGTTGCTCTACTCCGTTTGCCATCACGCGATAGAGAGCGTGGTGTTGCGCTTCAGCATAGTCTATCAGATCCTTTACGCGGTCTCTGGCAGTTACCCATTTTTGCGGATCCTTACTCTGTGGGAAGATGTATTCACCTTTTAGAGTTCTGCAACTTCTGCAGTCCCTGGTAATATTCGGAACCATCGCCACCATTGAATAACTTGAGGCAGCATACATCCACAACTTGGCGCGTAGTGCTTTGGCCACTACGATAGTGGGGCGTACTACTTCATTGGTGTTGAAGTTGTATGTATTGTCTGCGTATGATGTGATGACTGATTCGGGCAATTTTGACTGTGCGGGGTCACATAGAGGAGCCAATATGCCATCAATGTGGTTCACCATTTCGTCTACAGTAGCGCGGTCGTAGTCCGTTATGTGCGGTTCGGCAGCGTCGTCTATCTCCGTCACGATGCAGGCAGGGCCATAAAGCTCGAACATGGAAAAGTAATAATAGGCTATCATGAATCGGCATTCGTCTTTCATGCGGGCTATTTCCTCGGCAGTCAGTTTGTTAGTACTGCTGGGGTCGCCTACACCTTGGTCGTGGGCGCGTTCAATGAAGATCATAGCTTGGCGTATGTCTTTGTAGAAAGTAGCCCAGCGATGATAGCTTCCGCTGGCTGCCGTGAAACCTGCCATCATGACGTCGCGTGAACTAGCTTTTTTCTGAAGCGATTTCACCGCAGAGGTTTGACCATGGATTTTTGAAGGCGTTAACTTCTGATCCGGTTTCTGAATATTCCATCAGATTGCGGTAGATGACCCCGTACCAGTTTCGGGTATAGGTTGCATTGTCCCAAACCTGATCGACTCCCAGACTGGCGTTGAACTCGCCTGATATGTCAAGATAGTCTGAACAAGATGCTGTGCTGAATGCAAGGACGGCAGAGCCGACGGTTGCGTATAGTAAATTTTTCAGTTTCATATCGTTTATTAATTAGATGTTTAGAATGTAACTTCTGCTCCAAAGGTCCAGGTGCTGGAGATGGGGTATTTGGCGCCTGAGTTTGCATCGCCCAGTTCCGGATCCCAATACTTCACGTGATCCCAAGTTTTTAGGTTAGTACCTTGCACGTAAAGGCGCAGGTTGGTGAGACGCAGTGACTTCAGTTGCTTCTTGTTGAACTGGTAACCGAATTCCACGTTCTTCAAGCGGATGAAGCTGGCATCGCGATACCACCAGGTACTCGCTTGCAGGTTGTGTGCAAAGGTGTTGTTACGCAAGCGAGGGTAGAGCACGTTGTCGTTGTAGGGGGTCGGATGCTTTCCAGCGGTTCATAGCCTCCATACGCGCAGAAGAAGCGTCCTTGCCTTTGGTTGAACGGCATGAAGTTGGATGCTTTGCTCATCAGGTTGATGGAACAGCCCGTCACGCCTTTGGAAGAAGATACCGGCGAAGAATCCTTTCCATTCGGCATTCAGTGAAAGACCGTACACACTGCGCGGGGTCTTGTCCAGATGACCATTACGGTAGGTCTTGTCATCGTCGTTGATAAGTCCGTCCTCGTTTAAGTCGCGGTATTGATATCACCGGGTGCCACAGCAGCTCCCGGGTCGGCTATGCCGGGTTTCAGTTGGTAGCTTTCGGCACCGCTCACAGGATCAATGGTGATGTTGAAATCATCGGGTGTATAAAGACCGTCGGCAATGTAGAGGTAAGGAGTCCACAATGACATACCTGTGAGATCCTGGTAGCTGTATCTATGTTTGATTTCATCTGTTTCTACAATCTTGTTCTTGGCATACGTATAGTTGGCACGGAATGTCAGATTCAGGCCACCCACATGCTGTTTGAAAGTCAGGTTCCCATCTACACCTTTGTTACTTACGATACCATAGTTCTGAGTTGGGTTGGATTGTAAACCGCTCATAGAAGGAACCGTATTACGGGTAATCAGGATGTCTTTACGACGGTTGGAGAAGTAGTCCATGGAGAGGTCCAACTGTCCGTTCAGCAAGCCGAGGTCGAAACCGATATTGGTTTTATCCTCAATCTCCCAACGCAGGTTGGCGTAGTAGGCACGGTTTTCGCTCAATCCGCCGAACCAGTTCTGTGCATTACCATTAGAGATGCCTGAGATACCCAGGTTAAGACCGCCGGCATCGGTATTCATGGCTTCCTGATAAGGGAAACGAGTTTCACCTAACTGATCGTTACCGGTCCGTCCGTAGGATGCACGTAACTTCAGTGTACTGATTACTTTCTGCACAGGTTCGAAGAACTTTTCATGGCTCACATACCAGGCTCCACCCACAGCAGGGAAAAATACCCCCAACGGTGTCCCGGAGCGAAATTCTCACTACCTGTCATACCGAAGCTGCCTTCGATGGTGTAGCGGTTGTCGTTATAAGAACCGCGTCCTACGACGCTTTGTTTACGGTAAGGAAGCAGGTTGAGTCCGCCAACGTTTTGTTTTTGAGTTTCCTTTTGGTTGTATAGCAGCAAGCCTGTAACATCGTGCTTGTCGCTGAAGTTACGCTTATAGTTGAGGGACGCCTCAATGTATATTTTCTTGTTACCACCGGATGAACCGCTTGAGGGGTTACTCAATGCCGAGCCTGACTCCAGTGACTTGAATATCAGGTTGCCATCGGCGTCACGTCCGGTAGCTGTAAAAGTAGCGGGTGACATAGTACGGTTGACATATTGGTTGGAGTTGGCATCGAAACTGACACTACCTCTTATGGAAAGTCCCTTTGTGATGAAATCCAAGTCTTGTTCTAGCAATACCTTGCTTTGGAATGTAGCGTCCCAGCTTTTACTGTATCCACTGAAGTAGAGGAAGTTGTAGGGGTTTTGACGAAGACCTGAATTATCATAGTTAGGATGTTGTGCAGCTGAACCGTCAGAATAGATTTGCGGATAGAGGTGTACAGGTTGCAATGTCATACCACCGAAGATGTCACCGGCTGTTTTGGAGGGAGCCACACGGTTGATATACTGTCCTGACATATCTACGGACATACGGGTAGTCTTGCTCAATTCGAAGTCAATATGGAACGAAGGTTATAACGGTCGAAACTGATGTTTGAATCGTAATCGGCGTTCTTCTTCTCCTTGTATACACCGTCTTGTGTGTAGTAGGCACCTGATACGAAGAAGCGTACGCGGTCACCACCACCACGGAAGTTAATGGTGTAGCGCTGGTTGCTGGTGTGCTCACGTAGCATACCATCCAGTCTGCATCCGGATATAGATCAGGATCTACGCCGCTACGATATTTTTCCAGATCAGCGTCGCTCACCGGTGCTGTATAGTTGGCGCGCGGGTTACCGTTGCTGTTCCAGTCTGCCTCGTTGTATAAGCTCAAATAGTCGTAAGAACTCATGAGGTTGGGCAGGCGGAGCGGTGTCGAGTAGCCGTATTCTGCTGACATACTGACAACTGTTTTTTGTGATTTACCACGTTTGGAAGTAATCAATACCACACCGTTAGCACCTTCGGCACCATACACGGCCGTTGCGGCGGCGTCTTTTAGGATAGAGAATGTTTCAATTTCGTCCACATCGATATCGTTCATCTTACGGGGTACACCGTCCACCAGTACCAATGGGTCTGTTCCACCGGCATACGAACTGATACCACGGATAAAGAATTGTGCGTCATCCCAACCCGGTTCGCCCGAACGTTGTACGGCAATCAGACCTGACAGCTTACCGGCGATGTTGTTGGTAAGGTTGGCACTCTTTACACTCAATTGAGCTGGTCCTACGGTGGACATGGAGCTTACTACGCTCTCTTTCTTCTGTTTACCATATCCCACAACTACTACTTCTTCCGTAGCGATGGCATCCATCTCCATTCGAGGTTGAAGGTGGTTTCATCAGCTTTCACTCTGTGTTCTATACTGACAAACCAATATAGCTGAATTCCAGTACTTCGCCGGGAGCAGCTTCGATGGAGTATCGTCCTTCGACGTCACTGATAACACCACGATTGGTAGTACCTTTGTACTCTGACGGTGGCGCCGATGATAGGGTCACCATTAGAATCGGTCAGCAAACCGCTGATGCGTTGTTTTTGTTGCTGTACAGCCTCAATGCTGTTAGCTTCGTCAGCAGCATTGGCACGTAGGATGGCAGGCTGGGCTACCAAAACCAAAGGCAAACATGGCTGCTATGTAATATCTTTTTTTCATATATCTATACTTGATTGTTTATCTATATTTTAAGAAAGTCTATCATTCACCCATTTCGTATGAGGGTAGTTCGTCCAAAGCTTTCACCCATAGTTCATTCGGGCTGGTGCTGGTTTCTACAGTCATCACCATATATTTTCCAGATGGCCAGGTGGCATTGCGTTGAAGTTGCCGTCACTGGCATATTTGATATAATCACCGCCTTCTTTTTGCGGTATAGGCTCCGGGGCCTTTCCATTCCAGTCCCCATCCCTTCTGTCCGAAAAAACTTAAAGTTGACCCCGTTGACATTCTGTCCAACAAGTAGTATCAGTTCATATTTGGTATCGGTGAGCGGAACCAGATTGAATGCTTTGTCCGTATTCCAGTTTATGTTGTTTTGGGCATATGACGGGAATCCTATCTTATCATTACCAATCACCCACATAGCGGTAGCATTCTGTGTACTTGATGAAGAAGCTTTCTCCAACTGTTCCATCATAATTGCATTCATGCCTTTGTTCAGAGTGAGTTTATACTTGCCGTCTCTTCCGCGGAAATGGAGCAGAGTTTCGTCTTCCTTCACGAGGTCAAACCAAGTGGGGTTCTTCCAATAATCAGCATATTCTTCTTTGACACCGCTGATTTTGATGATATCATCCTTCTTAAATTCGGTTTCGATGTAGAAAACATTGCCCGACCCATCGAATTCCAGGAACTTATTCTGCGTGTCGAAACGTACACCGAATTTTGGGAATGGGCTACCTTCGAAAGTCAGGGTATTGAATGTGATTTCATACTTGCCGTCTTCACCGTAACCTGTGTTTTCAAAGCCAATATTCTTGGTGGCATTGAGGACAATTTTTCCATTGTCCATACCAAATTTCAGTTCATTGCCCTGCAAATAAGGATTACCTGTTCCATCGGAATAAGCTGGTGCTACGATAGATGCTTCCATGTCGAGTGGGAAAGCCTCACGTGCTTTGTATTCATATTCTTTACCTGGAACGGGAGTCATGGTATATTCCTTGCCATTGGCAGCCACAAGTTTCAATGTTTGATATTTTGGACGCTCTATAGCAACGGTCATTTCCTTACTGTCATTGCTGAAACGTTCATTTTGGATGCGCAGTATAACCTTTGCTTCTCCGTCAGGCGTGTTTTTCTGGTAGGGAGCCAGCACTTTTCCACTGTATTTTCCGTCGGCTTTCAGACTGTAGAAGGCTTCGGATACCATTTCTTCTCCATAATAGAGCTGAACTTTGGCCTGGTTGATTTTCACGCCTCCGCTTTTCACCTCAAAGTCGAAGGTGATACTATCGCCCATGTAGGCTCTTTTTTTCAGTGCCTGCAAAGGATACGATAGTCGAGCTGCCATGATCATCGAACTGGTCAATCTCATCTTTGCATGATGTCATACCTATAAGGCTGAGTGCCATCATGCCGAGCAAAAATCGATTTCTCATAATTTATAAATTTAAAATTAAAAAAGTGATTTATTATGTTTGAATCTCTGTTATTTCCACTTGAAAGAGTTTACTGAGCGCGGCTGCAGAGTGCAACTTGCCGAGTGCTTCTTACCGGCGTCATCGGGGGCGGTAAGTACAATGTTCTTGTCCGAACTGCTTTTGTTGATGATGACAAAGGCATAACTTCCGTCTGTATTCTTGAAAGCACTGTAGGCTATGTCATTGTCTGTGTAGCCGCTTGTACCAATTCGTATGGCACCGGGTCTTACCACTGCCGACAGGTGGCAGATCATATAGTAGTGCGAGTTCATGTAGATAGTTTTAAGATCACTCATGTTTAGGTCTACAGCCCCGAAGCAGGTTTGACATCCGCCGGGGCGGTTAGGTTGTCCACCATTGTTACTGGGTATGCTTCCGTTGAAGTCTGTTTCAAGCATCAGGTTCCAGATGGTCACTGCACTGCAATAGTTATTGATGGTGCCTATACCGATACTTTCCATATTAGAAAGGAGAGATTTGGTCAAGTCGTGTCCGTTATTCCAGGTGCCGATAGACGATTCTGTGAAAATCAGGTCCTTCTCAGGAGCTCGTTGGTAGACGTTGAGCAGTTCGCTGCGATTACCTCCATAGTCATGGTAGGCTGCTCCTACTATATACTTAGCGGCTTCGGAATCGTTGTATATCTGGTAGGGATAACCGTTTTGGTCGCTTTTGTTATCATAATTGTAGTTGTGGTCGTAGCGTATATTTTGGTGGAAAGTCCAGCAGCCTCAAAAGCAGGACCCAGTACTTTCACAAAATCACGTTGTTCTTTCCATTCCATCACCAGTGAGGCTGAGTTCTTGTTGTTGAGTGGTTCGTTCTGTATGGTGATGGCATTGATGGGAATACCAGTTGCCTGAAATGCCTGTATCCACTTCACAAAATAGGTGGCATAGTCAGCATAGTATTCGGGTTTTTAGTTGTCCTGCGGTGTATTCCCCGATTTTGGTAGACAGGGTATTTCCGGTAATCTTTCATCCATAAGGGACAAGTCCAGGGTGAACCCAGTATGCGGATGTCCGGGTTGATAGCAATAATCTCCTTTAAGATAGGTATTACGTAATCTGTTTCTTCTGAAGTCAGAGCAAAGTTTTTTCTATACCCGGTGTGTCACAACAGGTGTATTCTTTCAAGGAGAAGTCGGAACAGCCAATGGCAATGCGTACATAGCTGCATCCATAACCTTCAGTTAGCGAATAGGTTCTTTTGAGGAATGCTGTCCGATCTTCCTGTTTCATTAGTTTTAGGCAGAAAGCTGATGATCCTGTAGTGCCGCTCCGAATCCCTGCATAGTTTGGTAGATCTGCTGTGGATTCAGTAGGATATTTTTAGGCGACATACTGGCTTGGGGCTCAAATTCCACGGTGGATTCTCTTAAATCATAGGTACGGGTGTCAGTGGTGGTAAGCATGTAGGCTTGTAGACCACTAGGGGAGGACGGAGTTTCACCGCCGGGCGTTTCGGGGAAGTCTGTTTCATTGTGGTCCGATCCGCATGCACTACCGTTGACCAGTAGGCCGAAAAGAAACACATAAGTGAATAGTCTTTTGTTTTTCATGTTAGTACGACTTATATAGGTTTAACAAAATGGTTTTATCCACTGCAAATATATGCGTATGATGAGGGTGTTTCCTAAAAATACACTACTTCAAAACTTTCTCATTCATTGGTTTTAACTACATCAGAACTTTCTCTTGGATTAATTATTTTGTTGATAATTAAATGTTTATTATAATAATATGGCTACATCTAAAAATAATTCTTTTATTTGTAGGTAAAATACCCTATCTTTGTTTTCAAAGAATAAAACGTTAACTGCTATGAAACGAAAAAGACCTCCTGTTTTATATTCTTCTTCTTTTGATATCTATTCCTGTAAGTGCCGGATGGCAACGTCCGGTGACAAGTTATACCCGACATACTTATAAAAGCCGGCAATCAGAATTGGAGTATTCAGCAGCATGATAACGGTTGGATATATGTAGCTAACAACAAAGGCTTATTGGAATTTGACGGTGTGGAGTGGAATACATATCCGATTCATAATGCCAAAACACGTGCTGTGAAAGTAGGACATGACGGGCGAATTTATATCGGTGGAATGGAGCAATTTGGCTATTTTACTCCAAATCGTCTTGGTGGGTTGGAGTATACTTGCCTTTCTGACAGTTTATCTCCCAATGTGAATGTCGGAGTCATCTGGAATATCTTATTGGACGGAGAACGGGTGTATTTTCAATCGGACCGTCGTTTCTTTTATTGGGAAGAGGGCATTGCGAAGAAAATAGATTATTCTTCAGAGATTTACACTTCGTTTATCTTGCGTAACAAACTGTATATCACTTCTGCCGAAGGATTGCTAATGTTGAATGGAACAGAGTTTATACCCGTTCTTGGTCCTTTGGGGATAGGAGCGACTGTCAAAGTCGGTGGATTGTTACCTCATCAGGACAGTTTGTTGATGGTAACCCGGGATAACGGATTGTTTATTTACGATGGCACTGTTTTTAAGAAATATAATACTGTAGCCGAGGACTTTGCCGTAAAAAAATAGAGTTTTCTGTGCTGCATTGCAAGATTCGTTGTTGGCGTTGGGCACTATCCAGGGTGGAGTTTGTCTTTTTAAATCTGAAGACGAATGAGATGGAAATCATATCTGCGGAAATGGCTTGCAGAACAAAACTGTGTTGAGTATGCTGTTTGATAAAACTGGCAACCTATGGCTCGGGTTGGATAATGGGATTGACTGCATTCATTTGAAAGCAAGGCTTGCTTCACTTTATGGAGGTAAACCTGTGATTGGTTCGGGATATGCATCTTGTAGTTATCAGGGTAAGTACTATTTCGCAACGAATCAGGGGTTGTATCGCTCTACTCTCCCAGGGCAGTTAAACCAGAGAAATCCCATAGACTTCGTACCGGGTACAGGAGGTCAGATGTGGTCACTTCACCAATATGACGATAAGTTGTTCTGTTGTTCGGATAATGGTATCTTTATTATGGATGGAGATCATATGGAACATCTCAACAATCCCAAAGGAGTATGGGGGAATTGTATCGGTGGATGACCGTAAGGATGTGTTGATTGCAGGTACTTATAGTGGGCTGTATTTGCTCATGAAGAGAGGGACGAGTTGAGGGTAGAAAGCTATATAGAGGGGTTTACCCGTTCGTGCAAAGATATGTTGATGGAAGATTCGACTCATATATTGTGGGTTGAAATAAAGAAAATGGGGTTTGCCGTTTGACTTTGGCAGATGATTTACGAAAGGTGGAAAAGATGAAAGACTATAATAGCATCATCTTTCCACGTGGATATGATGCTTGTTTGTTGCGGGTGAAAGATGAAGTTACTATAAGCTTCACATTATGGTCTGTGGCAGTATAATCGGAGCCGTGATACGCTGGAAGCATGTATTTGGCTGGAACAGTTATTAGAAGGAAAGGCAGCATATACCTATATGAAGATAGATTCATTGCAAAAATATCTGGTATGTAGCAGATGGCGCATTGAAAGTATTGCATTATGATGCCAATAAGCAGGAGTATCGCCGGGTAACTAATGAACAGTTCTTGAAAGGAGCATTGATAGAAAACTTTGAAGATGTAAATCTTTATAAGGCCAACAAGGTAGTGGCAGGAACAGAGGAAGGTTTTCACTGATCACACTGGATAGCCTGCCGGTGCAACAAATGCCGTTGACATTGCAAATCAGTAAAGCCTACTTGACGGGATTGCGTGATTCGCTTATTTATGGTCGCAGTTATTTGTATGATACAGCCCCGATACTGATTCCTTATTTTCAAAATTCAATGCGAATAGAATATAGTGTAAACAACTTCAATAAGGCACACACAGTGTTATATTCTTATCAGTTAAGTACGGGTGGTGAGAAAGGAATCTGGAGTGAATACAGTGAGAATAATATGAAGAGTTTACAGGACTGCATGAAGGAAAGTATGTATTCAGTGTGAAATTGCTTACCGACGGCAGCCAGGAACCGGTGGAAACTTCGTTTGTCTTTGAGATATTGCCGCCGTGGTATCGTACATGGTGGAGTTATCTGGTTTATTCGGTAGTGGTAGTGTTGCTGTTTTATTATGTGTATTATCGTATCTCAGTAGGGGGTAAGCGCTTGTTAATGCAAAAGGAACTGGAACTCTATCGACAAGAACAAAAATTTCAAAAAGAAAGTGATCTGAAAGATCAGAAGATAGATTCACTGCAAGAAGAAAACCTACAGTCGGAATTGCGTCATAAATCGGAGGAACTGATTCGTACTACTTTGAATATCGTACGTAAGAATGAAATTCTATTGGATATAAAAAGGAAGTGCTGGGCATTTCCCATTCTATCAGCGAAGAGAATCTGGTTTCTCTTCGTCGGAAAACACTTCGTCTGTTGGGACAGATTGATACGAACATTGAGCATGATGACGATTTAAGGATTCCAAAGTACCTTTGATTCGGTACATCATGATTTCTTCAAAAAATTGGAAGAAGCATATCCGGAACTGAACAACAAGGAAAAGTTACTTTGTGCTTATATCAAGATGAATTTGCTTTCTAAAGAGATTGCTCCATTGTTGAATATTTCTTTGCGCGGGGTAGAAATAAGTCGTTATCGCTTGCGTAAGAAGCTGGGACTGGAAGAAGGAGCGAATCTTGCGGAATTTTTGCAGAAGTTCTCAAAATGACTTTGCAACACAAGTAAGCTCTCAGGTCCCATGTTGAAAAGAAGATCGACGATACTCAGATTCGGCAGGAAGCCGAGACGTTCCTGGAAAAACCTGATAATAAGGCCGGACTATGAAGTCCGGATCTTCTTCTTTGTAATTTTTGGGATGGATACGCTCGCGGAAATCATCTTCATTGGGTGCAAAACTGCTCTGGAATGAAGTAGTACGTTCCATGTCCGGCTGTATATCTATCAGTGAACAGACCAGATGACACAGTTCTTCGTTGAAATCGACTAAAACTCATATTTCTTCTCGTAGAAAGGTTGGAAATCATCTCTATAATATTCGAAAAAAGGAGTATGGTTATAAGCCGATGATAAAGCATTCCAGTGTAGATGACGCCAATTGCCGTGATCGGAAATGCGGATATCTTTTAGGGGACATTTCAGAGTATCGGGTTTGACGGTAGGGATGGAGAGAGCTAATTCGCCATCGGGTGCTGCAATGGTGCAACGGTTACGGTAGGTTTGCTTCACATAATGATCGTGCTGTTCGATAAAGATTTTATCGTATGCCACCAACTTGGCGTAATATTCTACGGGTGCCAGATAGGCGGAAGAGAGGTATATGGTTTTCATGAGATAATTGGTTCTTCGCAATTTGTAATTTATACTTCGTAATTAGTAATTCGTACTTCATTTATCTTACCGTTTTCCACATTCTTTTCAACGATAACCATTGAACAATCCTGTTTCTGTCTTTTTTTGGAAAACCAGATGAGCGAAGCTTTACTCGATGATGTGGTCTTTGGGTACAAAGCCAAACAAGCGAGGAATCAGAGATTGATAGAGTTATTAGCACCTACCCAGTAGTAATCCTTGGTGAAATAGCAATGCTGTACAGGCTTCCCGTCAATGTACAAAGTATCGTTCTTTATTTCAGCTTGTTTATTCTCATGCAGTACAAGTGTGTTGCGTAGTAAAGTACGGTTCCACGGATATACACGCACCGGTTTACCTTTGCCGGGAACGATCAACGGGCGCAGGGCTTTATGGAGTCTCCTTCCATTCAGTAACTTTATCCAGCAATTGCCATTCATAGCCTGTTCCAGCAGATAATATTCATAACGGCTGAAGCTACGTACATTTTTTATGCTATCTTGTCCCATCAGGTGGTTGTTGCATATGGACAATAGTGTAAGTAATGAATCCAGCTGTTTTTTTTTTCTCGTGGATAAGTATATAAAAACTTCTGGTCGGGAGCGTTTTTTTCCGAAGGAATTACGGAGAACAGGAGTCTATCAATAAGGTATCTCGGTACGCCGATGCATCGACTGATGAATGTTTCGCGCCGGGAAATAACAGGTTCTGACAGATTAGCCGGATTATTGAAAACAATGATATCCTCTTTTTGTACAGGGCTGTCTGCCCAACGGTGATAATTCCCACAATGCCATAAGGGAAGACGCAGACCGTAACTCCATTTATTTACCAGAATACGCCTCCCCTGAAATAAGGGAATTCTCCATACCCGAAGAAGGAATAAGATAGGAAGTCATAACACAACCCCGAAGTAACACCACAACGAGTATTATTCCGATGATTGCTCCCGTTATTTTCCAAGCCTTATTCATGTCGAAATTAAATTAAAGAATTAATAATGAATACGTTCTCACCTATTTCATTATTAATTCTTTCATTCTTTTCATTTGGTATCATTTTACCCACTTGAATATCCGGTTCCAACGGATTTTCCCATCAAACCAACCACGATCCTTATCGAGTGATAACCAGACAACAATTGGCTTTACCTACAACATGGTCTTCCGGGCACGAAACCCCACGAACGGGCATCGGCTGATAGGCGGTTATCGCCCATCATCCAGTAATAACCATTTTGAAGGTATTCGTCCGTCTTCTTGCCATTAATATAGATGCCGTCTTCTTTTACTTCCATGGCTACCTTCATAAGCTCTGATAGCGTTCGTAGATCGGCAGATTGTCCTCAGTCAGCTTGATGGTGGCACCTTTTTCGGTATCCAGATCGGGCCGTAGTGTTGCGGTCCCATTTGTGTAAAGGTTCAACGATACATTTGGCCGGGAGAATATTTCCGGTTCCATAACGATGCTGACGAGTTTCTTATTGGCAGACAGGGTTTCATACATTTTCTTCGTCAGTAGTCATAGGCCGGAGCCAGGCGACCTTGTGCGTCACGGTGAGTCAAGCCCATTTCCATTAATAAACCTTCGTTGCTGATTAATGTTTGGTCGTCCTTTGCTGATACCCAATTGCGTGAACATATCTTCAGTGATGTATGGTCCTGTAGTCTGTACGAAGTAGTTGAGCTGCATTAGGTTTCGAGCGGTTTGCCATCGATATAACGCATCTTTGATTTGTGTGTTCCGGTAAGCCGCCAACGCAGCGCTTTTACGTAATTTTCCCGGCGTCTGGGGCGGACAACGATATCACCGTACATCTTGGGATTGGAACGTATCAGATTTCTTCCGGCATTATAATACTGGAGATCGTAGACAGTGCGTTGTTGCTTGCGCGTCAAAACTGTCCATATTTACCGGATTCGGATAGAGCGTTGTCCTTCGTTGTAGTGCGGGTGTAGAAATCCGTTTGCTGGAAGTTAGTGGCTACGGTGTCTCCGGCAGGAAGTTGAATACTACGATATCATTCCGTTTCACTTTACCCAGACCCGGAGCACATGTAACTGGGACGAAGCATACCA
>VOFH01000430.1_pt1 | contig 30510 bp, 23 predicted proteins | sample 5384091 | NCBI WGS metagenome assembly VOFH01 (sample SAMN12384727, study PRJNA508395) | human gut metagenome | isolation source: healthy gut G | host: Homo sapiens
TGCAGATGATTTCAATGAAGAAGAGGATTGTTATGAAATCCTTACTTCACCAGAGGAGTTTGATGCTGTTAATCAGGCATTAGCTGATGCCGGAGTAACATTTGCTTCAGCAGAGGTTACTATGATTCCACAGACAACTGTAGACCTTACATCTGAGGATGATATTAAGAAGATGAACAGAATCTTAGGACTTTTAGATGAAGATGATGATGTTCAGAATGTATATCATAACTGGAATGAACCAGAAGAAGATGAAGAATAATTAATCATGAAAGAAGATTCTCATGCAAGTTTGGTATGAGAGTCTTTTTTTATTGTTGTAAATGTGTTATGATTATATCATTAATTGCGTGTAATGGAGAATAACTATGCTTTTACAGGACATACCCGAGGATAATAACCTGGTAATTGAATTAAGTATGAATGGACAGAAATATGAGTTTCCATCTAAGGTTATCAGAAAAGTTAACCAAAGCGTATTGGTTGAGCCAATAAGAATTAATGGAAAGATATTAAGTTTCAATTCTTCAGGTGGCGGTATTACGGTAAGTGTATATATGATAAGGGACAGTAAGCCACCAATGTTATGGAAGGGCGTTGCGGTTAATTCAATAAGAGAAGATAATGGAACATTTTATAAGATTACAGCTAATGGAGAAGGCTTTGAAGTTAACAGACGAGGGGCTTTCAGGCTGTTTATAGGTATCTCGGGAGTTGCGCAGTTAGGGACTAACCGTAAGGCAGTTGATGTTATTGTTAAAGATGTGAGTGAGAGTGGATTCTCTTTTGTTGGCATGGAGGATATGGACAATGTCATTAATATGCCGGTAAGACTTGTATTTGCTGACTTTAATCAGAATTACAGTCTTATGGGGATTATTGTGAGGAAGGTTGTTATCGGTGAGAACAAGATAGTATATGGATGCAGGTTAGGCGTGCGTAATGCTAACCTTGAACAGTATATAAGCCAGAAGCAGAGACAGATGTTATCAATGAACCATGGCAATTCTGCATTTCAGAATAAGGAGATACTGGAGAAAGCTCTTAAGGAACCGGGCAGGGCAGACAGGACAGCACAGGAACAAGAACCGGATGATAAGAATTATAAGAAAAAGCAGATCAAGAATGACGGAACATATAAAGAAAGAGATATTAATAAAGTTGGTAAAACTGAACGAAGAGATATATTCAGAGATACACTTGAAAGGAAGAAGGTATGATTATGAAACCTACTTTAAGGCAGATTGAGGAAAGAGAAAAGCAGAAAAAGGAAAAGCGCCAGATTGATACGCTGATTAAATATGACCGTGCCAAGATATGTCCAAAGTGTGGGGAACTTATGCGTTATGCATTTGGAGAAGTGTTTAAGTGTGACAACTGTGGAGCAGAGGAACTGACATCTTTTGGCAAGGTGAGAAAATATATAGAAGACCATGGTCCTTCTAATGCAGCTAATATATCAGATGGAACAGGGGTTCCTGTATCAACAATTAACAGGTATCTGCGAGAAGGAAGAATAGAGATTCCTGACGGTTCGGACAGCTATATCAAATGTGAGGACTGTGGAGCAGAGATAAGATACGGAAGATATTGTCCGGCATGTGCAGCAAAGCATAACAAAGGTCAGAATGTCGGTATATTTAATTCTGAAGCAGGAGAAGTTCCAAAGCATAAGAGAGATGCATATGGTAAGATGCATACTCTTGATGTAATGGAAAAGACAAGGAATAAAAGATAAGAACAATATAATAATGAAAGAACAGTAAAAGCCCGTTGGTTAAGAGATTAACCAGCGGGTTTTTTCTATAGATACATATAATAAGGATAAATGAGGAGAACAAAATGAAGAAAATGTTTATTACAGAGAGAAGCATAGAAGAATACAGGAAAATACTTATAAAGGAAGAAAAGGGCAGGCTTACTGTTGAAAAGTATGTAAGAGATATGAAAAAGTTCTATGAATATGCTAAGGGAAAATGTATCAGTAAGCAGCTGGTTATTGACTATAAGTATTATATTGAAAGCACAGGGGATTATAAAATATCAAGTATTAATTCATTTCTTGCATCTGTTAATCATTATCTTGAAGTTATGAATTGTGCAGATATGAAAGTGAAGATGATAAAAGTACAGAAAAATATGTTTGTCCCAGAGAAACGCGAACTTACGAAAGGTGAATATGAATGTCTTATTGATACAGCTGCTTCCATTGGCAACGAGCAGCTTGCTCTTATTATCCAGACACTTGGGAGTACAGGAATAAGGATAAGTGAACTTAAATCAGTAACTTTGGAATCTGTAATCCAGGGCATGGCAGATATTCATAATAAAGGGAAATTAAGAAGAATATTATATCAGTCAGAATTAAGAAATGCACTCTTAAGATATGCGGAGACATGAAATAGTGCAGGGCAGTATATTCATAACAAGAACCGGAAGCCCTTTAAACAGGTGCAACATCTGGAAAATGTTGAAGCAGTTAAGTGTGTCAGCAGGAATAGACCCATCGAAAGTATTCCCACGTAATATGAGACATCTGTTTGCCAGAAGCTTCTACAATATTAAAAGGACATAGCCTGTCTTGCAGACGTGCTTGGTCACAGCAGTATTGAGACAAACCCGTATATATGTGAAAACATCAGGGGAAGAACATACAAGGCTGCTAGACAGCATGAAGATGGTTGTAAAAAGTGATTATATAATTAAAAAGTGGTGAATAGAAAATGTTTTACGAAAAGTACAACATAATATTTATTATGTTGTAAATAGTGTGTGCCATTATATCCAAAGTCAATCAGTTCTGGTTATATTGCTGTTTATGATTTATAAATTATGCTTAATAATATATTGAAGTTTCATGTATACTTTAAATAGGTCAGGAGATTGGCAAAAATACCTCGTGTAGAATATTACTGACCTAGCAAATTGATAAAATCTAATGAATACAAGAGGTATCTATAATGAATATTATAGGTTTAAAGAAGAAAAATCAAGGTTTATCCATTTTAATAATAATTATTGAATATAAATGAGTTTTATGATAATATTTAATTAGTCGGAAAGTGAAAATTATTGTCGGATTAATACAATTTATATATTTTTAGAAGTGGTATTACTATGAATATGATTGAATTGATTCGATTTGTTGTAATATATGATTGAATTGGTAGAGAGGTTGATGAGACCTCTCTTATAGTGTTGTGCTGAATTTGTCTAATTGTGTATAAATTGTGAATATAAGGAAGGAAAAAATTAATATGAGATTAGAAGAAAGCATAATGTATGCAATAGATGGTAATGCTGTCCTCTTTTTAGGTGCAGGTTTTAATTCAGGAGCAATTAACTTTAATGATGAGAGGTTTCCCTTGGGAAATGAATTGTGCCAAAGAATTATAGAAGATGGAAATATTGATGTATCTGAGGATAGTGAAAAAGATAAAGAAGATTTGCAATACATTTCGGAACGATATTTAGAAAATAATACAAAAACAGATTTGATTAATTTTTTAAAGAAACAATTTACATGTAAAAAGTTGAGTGATGCTCAAAAAAATAATATCGAGCATTAATTGGAAAAGAATATATACTACAAATTATGATGATACTATAGAGTATGCTTCAAAAATTGGTGAAGTACAAAGGGATAGTATTGATCCAAAGAAAAATTATGCAGATGTATTGCGTAAAAAAAAGGTGCAATTATTCATATCAATGGATACATAGGTAATGTAACAGAAGATGATCTTGATGATACATTTAAATTATTGGATCGATCTTATCAAAGGAGAACAATACCAGATAGTGATATTGCACTTACATTATCTAATGATATAAAAAATGCACAATGTTTTATTTTTATAGGATATTCGCTGGATTATGATCTTGAATTACAACAAATATTTGTAGAAGGTGGAATGACAAAAAATAAATCTGTATTTATAACTTATAATGCGTCAAATCGAACAAAACATAAGATAGAAAAATTTGGAACACTTGCGGATATTGGAATAGATGAGTTTGCTAATAGAATTAAGGATGGTAATGGCTTATATAAGCCTAAGATAGGAGATTATAGATTAAAATTGTTAAATGAAATGAAATCAGAAGATTATATGCCATCTACTTCTATATCAGATAACAGTATGACAGAACTTTTTCTTAAAGGGAATATAAAAATGGAGAATATATTCTCTGCTTATAGTGATAAATATACGGTTAAAAGAACAATATGTGAAGAAATTGAAAAAGATATTTTAGGTAAAAGGCAGGCAATTATTATTCATTCTATGATGGGAAATGGAAAGACAGTGTTGTTAAAGCAGCTTGCAGTAGATTTATGTAGTAAGGGACGTGTTTTTTTCCTCGATGATATTAATTCTTATATTCAGGACGATTTAGATTATTTGTCGGAACAAAAGGATTGAAATTCATTTTTGTTGATAATTATACAAGAATAATAGATTCTGAATATGCGCGTGTTTTATCAAATTGTGCGCAGTCCGGAATGAAATTTATATTCTCTGTTAGAAGTTATATGTACGATAATTCTTATCATCGATTTACGGATGTATTTAATATAGAAGCCAACAAAATTGATATATATAATATAAATATGATGAATTCTAATGAACAGAATAGAATGCTTGAGTTGTTGGATACATATTCGCTTTGGGGCAAAAAAAAGGCGGCATTAACAAGACAGGAGAAAAAGAAATACATATCTAGAAAGTGTCATGGTGAAATTAAGAATATAATGTTGGATTTGTTAAACTCACAGAAGGCTCAAAAAGATATTAAAGAATTATTAGAAGTTTTATTTAACTCTCAAGATGTTAAAGAAATAATCCTTTTAAGTTTCATATGTGAAATTATCGATTGTAATGTTACATTAGATGAAATTGTGTTACTTTTTGGGAAAGCAGGCTAGGACTGCTAGTATATTAAAAAAAATGTACAAATTAATGAATTTCTTGATTTTGATAATAACAGACTTAAGTTAAAATCATCTGTTGTTGCTGAATATATATTACATAATATGGATTATAACGATGATGTAGAATTAATTGTAAGCAAGATAATTTTAGTTCTTAATGCACACAATCATATTAGCAGATATGAGCATATGTTAAGGATGATAGTTTCATATTCTAATCTTCGAATGTTGTTCAACAGGAAAGAAAAATCATACAGTGAGAGAATTACGAAAATATATGAAATTGCGAAATCGTTGGAGTATTTTAAGGAAAATCCATTCTTTTGGCTACAGTATGCTATTGCTAAAATGGAAGTACACGATTATCAAGCGGCACAGATATATTTAGATAATGCTGAATCATTCAGAAAAAAGAAGCATGTGACTGATTCTTGGCAAATTGACACTATAAAAGGAAGATTTTTGTTAGAGAAGACAATGTATGATAATAATGCGAAATATGCATATGAAAATTTTGACATGGCATATCATTATTTGCATGATAATAATACAACTGATATTCAATATCCCTTAAGACAGGTATCTCTTTTTGACAAATATTATAGACAATTTTATGATGGTTTTTCTAACAGTGAAAGGAATGTGTTTCTTATGCATTGCATAGATATGCAAAAGTTAATAAAGAAAATATATCTTCAGTTGGGAAAATGAATACTAGAGAATTAATTAGAATCGATAAAATGTTGACAAAAATTCAGAATGAAATGGCAAAAAAAGAGTGTATAAAACGCCATATTAGTCTGATTTAGTTATGATGTACATACTATAGTAATTGGTTATACAGAGAGGAGGATTGACAGTGAATCCAGTTAGGACATTTGATCAAATTACACAAGAAATATTAAATAAAAACGATTTTGAAACTATAACCGTTGGGATATTAATAGCAGATGGTAATCAAGCATCTGCAAGAGATTATATTATTAATTATATGGATATGTTTGATAGAAAATCTGGGAAATTCATAGATTTTTTTGTCCCAGGATATTGTGAAAATATATTTGGTAATGATGTGAATATAGAAAGAAGGTATCATCCTAATGCTTATGGTAAATGGTGTTGTTATAGCGATATACCGATATTTTACATCAGAAGGAATCAAACAGCATATTATTTTGATAAATTTCTATTTGACGACTTTATTATTGAAATGGAAGAAAGGATGGGGATTAAATATACATATAATCCAATGCTTATTCTTGTTGAAATAAATAAAGGGATAGATGGAGAAAAATAGAATTTCAAGATAAAGTTGTCATTGAATTAGATGATGATTCTGCACGAGGAGTTACTAGAGTTGGATCTTTGTTTGACAAAATATTTGAAGTTGCAAAAGAAAGAGGTAGGCTTGGATAGATTTCGAGATAATGTTCGTATGTATTATATTAAGGGCCATGCAGTAAAAAAAAAACATTATTAATGCAGTTCAAGGAGAATGGATTGAATCAATAGAAGATGTTATAAATAATGTTAAAAGATTTAAAATAAAAAGATAAAATATGTTTTATACTAATTAACGATATTGAACACACGAACCATTATTAGATCAATTCATAAAATATTGAAAAACAACAGAATAATGGTTGTATACATAACCATTATGTATTTAGTATACTGCTTATTCATTCAATGATATTTCTTGTTTGTCAAATTTTAGCCGTTTCAACCTATGTATAAATTACTTTGGGAATTACTATAACAATAATAATCCATTTGCACAAGTTGTACGATTTTAACGAATTGTACAATTACCACACATTTTTGAAGGTTATAATTATCGAATAACCACTAATACAACCACACCAGCGTATCGTCTATCCGCAACAAGATGTCTTCTGTTCGCAAAATGATACTGTTCACTTCACATATTAGTATGATTAGATATAAATAAACATTTATAATAATCTAAAGTATTATTAGCATGGGCAGATTATTAGCTGGCGTTTTGCTTAAATTTAAAGTATTATTTAATAAATAATATGAAAGATAATGGTGGATACAAATGGATGAATACTCAAGAATTATAATTGAAGAATACTGCATGAAATATCCTAAAACCAAAAAAAAAAGAAGCACTTTTGTCAAAGCTTATGATGTTTGTTGTATACCAACGGATATGCAGATGATGCAGTTGTCACAATTGATTTCCAGAGAGAAAATGCTGATTTGCAGGAAGCATTGGAAGATTTATATGAATTTATGATTGGATATTAAGAGATAATCTGATACGACGAAAAACAACAGATGACGACGCAAAGACTACAGAATACGACAAGTATATTTACACTTCTCTATATATATGATACTGTACATATATAAATGTGCATGTTTATTAATTAAGAGGAGGAAGTAACACTGGTGTTGTAAATGTATTATGGAGTTTAGTGAGAAGAAGGATTATTATGATGCAGCCATGCGTCAGATTAAAGGAGATTCATGGAGCCTGAGTGCATATGGATATCTTAAGAGTAATGAAGAATGGATTGGAAGATATGAGGATTTTCTAAAGGGAAGGAAGTCACTTCCGTTATTATATGATCCATTCTTTAAGAAGATATTTAATCCGGTTGAGAGAAGAGACAGACTTTCAGAGCTGGTGAGTTGTCTGCTGGGGCAGAAGGTTACTGTTCTTGAAGTATTTCCTAATGAGGATTCACAGTTCCTTGGTGTGATGATTATTATGGATATGGTTGTGATGATGTCTGATGGAAGTAGCGCTAATATTGAGATTCAGAAGATTTCTTATGATTTTCAGGCAGAGAGAATATCGTGTTACTCAGCAGACCTTGTGCTGCGCCAGTATAAGATGATTACTGGAAACCGTGAGATAGGAGGTGCGGGGAGCCTTAGGAGTTCGATGAATGGCTCGTCAAAACCTTCGTATAAGGATATGCGACCAGTTCATACTATTATTCTGTTTGAGAACAGTAGTAGCAGCCTTATCAGCGAGATTGATGAGGCATTATATTTTCATGTCGGCAAAACAAAGTTTAATACTGGAATTAAGATAAATCTTTTGCAGGATTTTGTACTGGTAAGCCTTGACACATTTAAGAAATACCGATATTCTGATATTAGAAAAGGGCGTACCGAGGTGACGGAATACGATTATGACAGAACGCAGTACAGTGAAAAGCAGGTAACCGAGAAGATGAAGCTTGACCGCTTAAAGTATCTGTCGCTATTTGTAGCCGAGACACCGGAGGAGATAGAGCAGTTGATAGAGATATTTCCTGACTTGGAATCAGTACGTCTGGATATTAATGAGTATTTGGAGAGACCAAAGGAGGTGCTCAATATGTTTTCTGAAGCGTTGAGGATATTAGACAGGAATACGGCAGAGCTGATGGTTGACAGGATGAAGGATGAGATTGATGAACTGAAGGTGCAGGCAGAAGAAAATAGGGCACAGTTAGAAGAAAAAAGACTCACAGTTAGAAGAAAATAGGGCACGTTTAGAAGAAAAGGATGCAGAAATAGACAGATTAAAGAAGCTGTTAGAGGAACAGAATAAGTAGTTATATATAATTATTATGGATGCAGTTATCATGATGTGTGGTGGCTGCATCTTTTGATCATTTAGTGGGCTTTTTGGCGGAGAAAACAAGTATGTGGGGTGAAAAAGACATACGAAACAGATGAAATTTGGAGATTTGGTAGGTTTTAAGAAGTCTGACATTGAGAAAGCTTGAAAATGAAATGAAAAATATTCTGTTTGAGAACAGTAGCAGTCTTATAAGTAAAATTGATAAGTAATTATGACATCGCATAAAAAAGCAGTTACCACATTAATTGTGATAACTGCTTTTTCTCGTTAAGAATATGAATTAAAGATCAAATCCAAAGTATCTTACAGCGTTGTTGTAAGAGATACCTTCAACAATCTTCTTTAATGCCTTCTCATCTGCACCCATCCACCGATAAGTTCACACATAATTCTTCTGAAGTATTCATGTCTTGTATAAGATAAGAAGCTTCTTGAATCTGTAAGCATACCGATGAAGTTGCCAAGTAAGCTTAAGTTAGCGAGACTTGTCATCTGGTTAGTCATACCAACCTTATGATCATTGAACCACCATGCTGAACCCTGCTGGATCTTACCAACAGCCTTAGAATCCTGGAAACATCCAATAACAGTACCGATAGCAGCATTAACTGATGGATTAAGTGAGTAGATGATAGTCTTAGGAAGTTCATCTGTGCTGTTAAGAGCGTTAAGGAACTGAGCCATCTCTGCTGAACAGTCATAAGTGTTGATGCAGTCAAAGCCTGTATCAGGACCTAACTGGTCATAACGGAATCTGTTGTTATCACGGATTGTACCATAGTGAAGCTGCATTACCCAGTTAAGCTTGTTGTATTCTTTTCCAACAGATACCATGAATGCTGTCTTGAACTTGTTCATTTCTTCTGTTGTGATAGCTTCACCTGATAATCTCTTAGCAAATATAGCTTCGATTTCTGCATCTGTGTAAGGCTTATACATAACATATTCAAGAGCGTGGTCAGATACTGAACAGCCCATTGAATCAAAGAAATCCATACGGTTTCTTAAGAGCATCTATTAATGAAGCGAAAGAGTTAACCTTGATTCCGCTTACATCTGATAATGTGTTAAGATAGTCAAGATATTCAGGCTTTTCGATGTTCATAGCCTTGTCAGGTCTCCAGGCTGGGAGTACCTGTACATCAAATGTCTTATCATCCTTAAGAACCTGATGCCACTCAAGTGAGTCAACAGGATCATCTGTTGTACAAACTAATGTAACATTTGACTGCTTTATAAGATTTCTAACTGACATAGAATCTTCCTGTAACTTAGCGTTGCAAAGATTCCATACTTCTTCGGCTGTATCACCATTTAAGATACCGTTGTAACCGAAATATCTCTGAAGTTCAAGGTGGCTCCAATGGTAAAGTGGATTACCGATAGCCATCTCAAGTGTCTCAGCCCACTTCTGGAACTTTTCACGATCTGTAGCATCACCTGTGATGTACTTCTCATCAACACCGTTAGTTCTCATCTGACGCCACTTGTAATGATCGCCACCAAGCCATACCTGTGTGATGTTCTCGAACTTTCTGTCTTCAGCAATTTCCTTAGGGTTGATATGGCAGTGATAGTCAAGTATTGGCATCTTAGCTGCATAATCGTGGAATAAATGCTGAGCTGTTGGTGTTGAAAGTAAAAAGTCTTTGTCCATGAATTGTTTCATAGTACATAATCCTCCTGTGAATTAAAAATAGTGTTGTATTGCGTTTTATAATATCAGCGGCGATGATACTGTGATTGTCAGCATCTTCACCGGATAAAACCTTCATTAGCACGCTTACCGCGCATGAGGATAGTTCCTCAACCTTACTGTCAATAGAGGTAAGCTCAGGTTCTGTACATAATGAAAGAACAGAGTTATTGTATCCAATAACCTCTAAATCCTCAGGAATTCTGATTCCGTGAGTATGTGCAAACTTGACAGCACCGGCAGCGATAGAGTCATCAGATGTCATAACGGCATCAAACTTCATACCTTTATCATATAGATATGTAAGATAATCCCTGGCATGAGAAATGTTCTTACCACACAGATGATGGAATTCATCCGGGAGAGTAATACCAGCTTCACTAATTGCTTTAAGATAGCCGTGGTACTTATTCATGCCACTGTATGAAGTACTCGTATATAAGTAAACTATATTACGATGTGAATTATTTATCAAGAGTTTTGTCGCATTGTATACAGCTTCTTCATCATTGCACATTACTGAATAAATGTTGGCAGCATCCAGATAGCCGTTGACCAACACTATGGGGACATCTTTAGCTGCATTAATAATGTAGTCGTTATTATGCTCACTGGTATTTTCTACAAACTGTGAACCTGCAAGAATAATTCCGTCAACTCTTTTACTCAAAAGAAGCTCGAGATAATTCTTCTTATTATTATAATCTTTACCTGTGCAGCAAAGAATAGAGTCGTAGTTGTATTTGCGAAGCTCCTGTTCAAGATAGTAAACAGCGTTGGCGAGGTATATATCAGATGAATCTATGCACATAATGCCAATTGTCTTCATAGTATTAAGACCTAATCCTCTGGCAAATACATTAGGAGTGTAGTCTAATTCTTTCATTGCATTAATAACTTTGTCTCTTGTCTTTTCAGAAACCCTGGTGTTGCCGTTAAGAACCCTTGAAACTGTTGCTATTGATACACCAGCTTTTTGGAAACATCATATATATTAATATTCATGTGCGACCTCATCTCTTGACGAATGTAAATGTATCGCTTAACAAAAATTGATAAAAAATGAATAAATGTAAGCGCTTACATATTGATAAACTGATTATACAATGGTATTATTATAAAAACAAGTGTAATGTAAGAATTTAAGCAGAAAAATGTATTGACTTAGAGCATTTTTAAGTATATTTTATTTATGAAAGCGCTTACATGCACTTATTTACATACCATTTACTGGTTAATAATTAGGGACCGTTATCGTAAAACGGATTATTCCCAATGAAAAAAGGAGATTTAAGATGCAGAGATTAAACAAGAGTATTACACATGCAGTTGACAGACCTGTTAAGGTTATGCAGTTCGGTGAAGGTAACTTCCTTAGAGCATTCGTAGATTATATCTTCGATGTTACTAACGAGAAGACAGATTTCTAACGGTGGTGTTGTTATCGTTAAGCCAATCGAGTTTGGTACACTTGAAAGATTCCACGATCAGGAATGCCAGTACACACTTCAGTTAAGAGGTTTCGTAGATGGAGAGCCTAAGGAAATCACACGTCAGATTACATCAGTTGTTGATGCTGTAGCAGCTATCGAAGACTATGACAAGTACATTGAGTATGGTACAAGCGAGACACTTAGATTTATCGTTTCTAATACAACAGAAGCAGGTATCGTATTTGACGAGACAGATAACGATCCTAATGCACGTCCTCCTAAGACATACCCAGGTAAGCTTACACAGCTTCTCTACAAGAGATACCAGAAGTTCAACGGAGCAGCAGATAAGGGACTTATCTTACTTCCTTGCGAACTTATCGCTGATAATGGTATCGAATTAAAGAAGTGCATTATGAAGTTTATAGAACTCTGGGGTCTTGAAGATGGTTTCAAAGACTGGGTTAACAAATATTGTTCATTCTGCCCAACACTTGTTGATAGAATTGTTCCAGGTTATCCAAGAGAAGACGCTGCTAAGCTTTGCGAAGGAGTGGGGCTATGAAGATCAGCTTATCGACAGAGCTGAGGTATTCGGTCTCTGGGTTGTAGAAAGTGATTCTAACCTTCCACTTGAACAGCTTGAGAAGGAACTTCCATTCAAGGAAGCTGGACTTAATGTAGTATTTACAAAGGATCATCATCCATATAAGGAAAGAAAGGTAAGAATCCTTAATGGTTCACATACATCATTCGTATTAGCATCATTCCTTGCTGGTAACGATAACGTAGAGAACTCTATGAAGGATCCAGTTATCAGAAAGTATATGGAAGAAACACTTTACAATGAAGTTATTCCTACACTTTCACTTTCTAAGGAAGATTGCGAAGAATTCGCTAAGGCTGTTATCGACAGATTCCTTAACCCATTCGTAGATCACAGATTATTAAGCATTTCACTTAACTCTGTATCTAAGTGGGAAGCTAGATGTTTCCTTCATTCTTAGGATATGTTAACAAGTTTAACAAGCTTCCTAAGTACCTTACATTCTCTATCGCAGCACTTATGAGCTTCTATACATCACAGACAGAAGCTGAGTTCAACGGTGGTATTGTATTAAAGGGTGACAGAAACGGTGAAGAGTACAACATCACAGATGATAAGGCTGTACTTGATTTCTTCAGAGATAACTCTGGTAAGACACCAGCTGAATTCGCACATGCTTACTTAAGCAATACTAAGTTCTTCGGTGGCGAAGACCTTACTAAGGTTCTTGACCTTGAAGAAGTTATCACAGGATATATTACAGATATCAGAGAAAGAGGCATGAGAGCTGTAGTTAACGATTTAGCTGACTAATTAATAGCTCTTTGAATGATTATAGAGCGGATGTTTTTATATTCATCCGCTCTTATTTAATATAATAATCAAATTGAATTGGAGGATATATGCAGGATTTTTACCCTTATCAAGATTAATAAAGATGATAATGTTCATTGAATTAGCATTTAAAGCCTATTGATTTTATTAAAAGGCACAACTCTTAATGTTGCAGGAATTGATGTGACAACTGTAGAAGATATCCCTCAGGGACATAAGTTTGTTATCAAGCCTATCAAGAAGGGTGATGCAGTTATAAAGTATGGTTTCAGAATCGGTTTGCACAGTCTGATATTGAAGTTGGTGGCTGGGTTCATACACACAACTTAAAGACAGGTCTCGGTGAACTTCTTGAATATACTTATGAGCCTGAAGGACATAAAGATGTAGAGCCTACAGAGCCAGCTTATTTCGATGGATATATGAGAGAAAATGGAAAGGTTGGTGTCCGTAATGAAGTATGGATTGTCCCAACAGTTGGCTGTGTTAACTCAATTGCAAGAGCAATTGAAACAACAGCAAGAGCTAACAAGCCAGAAGGAGTAGATGAAGTAGTTGCATTTACTCATCCATATGGATGTTCACAGACAACAGAGGATCAGGAGAATACAAGAAAGATTCTTGCTGATTTAATTAATCATCCTAATGCAGGTGCAGTACTTGTTCTTGGTCTTGGATGTGAGAACAGCCGTATTGAAGTTCTTAAGGATTATATCGGTGAAGTTAACCCAGACAGAGTTAAGTTCTTACAGGTTCAGGATGTAGAAAATGAGCAGGAAGAAGCTGAGAAGCTTATGAATGAGCTTATGGCTTATGCTGCAACATTTAAGAGAGAAAAGGTTAGTGCTAAGCATCTTATCGTTGGTATGAAGTGTGGCGGTTCTGATGGTTTATCAGGTATTACAGCTAACCCAACAGTAGGTCTTTTCTCAGATATGCTCGTATCTAAGGGTGGTACAACTATCCTTACAGAAGTTCCAGAAATGTTCGGTGCAGAGACTATCCTTATGAATAGATGTGCTAACAAGGAACTTTTCGAGAAGACAGTTCACCTTATCAATGACTTTAAGGAATACTTCATCAAGAATGGCCAGGAAATTTACGAGAATCCATCTCCAGGAAACAAGGATGGTGGTATCACAACACTTGAAGATAAGTCACTAGGATGTACACAGAAGTCAGGTTCAAGCTCATTGTAAAGGGTGTATTAGCTTATGGTGAAAGCCAGTATCTGATAAGGGACTTAACCTTCTTAGTGCACCTGGTAATGACCTTGTTGCTTCAACAGCTTGTGCAGCGCAGGAGCACAGATGGTTCTTTTCACAACAGGACGTGGAACACCATTTGCATCACCAGTACCTACAGTAAAGATTGCAAAGGAATATGTATCAGTATAGGATAACATTTAAAAGGACATTTTCGCCTAAAAGCACGTAGAATAATGCCTGAAACAGAACAAATAATACAGTAGTAAGTATAAAAGGCGTTTATTGTCCTCCCATTGTATTCCGGCAAAATAGAAAGATACAATAATTCCGAATATTAAAACAAAACCATAATTAATAAGGTTTAGTACTGAGACTATGTCTGTCATTAAATTCTCCTCCGAATGTATATTATAGATTATTCTTCCATCTGGAAATCCAGATATTGTTTCTTTATGTCCGAAACGCGTCTTTGTGCAACCGGGATAGTTTTGCTGTTAGTTAATTCAATTCTGACTGCATCTATTGTCTTGATGTAATTCATATTAACAATGAAAGAACGGTGTGGCAGTGCAAATTCTTTATGTGTCATAAGTGTATCACATAAAGAGGAGAATACGTCTGTCGACATTACCTGCTCGTTGTCTGAAAGGTATAATATTACTTTCCGGTTAAGAGCTTCAGCGTACATAATATCTGATAAGTATATTTTATGTATACCTGAATTATTCTTTATAATATATGTATCATTGCGTTCCTTATGAAATGTATCAATAATATCATCCAGTGTATCATATAATGCTTCTTTAATTATAGGTTTAAGAAGATAATTAAATGCTTTGACTGTGTAGCTTTCTACAGCAAATTCAGGTGATGATGTCAGAAAGATTATAGGTGAAAATCTGTCAAAGGCACGGATTTCTCTTGCCAGATTAATGCCGTCCATTACTGGCATAATTATATCAAGAAAATATATGTCATATTTCTCAAATTCAGCAGTTGATGCCAGCTCAACACTGCTTGAGAAACATTTTATAAAGAATTTCTGACCTTTATCACAGGCGTATATTTCTAACAGTTCTCTAATTCTGTATAATTCAGCTTCATTATCGTCACATATAGCAATTTTCATAGTATTTTCCTCATTATAGCTTAGTATGTAAATTATCTCTTGATTAATTATATATTGCATGAGACTAAATTTCTATATATAAATCTAATCGTTCATGTCAAAAAATTGTAATTCACGCATTTAGCCTCACAAATGTCTTTTAATAAGGTATTATAACTACAATATATAGCAGACGGAAAACTAAATATCAGTATATGTGGTTGTAACATAAAGGAGGCGTTTGGATGAAGAGGTTTTTGAGTATACTTTTATGTTCTGCAATTCTTGCTGCAGCAATACCGGGCATGTATTATGCAGAAGGGAATCAGTCTTCATATGATGAGCTGTCCCAGTTAAAGGAGATTGATTATCAACTTAATGGTGGTCATTATGTCAGTGGCTATAATGCACCAGACAAATATCCGGCAGAGCAATTACCGGATAAGAATGATATTGTCAATCAGGGGTATGAGTTTGGAGGATGGTATGATAATAAAGAACTGACAGGTAGTCCTGTAACGGAGATTTCAGAAGAGAATTATACAGGAGTTGTAGTTCTTTATGCAAAATGGATTGAACGTTATTATTACATTGACATACCTGAAAGTGTAGATGCTGATAAGACGAATCTTACAGTATCGGGACATGCAGGCGGACTGTATGAGAAAGATAAAGTAAGTGTATCTGTTTATTCTAAGAATGAATGGAATCTTCTGAATGGAGATGTAAAGCTTGGATATGAATTATATAATGAAGAGAATAAACTGTCTCTTACTAATAATTCAGTAATAACAGAGCTTACAGCAACAGGCAGTGATAAGACAAGAAAATATACGACAAGATTACAGGAAATTCCTAAATATGCAGGAATATATACAGATAATCTTACTTTTGATATTTCATTTGAAACAACAAAATATAACATTAAGTATGAAACTAATGGCGGAACACTTTATACTGATGATGATGAACAGGGGCGTGCAGCAGAGCTTGATAATTCGGTATATGAGGCAGGAACAAAGCTTTCAGATCTTCCGGTTCCAGGCAAGGCAGGCTCGACATTTTGGGATGGTGTTATGATGCGGACTGCACAGATTATGTTGCCAGTACAGACAGACTTTTAAGTGATGTTGTATTATATGCATCATGGGTTGATGGTCAGGAGCTTAAGACAGTCAGCATAGATACATATGCAAGAAGCTATGATGTTGATGCAAATGATTTTACAATTACGGTAACTGATAAGAGCGGAAGGTTAACTAAAGAAGAAGTAAAGAATAAAGTATCAGTTAAGAATGTAAGCGATTCTTCTGAGAATACTTCAATAGATATTACAGCCGGAAGTGTATTAGATGACGGGGCATATACATTTATAATAAAATGCAATGGCACATGGCAGGAAGGCTGTGGTTACCGTCTTGAACTTTCAGATGACAGGCTGTATTTCACAGGCTATGACCAGACAATAAGAGAATATGATTTTACAGTTTATAAGCCGGATGTAACCAATGTGAATCTTAAGGATGACATTAAGTATATAAAGTCAGGAAGCTTAAGCAATCTTTATGTTAACGGAGAGAAGGCTGACAGAATATCTGTGACGGTAATGACTGTAGGACAGGATGGTACAATAAGTCAGGAAGCTGTTAAAACTACAGGAAGCTTTACATATTCGGACAGTAAACTTAATGCAGGAGATAAGATTGCAGTATATGACGGAGATGTTGTGCCACAGTTAGACGGCAGTGTTATATCTGATGATGATGTTTCGTTCTTTGAGATTACATCAGCTAAGGGGAATGAATATTCCTACAGGGGTATGGCAGCAGAGGAGATACTCTTCGTTCCTGATGTTCTGCCTGTTAATGTAGCTGATGATAAGGATAATGATCCTGATAATGACAGTATAACAATTACAAAGAATAAAATGTCATATGGCAGTGACAGTCTTGGAGCAGGACTTGGACTTGATGAAGATACAACAGTTGATACAGGCGATTATCTTGCTCTGTATGCAACTGGAAATGATGATATACAGTATGCTGTTATAACAAATGTTTCAACTAATAATGCTGATTATGTAATCACATATAAGAATGTGACATGGGATGAAGTCCAGGCAGCCATGGATGTATATCAGACTGATAATGTGAGTGGTGAAAGTATATTACAGAATCAGGATATCAGTGGCATTGAACAGAGCGTTGAGCAGCAGGCTGTTGATAGTGGATTTGCACAGAGTGTTGTAGATGAGGTTGCACAGGCTGTTGTAAGAACGAATTCTTATCAGGAGCTTCAGGAATATCTGTCTGATACTATGGACGCCGATATCAGCATTGTGCCGCAGGATATAACTTATCTTCAGGATAAGACTCAGGGCAATGTTGCATTATATAGCAGCAAGAAACCGGAAGTGAAGCTTGACCACGTAAGAGCTAATCTTTCAACTGATTTAAAACATTTTGAGAATGTAAGTGGATTAAGACTTGCTCTTGATATTGGCGTTGAGATTTCATTCTCTAATATGAAGGTAATTGTATCAGCAACATTTGAGCAGGAAGTTAAGATTAATATTAATGTAAGTGGTAAGGCTATATGGAAAGTATGGGGCATATTCCCATATATTGATGACTACCGTGTTGCGGTTTCATTAGATCTGTATGATTACACTGGAATTAATTTTAATGTTAATGTAAGAACTGCTGAAGAAGATGATGATGACGAAAGTTCTTCTAAACTTGATAAAGTGATTAATGGAATAGCAGAAGAACTTAAGAATATGATGGAAATCGGAACTACATATATATCTGACAAGTCGGATTTATCTACAAGACTTGAAGATATTAAGGATTCCGATGATGACAGTGAGTTATCTGTTGCGAAGAGTCTGGCTGAAAGATATTCTGATATGCTTGATGATGAGGCTGACTGGGTTGAATTATACAGTAAGTCTCTAACAGAGTCACATGTAAGGGTTATTGGAATTATTGATATCGAGTTTAAGGTTGAATTCGTTGTTTCTGCTAATGTTAATATATCAATGGGCATGACTTACTGGTATAAGAATGCCAAGAGATATGTTTACAGCATTATGGTATTTGACAGAAAGGTTACAAGTGATTCTATTGATTTAAGCGAAGAACAGTATGAGTTCTCGGTATATGCAATAGGAACAATAGGAATACGGGCAGGAATAAAACTGAGTGTGGCTGTAGGTCTTATATCAACAAAACTTGCAAGTGTTGGATTTACAGCAGAGGTTGGTGGATACGCCAGGTATGGGGATATCTGTACTATCAGTTGAAATACGCAGCTTCGCAGGGCAGAACAGCAAGCTCAATGGGAGCTATATACATGGAAATAGGCGTGTATATGGAGGTTAATTTCCTGGCACAGGCACTTTCAGGAACATTTAGTTATAATCCTACACTTTTTGAGAAGCAATGGCCGTTGTACAGTGTTGGTGTAGTTGAAAATGTATGTGATTACGCATACGGTCAGGAATCTGTTAAAGATATCAAGATGAAGAGAGATGTTAAGACTGTAAGACTTCCTGATACATATTTTGAAATGCAGTATCTTGATATGAAAGAAGGTCTTGACGATAATAATGAGTATTTTACTAAGGTTTATGATGACAGTGACAGATATTTTTCTATAACAATGACTAATCCAGCGTTCTCATATGATCCTGAGACTAATATAGTTGAGGTTAATCCGGGCAGTGAACCTCAGCAGGATGGTGAGATGATAATAACATGGAAGAGTCAGAAGGGTTCTTTTAATACTAAGCCAATAACAAGAAAGATTTCTTTGCACTGGGATAATTGAAGAGATGGATATTATATAGCATTCCAGACTAACGGAGGTTCAGTTGTAGATGCTATAATCTCTAAATACAATAAAGTAATTACAAAGCCTGAAGATCCTGTTAAACAGGGCTATACATTTGCAGGCTGGTATACAGATGAAGCACTTACAAAGAAATATACTATTCCGTCAGTAATGCCTAATGAGGACAGAATTGTATATGCGAAGTGGGAAGCAGCTGATATGACTTATAATGTTGTTGATTATGTGGAAGGAACGGATGGTGTGTATACAGCAGCTTCTTCAAAGCAGGAGACAGCTAAGACTGATACAGAGATATCACCAAAGCCTGACATAAGAAACGGATTTATGACTCCGGCAGCTTTATCACAGAGAGTAAGTGCTGATGGAAGCACAACATTTAATTATTATTATGCAAGAAATAAATATAATATTAAATTTGTTTCAGAAGGCAGTGTTGTTTCAGAAGGAAGATACACATATGGAACTCTTATGCCGACACCGGTTGCATATAGGGCAGGATATGTATTTGAAGGCTGGGAACCAGCTGTTACACAGACAGTTCCTGCAAAGGATACAACTTATACAGCAGTATGGAAAGAAGCAGATGACGTTGTATACACAACAAAATATTATCTTGAAAATGAATCAGGAGAATATGAACTTGATAAAACCAGAATTAATAAAGCAACAACAGGACAGAGTGTAACTGCAGATAAGGAACAGTATGACAGCAGACTTTATCATCTTACAGATGATCTGCCATCTGGTACTGTTGCGGCAGACGGAAGTCTTATATTCCGGGTGCATTATGATAGGAATTCATACAGCGTATCATTTAATTCTATGGGTGGAACTGTAAGTACCGAAAAGAAAACAGCCAGATGGGGAAGCAATGTTATTGCACCGGTTCCTGTAAGAGCAGGATATGCATTTGCAGGCTGGTATGTTGACAGGGCATGTACAGAAGCGTTTGACGGTACAATGCCGGCATATGATATTACTTTATATGCAAAGTGGGATGCAGATAAGGTTAATTATACTGTTGAACATCTTGTTGAAAAGCTTGATGGTTCATATGAATTGTATGACAGACAGGCATTTACATCTGATACTGACAGCCAGGTAACGCCAGATGTTAAGTATATGGAAGGATTCAGCTCACCAGAGACAGAAACTGCCATTGTAAAAAGGAGATGGTTCGACTGTTATAAGATATTTCTACAAGAGAAATGTACACAGATTTGTTCTCAAGCTGAATAATGGACAGCCAGATGTTGTATACGATTATAAATATGGCACTAAGATTAATATTATTAATCCGGAAAGAACCGGTTATACATTTACAGGCTGGAATGAAGATGTTGCAGGTACAATGCCAGACAGAGATGTCACTTATACTGCAAGCTGGAAGATAAACCAGTACACAATCAGTTTTAATACAGATGGTGGTAGTGAAATTGCTTCTATAACACAGGATTATAATACTGAGGTTAATTTTAATGAGATTCCGGTTAAGAAGGGATATACATTCACAGGATGGGATAAAGCTGTCCCGGATGTAATGCCTGCTGGTAATATTGTTATAACAGCACAGTGGAAGAAAGATATATATACTATAAGTTATAATCTTGATGGAGGAAAGGCTGACAATCCTGAAACATATGAGGTTGATACTAGCGTTATAACTCTTAAGAGACCACAGCGTACAGGTTATACATTTATAGGCTGGAGCGGAACTGGTATAGATGGAACGGCTATGGATCCAGTAATTACAACAGGTTCTACAGGTAACAGAAGCTACACAGCAAACTGGAAGGAAAACAGTTATGTTATCCGGTTTATTCCATATGGTGATGGAACAACTGGTTCTATGCAGGATATGCAGCTTATGTATACAGATAAAGCAGCATTAAGTGCTAATCAGTTTAAGAGAACAGGTTATACATTTGCAGGATGGACAAAAAGGCAGGAGCAGACAAGTTATATGATGATAATGAAATTATCAGTGGACTTGGAACAGCAGATAATGAAATAATTACCTTGTATCCAGCTTGGACTGCTAATGAGTATACAGTACATTTTGATACAAAGGATGGAGATGCAATAAACGACCTTGTATTTACATATGACAAGAAATACGAACTTCCAAAGACTTCAAGATATGGATATACATTCCTTGGCTGGTGTGTAGAAGATGGCGGAACGGTTACATATAAACCGGGAGCTTCTGCTGATAATCTTGCGGGTGAAGGAACGGTTACATTATATGCAAGCTGGAGTCTTAATAAGACATTTACTTACAGCCACCCATATTCATATCGTGTAACTGATGATTCAAAGGAAGAACCAGTCAAGCTGCATTTCTTCATAGATGGAGCATCAGGAACTTCAACAAGTGGTTATACAAGAACTAATTCCATCTATATGGAAGGTATATCTCTGAATGAGATAAAGAAGCATTGCAATACGATGACTGTTACAATCAGTTATTATATTAAAATGGTAGATGACGGATATGCAGAGGTAGACACTACATATAGAAAAGATTCTAACAAGTCATGGAATGGATGGCATGGAGAGAAGCTTGATCTCAAGAAGAAAAATAAACAGACAATCACGCACACATACAGCATAGGATGCAAAGATATAGATGCTATATGCTACAGATTTGATGCAAGTGGTTCATTTTCTGATAAATATGATTTGAGCAATATTAAGGTCAGTGTAAGGTTTGATTAATTAGTAATTCGTACAGACTGGTTTTATGACCGGTCTGTACGGAATGTCAGGAGGGATTGGAATGAAGATTTCAAAAACAAAATTATGATGACAGCAATAATAGTACTGTGCGTAGCAGTTGCTGTTCTGGCTGCAGTGCTTGTTATCAGAAAAGATAAGAATAAAGATAATGATGATAAATTTACACCAACGATTGATTCTGATTCTGGTGAAATTGGTACAGGAAGTAATTACAGTGGCGGACAGCAGGGAATAAGGATACCAGGATATCCATCTATAACTGTAGATGCAGGAAAAGATAATGTTACAATGAATCTGTTTAACCCTGAAGGAAATCCATGCTACTTTACATTTGAAATTGTTTTATCTGATACGGGCGAGACTATATACAAGTCAGATATGGTTGAACCTGGAAAAGCTATAACTAATGTAAAACTGCAGCATCCGCTTGCAGCAGGAGAACATAATGCTGTTATTAAGATTAGCACAGCAAGAGAAGCCATTGTTGTATCACCAGGAGTTGTCATAGCTAATGCACCGTGAGCTGCACCATAGTTAACAGCCTTTTCAGCGTCTTCAAATGTCATAAGACCATATACAAGACCTGAAGCGAATGAATCTCCGCCACCAACTCTATCCATGATTTCAAGTCCATCATACTGAGCAGCTTTGTAGATTTCTCCATCAGCCCAGCAGATTGCTGACCAGTCATTAACTGTAGCTGTCTTAACCTGACGAAGAGTTGTAGCAACAGCCTTGAAGTTAGGGTATGTAGCAGCAGCTTCGTTAATCATCTTCTTGTAACCATCAAGGTTAAGAGTCTTAAGGTTTTCGTCGTTACCTTCGATTTCAAAACCAAGGCAAGCTGTGAAGTCTTCTTCGTTACCAATCATAACGTCAACATACTTAGCAACTTCCTTATTAACTTCCTGAGCCTTAGCTAAACCGCCAATAGCTTCCCACATAGATGGTCTGTAGTTAAGATCGTAAGATACGATTGTACCGTACTTCTTAGCTGCTTTACAAGCTGCAATAACAGTCTCACAAGCCTGTTCAGAAAGAGCAGCATAGATACCACGCCTGTATGTAACCAACGAACACCTAAGCCACCATCGCTCTTGTTCTTGAAGATGTAATCAAAGTCGAAATCTTCTGGAGTAGCCTGAGAAATAGCTGTGTTAGCTCTATCTGAGCAACCCTTTGGCACCACGGATACCGAATCCTCTTTCTGTGAAGGACCGTGCAAAGACGTGATACCATCCTTCTTCCAGCAGATAAAGGTGGTCTTAGAAACACCACCCTGCTCGATGAAGTCCTTCATAAGAAGACCTACTTCGTTATCAGCGAAAGATGTGATAACAGCAGTTCTCATACCGAAGCACTTGTGAAGACCACGGATAACGTTGTATTCTCCGCCGCCTTCCCATGCTCTAAAGCTTCTTGCTGTACGAATTCTTCCTTCACCTGGATCAAGACGAAGCATTACTTCACCTAAAGATACAGCATCAAATGTGCATTCTTTATATCTAATTCACAGGGACATTTTATAACACATCTTCTGGCGATGCATCTAACAGATATATGGTTCTTTCAGATAAGGATTATGAAGCATTTACATATGAGGACATTCCTTCTAATGTAGTTAATCCTGTTAAGTCTAACGTAATATATAAGACAGATAATTCAAATGTAGCATCAGTTGCAGTTGGAACAGTATGTGGAGTACATGCAGGAGTTACAAAGGTGAGTGCAGGACTTACTACTATTGATGTTGGAGGCAATGAATCATGGTTTACAAGAGATGCTGTTAATGTTGTAGTTCCATTTAAGAAGATGGGAAATGAAGTGAGCAATATGAATGTTGGTGATGAACTTCAGTTGTCAACATCAGCAATTGAATCAGAAGTAACATGGTCAACTTCTGATAACAAGATACTTCAGGTGGATTCTGCAACCGGTCTTGTTAAGGCAGTTGGTGCGGGTACAGCTACAATATATGCAACAAGAGTACAGGATGAATTATACACTGTGTATAATATGCCATATCAGCTGGCATATAAGATTACAGTTATAGATGGTTTTGGACTTAGTACAGTAAGCACAACAGTTAATATTGGAAGTTCAATAGACATTAAGGCTCTTGTTACTAATCAGCCAAGTAAATCACAGATTACATATACTGTAACTAATCAGGCTAATGAAGCAGGAGTTATTCCTACATATGATCTTATAGAGGTAAACCAGTCAGATGATGGTACAGTATTTACAATAACAGGTGTTGCGTCGGGTGTGACACATCTTACTGTTTCACAGAATATTAATGGAGTTATCAAGTCTGAGACTTGTGTAATATATGTTACCACTCCTGTAGGAGATGTAAGTATTAATCCTTCTTCAATATCAATTGACAGAGGAAGCACTGGAACGGTTCAGGTGTTATTCAATCCGGCAGGACCTACTAACAGCAATGTTTTATGGTCATCATCAGATACAACGGTAGCTACGGTAACAGGAGACAGTTACACAGCTACTATTAAGGGATTATCTGGCGGTAATGCAACGATTACAGTAATAACTGAAGACGGACTTAAGGTTGCAACCTGTGATGTCTATGTAAGAGAGCCAGTAACAGGAGTTACACTTAACGCGACAACAGTTGAGTCTACTATGGCAATTGGAAAATATCAGCTTGTAGCAACTGTAAAGCCATCAGGAGACGGTGTGAACAGAAATGTTACATGGTCATCCTCAGATGAATCAGTTGCAACAGTAGATGAGAATGGTCTTGTTAAGTATGTTAAGCCAGGATATTGTACAATTGTCTGTAAAACAGAAGATGGTGCATTTATTGCAACATGTAATTTTATTATAAGCATACCAGTTGAGACTATTAAACTGGATTATAAAGATGAGATTATGTCAATAGGACAGACATTAAGAATCACAGCAGAAGTTCTCCCTATAACGGCTACGAACAGGACTGTAAGTTGGGAATCATCTAATACTAATGTATGTATAGTTGATTCTAATGGTCTGGTTGAAGCTGTCGGAACAGGTAGCGCAACAATACTTTGTAAGTCACTTGATGGTGGTGTTACAGCAATGTGTAATATATATGTTAAGCAGCCTGTTACATCAATTGTCCTTAATACGACAGACATTACCGTGAGAAAAGGACAGGTATTCTGGCTTAATGCTACTTGTCTTCCAGAGAATGCAGATAATAAGATTATCAGCTGGGAAAGCCGTGATGAGAGCGTGTGTACAGTTGAGAGCGATGGTAAGGTTACAGCTACAGGTGCAGGAACAACATCTATAATATGTACTAATGTTGATACAGGACTTACAGCATATTGTGTTGTAACGGTTACACAGCCGGTAACAGGAATTTCGCTTAACTCAGATTATCAGGAATTATGGGTTGGAGCAAAATATGCTATTATACCTTCAATTGAACCGATAGATGCAGAAAATAAGAAAGTCACATATCTTTCGAGTGATACATCAGTTGCAACAGTTGATGAAAATGGTGTTGTAACAGCCTTAAAGGGTGGTAACTGTGTAATTGAAGTTACAACAGATGAGTGTCATCTCACAGCAGCTTGTACAATTGTTGTTAAGGAATATGTTTCAACTATTACATTGAGTGAAAATAATAAATTCATGAATGTGGGTGCAACAGGAAAGCTTATTGCAACGGTTGGCACAGATACAGCAACTAATAAGAATATAGTGTGGTCATCATCAGATAACAGTATATGTTCAGTAGACCAGGAAGGTAATCTTAGTGCTGAATCAGTTGGTAATGCTGTTATTACAGCTACAGCAGCAGATGGAAGCGGAGTTACAGATTCATGTATCATAAGAGTTGTTAATCCGGTTACGGGAATAGAAGTTGTGCCGGATTCATTGAGATTGTTTGTTGGAGATTCACAGAAACTTGGTGTTAACGTATATCCGGATAATGCAACAATTAAAGATGTTGTATGGAAATCAGCTAATGAATCAATCGCGGTGGTTGATGAGGATGGCGAGGTGTTTGCTATCAGTTCCGGTAAAGTTAAGATTACAGCAACATCTCAGGATGGTAATAATATCAAAGGAATCTGCGGGGTTTATGTAGCTCAAAGAGTTAATATATCCTCACTTAGAATTAATTCAAAAGAAATATATATGCTTACAGGCAGAACAAGACAGTTATCGGTAATAGTAAGGCCGGCTGTTAATAATGATTCATATGAATTGTACTCATCAGATACAGGAATAGTTACGGTTGATGGTAATGGTGTTATTACAACTGTAGGCCCTGGTGAAGCAGAGGTTTATGTCATAAGTGATGGTGCAGGTGTTGAATCAAGCTGTATAGTTCATTCACTTGCAATAAGCAGGTCTAATATTACTCTTGAGCAGTATGACAGATATACATTAGATGTAATAGGAACAGATAGTAATATTACATGGAGAAGCAGTAATCCAAGGGTATGTACAGTTTCTTCTTCAGGAGAAGTTATTGGACGAAAAGCAGGAATAACAACAATAACAGCTGTTGTTAATAATAAGACATTAAGCTGCACAGTAAGAGTTACAAGTATAAGATAATTCAGGTAATGAAAAAAATTATGACCATCAGTGTTGTACTGATGGTCATAATTTTGGATAAAAAAAAGGAGGTGCGGTCAAACATCTCCTTTTTCTAAATATGAGGGGGAGATAGAAAGAATTCTCTTTGCTATCTGATATAGAATATACATGATAAATGTGAGCAAAATGTGTACAATTAGTTAAACAAAAATAAAAATCATAAAATGTATTTTATTGATTAATATTCTCTAATAAGTTAATATCAAAATGTTATTTAAGTGTATGGAGGTCTATATATGCCAGACGATTTTAATAAGAATACAAGCATAGAAGACGAAATTGAAAAGTCGTTGCAGAAAATGGTAGAAGAAGAAACTACAGTTGCCAAAGCTTATGTAGGAAATGCTGATGATTATAAAGCAGAGCAGCCATCAGATATTAATGATGGAAAGACGAGAGTTGTTCCTAAGATAACAGATGAAATTCTTAAGGAACAGCAGGTAATTAATAAATCATCTCAACCGACACAAGAAGAATTAACTGATAGAGATATTTTACTTGACGATGATGACGATGAAGAACCAGAAGATGAAGATAAAGAGATTTTGAAAGACGCCACTAAGAAACCACTGGATAAGAAGACAAAGCTTATTATAGCAGGGGTTGCTGCGGGAGTTGCATTAGTTTTAATTATAATAATTATAGTTGCTGTATCACTTAACAAGAAGAGTAAGAATAATTATGATTATTATTATCAGACAGGAATGAAACTGTACGAAGAGGGTAATTATGGTGATGCATCATCATATCTTAGCAAGGCTTCTAAAGAAAATGAGGGAAAGAAGAATCTGAACCTTAAGTATACATTGTATAGATGCTATGAAAGCTCAGGAAATGAGGATGAAGCTGTTAATGTGCTGAAGGATATACTTTCATATGATGAGAATTATGAAGATGCGGTTAAAGCTCTTGCAGATATTTATTATAAGAAAGAGGATGCAGATAATTTAACAAAGCTTATAAGAAAGTATCAGGATGGAAAATGCAGCAATGCAGTTAAGAATTATATTGTAAAAGAACCATCAGCTTCTAAAGAGCCGGGTTCGTATGATGATGATGTTGAACTTAAATTTACATGTGATTCTGGTTGTGTTGTTTATTATACAACTGATGGAAAAGAACCTGATATTAAGAGTACACTATATGATGGAACAGCAATTAAGTTAGAAACAGGCACAAATAAGATAAAAGCAGTTTCTGTTAATTCTATTGGGGTATATAGTAAAGTAGTTGAATTTGAATATGTTGTTGAATATGGTGCTCCTGCAGCACCAGATGTAACTCCTGCGTCAGGAAAATATTCAGATGGAGAGAAGATTAAGATTAATAATATCCCTGACAAATGTAAGGCATATTATACAACAGATGGTACAACTCCTACATCTTCATCAACAGAGTATACAGGTGAATTCGATATGCCAACCGGTAATACTGTAATCGCATTTGTAATAATTAACGATCATGAGCAGAGCAGTACAGTAGTTAAGAGAAATTATAATGTTGAAGTAAAGAATACATATACATACAGCCAGGCTGAAAGCCAGCTGAAAAATGTCCTTATATCAAAGAAGGTGCTTAAGTCAGACAGCGTAGCTTCAGATGGTTCAGGTGTTAATTTTGTCTATATTTCAAAGACAAAGGTTGGCAACAATGAAATGTATATTATCAGATATGATGTAATAAAGGGTGGTTCTACAACAACTGCTGGATTATATGGCGTTGATACATCAAGCGGCAAGGTGTATACTGTGACAGGTACAGAAGGCAGTTATTCTGCCAAAGAATACTAAAGGTTGATTGTGCGTAATGCACTTCATAATATTACTTTTTGAAAGGAGAATTGTAATGTATAAAATTCTTAAGGCTGAGAAGTTAGCAGAGAAGATCTTCCTTATGGATGTTGAAGCTCCTAGAGTTGCTAAACATTGTCAGCCTGGCCAGTTCGTTATTGTAAAGATGGATGATTTGGGCGAAAGAATTCCTCTTACAATCTGTGATTATGACAGAGAAGCTGGAACAATAACAATAGTTGTTCAGATAGTTGGAGCGTCTACTGAGAAGATGTCACATCTTAAAGCAGGAGATGCATTTGAAGATTTTGTTGGACCTCTTGGATGTCCATCAGAGCTTATCAGCAAGGATATTGAACAACTCAAGAAGATGAATATTGTATTCATTGCAGGAGGTCTTGGAACAGCACCAGTATATCCTCAGGTAAAATGGCTTCATGAGCATGGTGTAGATATTGATGTTATCGTTGGAGCTAAGAACAAAGACCTTATCTTATTAGAAGAAGAGATGAAGGCAGTGGCAGGTAATCTTTATATAACAACTGATGATGGCAGCTATGTAAGAAAAGGTATGGGTACAGATGTACTTAAAGATCTTTATGCACAGGGTAAGAAGTATGACAAATGTATAGCGATTGGACCATTGATTATGATGAAATTCGTCTGTCTTCTTACTAAGGAACTAGGTATTCCTACAGTTGTAAGTATGAACCCTATTATGGTTGATGGTACAGGTATGTGTGGTGCATGCAGTCTTCAGGTTGGTGATGAGATTAAGTTTGCATGTGTTGACGGACCTGAGTTTGACGGACATTTAGTAGACTTTGATCAGGCTATGAAAACGTCAGCTATGTACAGAACTGAAGAGGGCAGAGCTATGCTCAGCCCTTCAGGAAGGCGATACACATCACGGCGGTTGTGGACAATGTAATTAATCAAAGAAATGGGTTTACAAAATGGACGTTATGAAGAAAGTTCCAGTAAGGGAACAGGCTCCAGATGTAAGGAATAAGAACTTTGATGAGGTATGCCTTGGATATAATGCAAGGAAGAAGCACAGGAAGAAGCAACACGTTGCCTTAACTGTAAGAATGCAAGATGTGTACAGGGCTGTCCAGTATCAATCGATATCCCAGCATTTATTCATCAGGTAAAAGAAGGTAATATTGAGGAAGCTTACAAGGTTATTGGTAAGTCAAGTGCACTTACCTGCTGTATGTGGCCGTGTATGTCCACAGGAGACACAGTGTGAAGGTCAGTGTATCAGAGGAATCAAGGGTGAATCAGTATCAATTGGTAAGCTTGAAAGATTCGTTGCTGACTGGGCAAGAGAGAATAATGTTGAGCCAGAGAAGCCAACAGAGAAGAAAGGCAAGAAAGTTGCTGTTATCGGTTCAGGTCCTTCAGGACTTACTTGTGCCGGAGACCTTGCAAAAATGGGATATGATGTTACAATATTTGAAGCACTTCACGAAGCTGGTGGAGTATTAGTATATGGCATTCCTGAATTCCGTCTTCCTAAGCAGACAGTTGTTGCAAGTGAGATTGAGAATGTAAAGAGCCTTGGCGTAAAGATTGAAACTAATGTAGTAATTGGTAAGTCAATGACAGTTGACCAGCTTATTAATGAAGAAGGTTTTGATGCTGTATTTATCGGTTCAGGTGCTGGTCTTCCAAGATTTATGGGTATCCCAGGAGAAAATGCTAACGAAGTATTCTCAGCTAATGAGTATCTTACAAGAAGTAATCTTATGAAAGCTTTCAGAGGATTATGATACTCCAATAGCAAGATTTAAGAAGGTTGCTGTCGTTGGTGGCGGTAATGTTGCGATGGATGCAGCAAGAACAGCATTAAGACTTGGTGCTGAGGTACATATTGTATACAGAAGAAGTGAAGAAGAACTTCCAGCCAGAGTTGAAGAAGTACATCATGCAAAAGAAGAGGGGATTATATTTGACCTTCTTACTAACCCAACAGAAGTGATTACTGATGATAAGGGTAATGTTACAGGTATTAAGTGTGTTAAGATGGAACTTGGCGAACCAGATGCTTCTGGAAGAAGAAAGCCTGTTGAAGTCCCTGATTCAGAATTCGTAATGGATCTTGATACAGTAATTATGTCACCTGGTACATCACCTA